>FWPV01003362.1_pt1 | contig 36433 bp, 36 predicted proteins | sample 2228371 | NCBI WGS metagenome assembly FWPV01 (sample SAMEA103939776, study PRJEB20133) | metagenome | reverse complement strand
GTCCACGGTACCGGCGGGATCGGTGTCGACATTGCCCCACACGTTGGGTGCACCGCCGCCCCAGTAGTTCCTCTCGGCGCTGACGATCTGCTCCCCGTCGGCGTTGTACACGTCATACCCAGAGGCGTGGTCGAAGATGGTGTTGAAGCCGGGGGAGTCGGGGTCGCCGTCGCCGTCGTCCACGGTGCCGAGATCGGCAACGGCAGCGTAGTACTGCACGGCCTGGAACACGCCATGACCCGTGTTGCCGGAAATGGTGTTGCACCGCACGGTGATCGGGTTGTTGCCGGGGCCGAAGTAGTCGCTCCAGATGCGCAGGCCGGCGTCGTTTTGATCGCTGCCGTTACCCTCCAGCACGTTGTGGCGGATGTCGACACCGGAGGCGTTGACGTAGGGCGTGCCGCTCAAGTACAGGCTCACACCGTCGCCACCGGAGCCCGTCACCGTGTTGCCGTGGATCGTGACCTGCTGGCTACCGCCCACGTAGTACAGCCATGCGGCCACCTCGACCCCGTCGCGGCCCGAATCCTCCACGGTATTCCCGGAAACGGTGGTGGCACGGTTCACGTTCACGTAGTACCCGTAGAACCACGCGTCGATACCGGCGCCACCGCTGCCCGACACCGTGTTCCCGCGTAACGTCACCGTGTGGCTGCCAGTGTAGATGGTGGACGCTGACATGGCGACGAGGATGCCTTCCCCGCCAGCCCCCGAGACGGTGTTGCCGGTCACGGTCGGCGAGAACGTCGCCACCCCCCCATACCACGGCCACGAGTACACCTCGATCCCGTTGCCCGCGACCCCTTCGCCGATTTGGTTCGCCTCGACGGTGGGGCTTGCCGTGATCGAGGAGAAGGCCGAACCCGATACGTACAGGTAGATGCCGCGGGCAAAGCCGCCGCTCCACCCCGCGTCGCGGCCGACGGTGTTGTTGGACACGGTGAAGGCGTCCACCTCGGTCGTGGCCCAGTCCTGGGTATAGAGGCTCACGTGGATCGCGTCGTCGGCCGTGCCGTCGTCGGCGGGGTTCCAGATCCGATTGCCGTCCTCGGGAGCGCCGCCCCCTACGGCCAGGTTGCGGCACCGGCACGACGCCGAAGTGGAGCAGGTCATCGAGAGATACGCGCCGCCGCCCCCGGCGCCGGTGACGGTAGTACCCGAGACCGTGAGCGCATCCAGATCGATGGTGGCCGCATCGACAGCCGTGCCCCAGACCAGGACCCCGCGCTCTACAGTGTCGCTCACAGCGTTGTCGACGAGCTCGACGGCGCCGCCGGCAGCGGCGGAGTAGTAGCCCCAGAAGGCGACGGCGAGACCGTACCACCAAAGCCCGCCGCTGCCCCGGCTCACGGTGTTATTGGCCACCGTCACCCCGCCCGTCCTCACGTTGGGTCCAGCCGTCCGCAGCAGGTGGAAAATGCCCGGACCGATCGCGCCGCCGGCGGCGGGCGAGGTGAGGACGTTACCGTCGGCGGGATCGTCGCCGCCGATGGTCACCTCGCCCATGGTGACGGCGGCGCTGGAGGCCGCGAGTGATCCGTAAAACACGATCCCAGCGTCGGCCACCCCGCTTACGGTGTTGCCGGAGACGAGGGGCGTGCCGAAATCGGCGTTCGCGTTCCACACCACCGGCTCGATGACGATCCCGCTTCCCGCCGCCCCGACCACCGCGTTCCCGGTGACCTCGAGGTCCGACGCCACCTGCGGCGGCGCACCCCCGAACGAGTACCCCCCCAGGTACACGACGATGCCGTTCGAGTTCGCCTACGTGACGGTGTTCCCGCGGATCGTCGGGCTCGCGAAGGTCACGCTGCCGCCTGACGCAGCCCCGCCATCGAAGAGAATCCCCTCAAGCCCTGCACTCACGACGTTGCCGCTCACATCGGCCGTTCCCGCGGCACTCGCCGAGCTCTCGCCCACGATGGCGAGCAGGATACCGATGGAGTCGGCCGCCACGGTGTTGCCGCTCACCACCGGCGCAAAACTGCCGGTGCACGCCGCTGCCGTGAGCATCATCCCGAGGTCCACACCGGTCCCGCCGGTCGCGGTGATGGCGTTGTCCTGGATCACGGGCGCGAAGGACGGCGTCGTCGTGGCGCCGCAGGCCGTGCTCAGCACCATGTTGACGCCGCCGCCCGGCGCCGTGACGGTGAACCCCGACAGGGTCACCCCCGCCGGGCCGGGGGTGTGCGGACCCGCACCCGCGAAGGCCCACGCGGCCCCGCTGCCGGTGGCATCGACCGTGGTGCTGGCGCTGCCTGCCCCCACCAGCGACACGCCGTTCTTCAGGGCGATGGGGAACTGCTCCCCCTGGTACGGCGTGGCGTTGTACTGATAGGTGCCCGCGGCCACGTGCACCGTCTCGCCGGGGCCAGCCTGGCTCACCGCATGGGTGATGGTGAAGCAAGGGGTACCGGCATTGGTGCAGTCGTTGGTGCCGCTCTGGTCGTCGCCGGTGGTGGCCACCCAGCGGTCGGCCCACGCCTCCGGCACCAGGACCGTGCCGCTCGCGAGGGAGACGGCGAGCAGGGCACCGAGCGCGCGCCGTGCCGCGCCCCATCGGCTGGTGGGTGCCAAGAGCCGCAAGCCGTGCATGGGCTCCTCCCGTTGCAGCTTCCGCTCCCCGTGCGGGCTAAGGGTTGGTGGACCCATTCTTTCCAAGCCCGTGCCCTGAGTCAAGGGGTCGCGTTGCCTCACTGGGCATCCATTCGATCGGGAAACGGTGCGTCGCGAGAGACGCTACTCGCAGGCGTGGGGTGGTGGCCGCGTGCCTGGTGATGGCGAGGGAGGATCGCGCTGCACGGATGGACCGTCGACGCGGGCTGGGCGTGGGCAGGGCGGTCGCCCTGCAGGCGCGTCGAGACCCTTCGCTTCGCTCAGGGTGACAGGACGGCACTGTCATGCTGAGGCCGCGCAGCGGCCGAAGCATCTCGTCGCATACGAGGTTTTCGAGGAACACGCCGTCCGCGGTCCCGTCGCGTACGAGGCCCACGTCCCGCGGCCACGCCCAAGGAACCCGGCGCGTCCGAGGGTGGTGCCGTACGGCGAACCCGCCCTCAGACGCTCGGCGGCGGGGCCTCCGGGATGCCCGGACGGCGACCGATCCCCTCGGGCGTCTTGGCAAGGCTCGACGGGCACTTGGCCTTGCGCAGGCGGAGGTACGACAGGACCAGCTCCCGCTTCATGAGCTGGATGGCCTTGGCCGGATCGACCCCCTTCGGGCACACCCGCGAGCACTCGCCGGCGAAGTGGCAGCGCCACGGCCCCTTCTCCGAGAACAGCAACTCTCGGCGCGCCGCGAACCCGCCGTCGCGGGAGTCGGCGTTGTAGCGGTGCGCTTGGCCGAGGGGCATGGGCCCCGAGTACACCGGGTCGGTGGCCACGGTGGGGCAGGCCGCCATGCAGCACCCGCACTTGATGCAGTACGAGAACTGCAGGTAGTGCTCGAGCTCCTCCGGCGACTGCCAGAACTCGCCCGTCGGGTCCTCCCGTTCGCCGACGTCGTCCCGCACGATCCACGGCACGAGCTCCTGATGCCGCGCGAGCATCGGCATCAGATCGGGCACCAGGTCGCGGATGGTGGCGAAGTTCGGCAAGGGCGCCACGGCCACCACGCGGGTGCCGAGCTCGGAGATCTGCGTGTTGCAGGCGAGACCCGGTTTCCCGTTGATGAGCATGCCGCAGGAGCCGCACACCCCCATCCGGCAGGAGGAGCGCCACGCCAGCCCCGGCGCATGGAGCTCCTTGATCTTCCACAACCCGTCGAGGACGGTCATGCCCGGCGCATAGGGGATGCGGTACTCCTCCCAGTGGGGGGAGGGATCGCGGTTGGGATCGTACTGGCGGACGCGATAGGTGACTTCCTGCATGGTTTCGCTCATGGTTCCCCCTCTAGAGTGACCTGGCCAGGGTGTGGGCAGCCACCGCCGCCCAGGCGCCAAAGACGAAGAAGCCGAGCCCGACCAGGAGCAGCACGACGCCGATGACCCCCTTGAGCCAGGCGGGAGGCGCGAGTTCGAGCAGGATGTTGCGCAGACCGTACAGGCCATGGAAGAGCGCCGCCCCCAGGAGCACGATGTAGCTCACCATGAAGAAAACGCTCTTCCCCCGCGCCGCCACGTTCGCCCAGTCGATGGGGTGGCCACCTGCCGGGTTGCCCACCCCCACGAGGGCGTCCAGGTGCATGATGGTCATGTGGAGCCCCAGGAACACGAGGATCACGATCCCTGCCGCCACGTGCCACGTCCACAGCTTCGCATCGCGCATCATGGTCGCCTCCCTAGTGCAACACGAAGAAATCCAGCCCGCCCAGCACCACGACGAGCGCCGCCACGAGCATGGCCACGATGGCGAGGGGCCGCTGGGAGTCCACGGACGTCTTGTACGGGAACACCGGCTCGATGGGCTTGCCCACGGCCCATCCCAGCTCCACCAGGATCAGGCGGATGCCGTTGATGGCATGGAAGGCAAAGGCCACAAAAACCAGGTACTCGCCCACGGTGAACAGCGGCCCCGTGACGCGCTCCATGGCCGCCTGCCACCGCTCGGGCGAGATGGCCCGCGACGAGGTCACGATGATGTGCAAGAGAAAGTAGGCGAGGAGACCGAGGCCGGTCAGGCGGTGCAAGGTGTACAGGTACCGCTCGTACCCCCAGCGGCCGCCGCCGAGCCACCCCCACACGCCCAGTCGATTCGGACGACCCTTGGCTTCGAGCATGGCGCCCCCTCTCAGTACTTCCGTTCCACCGGCTTCCAGGTGGTGATGGTCACCGGCTTGTAATCGAGCCGCGGGCCGGCTTCGGTGCGCCAGGCCAGCGTGTGCTTGTGCCACTTTGCGTCGTCGCGCGCAGCAAAGTCGCGGCGCGCGTGGGCGCCCCGCGACTCCTCGCGGGCCAGTGCCCCGGCCACGGTCACCTCCGCCAGGTCGAGGAGGTTCTCGAGCTCCAGGGCGTGGAACAGGTTGGTGTTGTACACGAGCCCCTTGTCCGGCACCGGGGCGGCCAGGGACCGTTGGCGCAACTCGCGCACCGTAGCCAGGGCCCTCGAAAGGTCCTGCCCATGGCGGAACACCCCGACCCAGCGGTCCATCATGGTGCGCAGCTCGCGACGCAGTTCGTACAGGTTCTCCTTCCCCTCGCGACGCCGCAGCTCCTCCAGGTGGGTTCGCGCCGTGGCCACCAGCTCCTCGGGCACCGGTGGCGGAGGCGGGAGGGTGGGCAACGCCTTGACGATCTCCTCGCCGGTGATCCCGCCCCAGGCCAGGCACTCGGCGGTGGAGTTGGAGCCCAGGCGGTTAGCGCCGTGCAGCGACACGCACGCCGCTTCGCCGGCGGCCCAGATGTTCTCGATCCGGGTGCGGCCGTTGATGTCCGTCTCGATGCCGCCCATGGAGTAGTGGGCGACGGGCCGGATGGGGATGGGCTTCTCGATGGGGTCGAGGCCGAGGAACTTGATGCACACCTCGCGGATCAGCGGCAGCCTCTTGTTGATGCGCTCGGCACCCAGGTGGGTGAGGTCGAGGTGGAGGTAGTCCCCCCACGCCTCGGAGTGGAAGCCGCGCCCGGCGAGGATCTCCTCGGTCTCGGCGCGCGACACCATGTCGCGGGGCGCCAGCTCCATGAGCTTGGGGGCGTACTTCTCCATGAACCGCTCGCCCTGGTTGTTGCGCAGGTACCCACCTTCGCCCCGGCACCCTTCGGTCATGAGGATCCCCGACGGCACCAGCCCGGTCGGGTGGAACTGGAGGAACTCCATGTCCTCGAGGGGGAGACCGGCCCGATAGGCCATGGCCATGCCGTCGCCGGTCACCGTCTGCGAGTAGGTGGTGAAACCGTACAGGGTGCCGCCGCCGCCCGAGGCGATGAGCAGCGCCTTGGCCCGCATGGTCACGAGCTCCCCCGAGGGGGCGTGGATCCCCACCAGACCCACGAAGCTCCCGTCCCGCACCAGGATGTCGGTGACGAAGAGCTCGTCGTAGCGGGTGAAGCAGCGGTGGCGCAGCAGGGTGTCGTAGAGGGTCTGCATCTCGAAGAAGCCGGTCTTGTCCGCCGCGAGCGTCGCCCGCGGATAGGAGTGGCCGCCGAAGGGCCGCTGGGCGATGCGCCCGTGCTCGTCGCGCGTCCACGGGATCCCCCAATGGTCGAGGAGCAGGATCTCCTGCGGCATGGTGCGCACGAAACGGTGCACCACATCCTGGTCCGCCAGGAAGTCCGACCCCTTGACGGTGTCCCAGGCGTGCAGCTCGAAGGAGTCTCCCTCCTCCTGTCGCAGCACGGCCGCCGTGCCCCCCTCGGCGCACACCGAGTGGGCCCGCATGAGCTGGACCTTGGAGACGATGCCGATGTCCACCTTGCCCTCGAGCCGGCGGGAGATCTCCACCGCAGCGCGCAGCCCGGCGAGCCCGGCGCCGAGGATCAGGACATCGTGGGTGATGGGTTCTGCCATGAACTTCCTCCCCCTTCCACAGGGCCCGCCGAGGCGTGCCCCGATCCGATCAACCTGCCTCCCGCCGCGATCCCGAGGTGGCGAGCCGCCGCCGTGCCATGGCGGCCAGCCGCTCCACACGCCTCGACTCGCTGCGGTCCAAGGGCACTTCCAGGATCCTGACCACACCACGCCGGCCGACCACGCAGGGAACGCCGAACCAGAGGCCCTCCATCCCGTACTCGCCGCCCAGACGACAGCAGCAGGAGAGCACGGCTCGCCGGTCGGCGACCACGGCCGCCACCACCTGGCGCACGGCCTCGATCAGGTCGCCGGCGTCCTGTCCGCCGCGCGCCGCCTCGTCGAGAAGGCCGGCAAGGCGTGGGGGCGGCAGGAGCTGGCTCGCCGGGATGCCGCCCACGGTGAGGCAGTGAGGAAGGACGAGGGCGCCGCGCCCACTGCCGAGAACGACGGCCGACACGCTCGCCGGCGCCACCTCCGCGGCCGCGGCCAGCAGGCGCCGCGCCCGCACGGCCACCACGCCACCGTCCACCCCGAGGATGCGTTCCGGGGGAAGGCCCGTCCGCTGCCAGATGGCCTCGCAGAACCCGTCGGCCGGCCTGGCCGCGACGATCACCACACAGTCGCGAGAGTGCTTGGTGGTGCGACCGAGGGTGGCAGCTACCAGCTCGGCCGCCGCATGCACGTGGGCCGCTCCCTTCACGCCCGGCAGCCGCGCGGCACCAGCGCCGACGACCAGGACGTTCACCCGGGCGAGGGGAGCAACGGCGCCTCCTGCCGGGGTGATGGGGACCACCTCGCCCAGCCCGGCGGCGGCGAGCTGGCGCGCCAGCGCTGCGTCCCTCCCACGACCACCGAGGACGGCAATCGTGACCTCGTTCACCACGGCTGCTGTCCCCACGTGACGGGCACCTCGCTCCCCCAGCGGCGCAACCAGGTCCGCGCCACCATAGCACCGCCGGCCGAAATCGACAAGGGTCGCGAGAGTAAGCCCCGAGCTCTTGCAATGGCGCGAAAATGGGCGTATAAGGGAGCGGCTGCTTTCGAAAGAAAGTGGGACCATGGTCCCACTTTTTTTTCGGAACGGGAAGGAGCCATGCAGCGACTGTCGGAGGAACTGGAAGGGAAGCTGGCCCGGCTCGCCGCGAGCGAGGGGGTGGAGCTGGTGGCCATCGAGATCGGCGGCGGGCGTCGACCCGTGGTCCGGCTCGTCCTCGATCGCGCCGAGGGGGGGGTGAACCTCGCCGATTGCGAGCGCGTGTCGCGACAGGCGAGCGTGCTCCTCGACGCCTACGATCCCTTCCCGGGCGCCTTCACCCTCGAGGTCACCTCCCCGGGCCTCGACCGCAAGCTTTACCGCCAACGCGACTTCGATCGTTTCGCCGGCGAGCCGGTGCGGGTGCGGATGCGCCCCACCTTTGCCGGCCCGCGCCTGGTTTTCGGACGGCTCCTCGGTCGGCAGGACGGCGTGGTCCGCGTCCAGACCGGCCCGGAGACCACCATGGAGTTGCCCGACACGGAAGTCCTGGAGACGCGCCTGGACCCCTTCCGCACGGAGGACCGGCGCCAGCAGCGAGGAAGGAACACGCCATGAGGATGGATCTCGTGAACTTGATCCGTCAGGTCTCCCACGAGCGGGAGATCGAACCGGCCCGCCTGGTCGCCGCCCTCGAGGAGGCCATTTCCCAGGCCGCCCGCAAGCAGTACCGGGAACGAGGGGTGCGCACGGTCATCGACCTCGACAAGGGCGAGATGACCTGTCTGCGGGTTCGCCGGGTAGTGGCCAGCGAAGCCGAGATCACCGATCCCACCGCGGAAATCGATCTGCAGAACGCCCGTGCCCTCGATCCCCAGGTGGAGGTGGGGGGCGAGCTCGTCCTCGGCGCCCTCGACACCGCGAACCTCGGCCGCATCGCCGCCCAGGCCGCCCGCCAGATGCTCTTCCAGCGGGTGCGCGAGGCGGAGCGCGACAACATCTACGACGAGTACATCGGCAAGCTGGGGGAGCTGGTCAACGGCATCGTCAAGCGCTTCGAACAAGGGGCCATCATCGTGGAACTGGGCCGCACGGAGGGGATGATCCCCCGCCACCAGCAAGTACGCCACGAGCGGTACAGCCAGGGCGACCGCATCCGTGCCGTCATCGTCGACGTCACCAAGGACGCCAACAAGCCGCAGGTCGTGCTCTCCCGCACCTCGCCGCAGCTCCTCGTCAAGCTCCTCGAGATGGAGGTCCCCGAGATCTTCGACGGCACCGTCGTGATCAAGGGGTGCGTCCGCGAGCCCGGCGAGCGAGCCAAGGTGGCCGTGGCCTCCCGCGATCGGGACGTGGATCCGGTGGGGGCGTGCGTCGGCATGAAGGGCTCTCGCGTCCAGGCGATCATGCGCGAGCTCAAGGGAGAGAAGGTGGACATCATCCCCTACTCCCCCGACCTGGTCACCTTTGCCCAGAGCGCCCTCGCCCCCGCCAAGATCAACCGGGTGGCGCTGCGCGAGCAGACCATCCGCGTCCCCATCACCGACAGCGAGGGGAACCCGGCCCTCGACGAGGACGGCAACCCCCTGGTCCACGAGCGGGTGGAGCCGGTCCTCGACGTCATCGTCTCCGACGAGCAGCTCTCCCTCGCCATCGGCAAGCGCGGCCAGAACGTTCGCCTCGCCTCGCGCTTGCTCGGCTCCCGCATCGAGATCAAGAGCGAAGAGGCGGTGAAGGACGAGGTGGCCGCCGCCCTCGCCGCCATGCTCCGGCAGGTGGAAGGGGTGAGCGAGGAGCTGGAGGTGGACACGGAGCCCTCGGCTGCTGCCGTCGACTACGACACCCACCTCCCCCTGGAGGACATCCCCGGGGTTGGCGACAAGCTACGGGAGCGGCTCCTCGAGCACGGCTACTCCCACGCCGGTGCGCTGGCTGCCGCCGACCCTGCCAAGCTCATGGAGATCCCGGGGATCGGTCCCCATTCCGCGGCCAAGCTGGTCCAGGCGGCCAGGATGGCCCTCGAGGCGCAAGCTCAGGCGCCCAGTGAGGAGTGACGCATGTCGCAGGTCTTTCGAGTCGGCGACCTCGCCCGCCAGATGGGTGTCTCGGTGGACGAGCTGCTGTTCAAGCTGCGGTCCATCGGCGTCGATGTCACGTCCGCTGACGCGGCCCTCGATCTCGCGACGGTGCGGGCCATCATCACCGGTGAGACGCTCCAGCACCGGCCGCGCGAGGTGATCGTCCGGCGCGAGATCAGCCAGCCCCAGGAAGAGAAGAAGAAGCCGACCGTTCCCGCGGCCGCCCTCAAGAAGCGCCGCACCGGCCGGCGTCTGGCTGCCCTCGACGAGGAGCTCCCCGAACAGGTGCCCAACCTGGCCGGCCTCACGGTGCCGGCGTCGGCGGCCCGGCCCGCGCCCCCACCCAGGCCGGTCGAGGAACCCCCTGCTGGGATCGAACCGACGGCCGCGGCTCCCCCGGCAACGGTGCCCGAACCCCCCGCACCGCCACCGCCGCCGGTGGAGGCCCCGCCGGCAGCCATTCCGGCCCCGGTGGGCGCCGAGGATGAGGCCGCGCCCGTCGTGGAGGAAGCCGCACCCGAAAGCGAAGCCGCAGCGCCCGCGCCGGCCAAGAAGCGCACGAGAAAACCGACCAAGGCTGCCGCGGCAAGCGCGACGGCCGAGGTCCCGCCACCGCCCACGCCCGAGGCAGCCGCGCCGGCGCCACTCACCCCCGCACCCCAGCCGCCCCCGCCAGCGCCGGCCACCACCGCCGAGGCGCCAGCCGCCGCTCCGGCGAGGAAGGCCCGGACGCCCCTCGAGTCGCAGTTGCGGGAGCTCTCGGCCGACGAGATCCGCCAGCGGATCCTCGCGGCCCGTCAGGCGCCTGCCCCGGCCAAGAAGGGCGAAAAGGCGGCACCGGCCCGCGGCAAGGCCTCCCGCAAGGCGAAGGCGGCCGCGGACGCCGACGAGATCCGCGACCTCCTGGCCAAGTTCGAGGAGTCCAAGGTCCGGGCCAAGTCGGACGTGCCCGCGCCGGTGCCCGTCGCCCCGCCCCCCGCCGGCCGGCCGCGTGCCCACCGGCCCAAGCGCGATCGGGGCGAGGCGCCCGTCGTCTCGCGCACCCCCACCATCCAGTTCCGGGATGGGGTGAAGCCCGCCGGCCCCATCTACCTCTCCGAGGGCGCCACGGTTCGCGAGCTGGCGGAGAAGCTCAACGTCCTCGTCAAGGACCTCATGTCGCTGCTCATCGCCAAGAAGATCCTCGTCACCGCCAACCAGACCTTGCCTCGCGAGGTGGCAGAGCAGCTCTGCGAGGAGCTGGGGGTCGAGGCCATGGTGGTGTCGTTCGAGGAGGAGATCGACCTCAAGCAGGAAGAGACCGCCGAACTCGCCGGCAAGCCGGAGCCGCGCCCACCGGTGGTCACCGTCATGGGCCACGTGGACCACGGCAAGACGACCCTCCTCGACGCCATCCGCTCGACCCGGGTGGCGGCCGGCGAGGCGGGCGGCATCACCCAGCACATCGGTGCCTCCCGAATCGTCCACAACGGCAAGCCCATCGTCTTCATCGACACCCCAGGCCACGAGGCGTTCACCCAGATGCGCGCCCGCGGCGCCCGGGTCACCGACATGGTGGTGTTGGTGGTGGCCGCCGACGACGGCGTGATGCCGCAGACCCTCGAGGCCATCAACCACGCGCGCGCCGCCAAGGTGCCCATCATCGTCGCCATCAACAAGATCGACAAGGCCAACGCCAACCCCGACCGGGTTCGCCAGGAGCTGGCGTCCCACGGCGTGCTCCTCGAAGGGTGGGGCGGCGACGTGCCGGTGGTGGAGGTGTCCGCCCTCAAGCACAAGGGGATCGGCGATCTCCTCGAGGTCATCCTGCTGATGGCCGAGATGCAGGACCTCAAGGCCGTGGCCAAGGGCATGGCCCGCGGCACCATCCTCGAAGCCCGCAAGGAGAAGGGGCGTGGCGTGGTCGCCACCGTCCTCGTCGAGCAGGGGACCCTGAACCAGGGTGACTGCTTCTTCTCGGGCTCCACCTACGGCCGCGTCCGCGCCATGCTGGACGTCAACCGCAAGCCCGTGCGTCAGGCCGGCCCTTCCGACGCGGTGGAGATCATGGGTTTCGAGGACATCCCCGAGGCGGGCGACACCTTCCAGGTGGTGGAGAACGAGGCGCGAGCCCGGGAAGTGGCCGCCTACCGCCAGGCCAAGGCCCGCGAGGAGCAGATGGCGACGGGACGCAAGGTCAGCCTCGAAGGGCTCATGGACAAGATCAAGAGCGAGGAGGTCAAGGCGCTCAACGTGGTGTTGAAGGCCGACGTCCAGGGCTCCGTCGAGGTGCTGCGCGACACCCTCGTCAAGCTGTCCACCGAGGCGGTGGCCATCAACGTCATCCACGCCTCGGTGGGCGCCGTCAATGTCAACGACGTCCTTCTCGCCTCGGCCTCCCAGGCGGTGGTGATCGGCTTCAACGTTCGCCCCGACCGCGCCGCCAAGGAGCTGGCCGACCGGGAACGGGTGGATGTCCGCATCTACTCCGTCATCTACCACCTCACCGAGGACATCCAGAAGGCCATGGCCGGCCTCCTCGCCCCGACCTTCCGGGAGGAGGAGCTGGGGCGCGCCGAGGTCCGCGAAGTCTTCCGCATCTCCAAGGTCGGCACCGTCGCTGGCTGCATGGTGCTGGACGGGAACGTCGTGCGTTCCGCCAAGGCGCGGCTCGTGCGCGACAACGTGGTGGTGTGGGAAGGAGCGCTGGCGAGTTTGCGACGTTTCAAGGAGGACGTGGCCGAGGTCAAGCAAGGGTTCGAGTGCGGCATCGGTCTCGAACGCTTCCACGACATCAAGGTGGGCGACATCATCGAGGTCTACCGCACCGTCGAGGTGGCGCGGGAGCTGTGAGGTGGCAGGCGTGCCAGCCCCACCGCCGCTGGGGACGTAGACCATGCCCGAGCCCGCACCCCTGTTCGTGGCCCTTGCCGAAGTGGAGCTGCACCTGCCCGGGGCACGCTCCCTCAAGGACAAGCGAGCGGAAGTCCGCGCCCTCGTCGACCGGCTCCGCCACCGCCTGGCCGTGCTGGTGGTGGAGAGCGATCATCAGGATCTCCATCAGCGTTCGGCGATCGCCGTGACGGCCCTGGCCACCGATGCCGAGGCGGCCCGCGGCACCGTGCAGCGGGCCCTCGACCACATCCACGGTTCCTTCGACGGCGTGGTGCTCGACGAGCGCGTCTCGCTGGTGCAGGTGCGGTAGGAGGAAGGATGCGCACGGCTGGTTTGCGACGAGAGCGGCTCGCCGAGGGGCTCCGACAGGTGCTTTCGGAGATCCTGGTGGGCGGCATGAAGGACCCGCGCCTTGCAGGGGTGGTGATCTCGGCGGTGGAGCTGTCCGGCGACCTCAAACGGGCCAGGGCGTTCTTTTCCGTGGTCGGTGACGAGGAGCGCGAGCGGCACGTGGCCGACGCCCTCCAGCAGGCGCGCGGCTTTCTCCGCCGCGAGCTGGGGCGGCGGCTGCACATCCACAACGTTCCCGAGCTGCAGTTTGTCCGGGACCGCGGCTACGAGCGGGCCGACCGGATCCACCGGATCCTCGACGCCCTCGAGCAGCCCCGGGAGGAGGACGGTGAGGACCGCGAGGATGCGTGAGATGGCTGACGACACCCGCACGGCGGACGCCGCGGTGGCGTTGCTCCGGCGGGCCGAGGGAGTCCTCGTCACCTCCCACGCCGGCCCGGACGGCGATGCCATCGGCTCGGAACTCGCCGTTGCCGAACTCGTCGAGGCCCTCGGCCGGAAGGCGGTGGTGGTCAACCGCGACCCCCACCCCGCCCCCCTGGAGTTCCTGCCCGGCATCGAGCGGATCCTCGTGCAGGAGACGATCCCGACCAACGACGCCTTCGACCTGGCGGTGGTCCTCGAGTGCCCGGGGCTCGACCGGCCAGGTCTTGCAGGGCTCGAGGGCCTGCCCATCCTCAACATCGACCACCATCTGGGCAACGCGCGGTACGGCACGGTCAACTACGTCGACGAGGACGCGCCGGCGGTGGGCGAGATGGTGCTGCACCTCCTCGACGCCGCCGCCCTCCCCCTCACCCCCACCATGGCCACCAACCTGTACGTCGCCCTGGTCACCGACACGGGCGACTTTCGCTACGCCAACGCCACCCCACGCGCCTTCCGGGCTGCAGCCCGCCTCGTCGAGGCCGGCGCCCGCCCCGAGGCCATCGCCGAGGCGCTGTGGGAGCAGGTGCCGGCGCGGATCGTCCGCCTCGAGGCCGAGGTACTCTCGACCCTCACCTTCCACGCCAACGGCCGCCTCGCCGTGGTGTGGTGCGATGGCGCCATGCTGGAGCGGGCGGGGGCCTACCCCCAGGACACCGAAAACCTCATCAACATCCCGCGCGCCATTGCTGGGGTGCGGGTGGCGGCGTTCTTCAAGGCCTTCGCGCCGGGCACGGTGAAGGTATCGCTGCGCTCCCGCGGCAGTGTCGACGTGCAGGGCGTGGCCCGCGCCTTCGGCGGCGGCGGCCATACCAACGCCGCCGGCTGCACCGTGGCCGGCGAGCTCGCCCAGGTGCAGGCGCGCGTGCTCGCGGCCCTGGTGCCGCTCGTGGAGGCGCCATGAAGGAACTCCGCCACGGCCTGTTGCTCGTCGACAAACCCGCCGGACCGACCTCTCACGACGTGGTCCAGGCGGCCCGCCACGCCCTCCGCCAGCGCCGTATCGGCCACACCGGCACCCTCGATCCGGCGGCCACCGGCCTGTTGCTCCTGTGCGTCGGCCGGGCCACCAGACTGCAGCAGTACTTGCTGGCCTGGCCGAAGAGCTACGAGGGGGAGATCCGGCTGGGCTACGCCACCACCACCTACGACGCCGAGGGGGAACCGCTGGGTGAGGCGGTGCCGGTGCCGGCCTTCGGCGACGACGTGCTGCGCCGCCTCGCCGAGCGTTTCACCGGCACCATCGAGCAGGTGCCGCCCCCCTACTCCGCCAAAAAGCACGCCGGCCGCAAGTTCTACGAACTGGCGCGGGCGGGGGAGGAGGTGCCGCTGGAGGCCAAGCGGGTGACGGTGCACACCCTTACCCTGGAGCGCGGCGGGGGGGAGCGCCTGCGCTTTTCGGTGACCTGCTCCTCGGGCACCTACGTGCGGTCGCTGGCGCACGACCTGGGCGCGCACCTCGGCTGCGGCGGCCATCTGGCGTCGCTGCGGCGGGTGCGGATCGGTCCGTGGGAGGCATCCCAGGCGGTGGCGGCGGAGCGGCTCGCCCAGGGGGACGCGGCGGCTGCCGAGGCCGCCTTCGTGCCCCTCGACCAGGCCCTCCTGCCGTTCCCGGAAGTCGTCCTCAACCCCACCGCCGCGAGCCACTTCACCCATGGGCAGGAGGTCACCGTTCGCGACGCCGACGGCCCGTTCGTGCCCGGCGGTCACGTCCTCGTCCGCGCCCGGACCGGTGCGCTGGTGGGGATTGCCGTGACTCTGGCCTACCTCCCCCGCGCCCGAACCGTCTCCTTAGCACCGCGCATGGTGCTGTCGGAGCTTGAGCCAAACCGCAAACCGTGATAGTCTGCTCGCGCCTCGACTGGCGAGGCCTGAGCTAGGAGTTAGAGATGACCGAGCAAGAGTACATCGCGAGCAAGGAGCAGATCATTGCGGACTTCCGCCGCCATGACCACGACACTGGCTCGCCCGAGGTGCAGGTAGCCCTTCTCACCAAGCGCATCGAGTATCTGACGGACCACTTCAAGGTCCACGCCAAGGATCACCACTCGCGTCGCGGCCTGCTGATGCTGGTCGGGCAGCGTCGGCGTCTTTTGGAGTACCTCCGCCAGAAGGATCTGGCGCGCTACCGCACCCTCATCGAGCGGCTCGGCCTGCGCCGGTAGTGCTGACAAGGGAGTCCCATGGAAGTCAAAGAACACGTAGTCCTCGACGGAAGAACCATTGAATTCTCCGTCGGGAAGGTCGCCAAGCAGGCCGATGGGGCCTGCTTGATTCGTTCTGGCGATACCGTTGCCCTGGTCACCGCCTGCTACCTCAAGCACTCCCGGGAGGGGGTGGATTTCCTGCCCCTCACCGTGGACTACCGGGAGTATACCTACGCCGGCGGTCGCATCCCCGGCGGCTGGTTCAAGCGGGAGGGGCGTCCGACGGAAAAGGAGATCTTGACCTCTCGCCTCACCGACCGGCCGCTGCGACCTCTCTTCCCGGACGGCTACACCCAGGAGACCCAGGTCATCGCCACCGTCCTGTCGGCGGACGGCGCCAACGATCCGGACATCCTCTCCATCAACGGCGCTTCGGCGGCGCTTCTGGTGTCCGATTGCCCCTTCGACACGGCCGTGGGCGCGGTGCGGGTGGGCCTCGTGGACGGGCGCTACATCGTCAACCCCACCCACGAGGAACGCGCCGCAGCCGCCCTCGAGATCGTCGTCGCGGGCACGGCGGATGCCGTGGTCATGGTGGAGGCCGGTGCCACCGGGGTGAGCGAGGCGGCCATCCTCGACGCCATCGACGTGGGCCACCGGGCGGTCAAGGAGATCGTGGCCGCGCAGCGCCGCCTCCAGGCCCGGATCGGCAAGCCCAAGGCGACGGTGACGCCCCGGCCGAAACCCTGGCCGGCGGAGTTTGCCGCAGCCATCCGCGAGCGGTGGGCCGCGCCCCTCGGCGAGGCGTTGCGGGTGCGCGGCAAGTTCGCCCAGCGCGACGCCATCGACGCGGTCACCCAGCAGGCGGTGGCGGCGCTGCCGGACGAGTCGCGCGGGGAACGGACCCCGTGGGTCGAGGCCATCATCCACGAGATGGTGGTGGAGCAGTTCCGCAGTGCCGTCCTCGATCGCCACGAGCGGCTCGACGGGCGTGCCTTCGACGAGATCCGCCCGGTCACCTGCGAGGTGGGACTGTTGCCCCGGGTGCACGGCTCGGCCCTCTTCACCCGCGGCGAGACGCAGGCGCTGGTGACCTGCACCCTCGGCACCTCCGAGGACGCGCAGATCATCGAAGCCCTCGAGGGAGAAACCCAGAGCCGCTTCCTGCTCCACTACAACTTCCCCCCCTTCTCGGTGGGCGAGGTGAAGTTCCTCCGCTCCCCCGGCCGCCGCGAGATCGGCCACGGCAACCTGGCTCGCCGCGCCTTGGCACCGGTGGTCCCGAATCAGGATGCCTTCCCGTACACCTTGCGGGTGGTGTCGGACATTCTCGAATCGAACGGCTCATCGTCCATGGCCACGGTGTGCGGCGGCACGCTGGCGCTCATGGACGCCGGCGTCCCCATCTCCAAGCCGGTGGCCGGCATCGCCATGGGGCTGGTCAGCGAGGGGGATCGCTTTGCCGTCCTCACCGACATTGCCGGCCAGGAAGACCACTACGGCGACATGGACTTCAAGGTGGCCGGCACGCGCGAGGGCGTCACCGCCCTGCAGATGGACATCAAGGTCTCCGGCCTGTCCCGCGCCGTCCTCGAACAGGCCCTCGAACAGGCCCGGCGGGCCCGGCTGCAGCTCCTCGACATCATGGAAGCCACCATCGCCGCGCCCCGCCCGGAGATCTCCACCTTTGCGCCGCGCATCTTCACCATCCACATCCATCCCGACAAGATCCGCGACATCATCGGCCCCGGCGGCAAGACCATCCGGGCCATCTGCGAGCAGAGCGCCTCGCGCATCAACGTCGAGGACGACGGCCGCGTGGAGATCGCCGCGCCCGACGAGGCGGCGGCGCGCAAGGCCATCCAGATGATCGAGGGGCTCACCCGCCAGCCGCAGGTGGGGGAGATCTTCGAGGGCACCGTCCGCCGGGTCGAGGCGTACGGCGCCTTCGTCGAGATCCTCCCCAACCACGACGGCCTCCTCCACGTCTCCGAGTGGGCGTGGGAGCGCACCCGCGAGATGGCCGACGTCGTCAAAATCGGCGACAAGGTGAAGGTGAAGATCATCGGCATCGACGGCAACGATCGCATCAAGCTGTCGCGGCGGGCGCTGCTCACGCCGCCCGAGAACGTCAACGAGGACGCCACCCAGGGCGACGGCGAGCGGCGCCGCGGCGGCGACCGTCCGCACCAGCGGCGCGACGACCGACGTCGCGACGATGGGCCGCGCGGCGAGCGGCGCAGCGGTAGCCGGCGCAGCAGCTAGGGACCACCCGTCCTCCCGCACGCCGGCCTGCGGCCGGCGTGCGCGTGTGCAGCCGGCACTCCTTGACGATTCGCAAAAAAGGGCATACCTTTTCTCCTGGAGAAAGGAGTCGGAAATGCCCTTCGAAAAGTACGTCCCGGCCAAACCAAAGAAAGCGAGCGAGGCATCCATCAAGTCGACGGGTATCATTGCCATTCCCAGCGCTTTTGCTGCCGAACACGGCTTGAAGGAAGCGCCGTCGGCGACCCTCCACTTCGACAAGGAACGCAAGCTCATTGGCGTGAAGCCGACCGCAAACCCACGCGAAGAAGGGGCGTTCAAACTTCTCCACCAACAGCGGGTCAGCTCCCTGCGCGCCCGCCCCTTTCTCGACCACTACGGCATTCCCCTGGGTCAAACGAAGCACTTCCCCTTGCATTTCGATGCCGAGGAGGGGATGGCCGTCATCGCCCTCGGCGAGCTGAAGCGCCGGCCGGGACGCCGTCGCTCGCAAGCTAGGACTGGCAAGACGGGCAGAAAAAAGTAGACCGCCCCGCGACCACGAGGCGACGAATCGTCGCACCGCAGGTGAGACACGGCTGCCCGGCTCGGCCGTAGACCTTGAGGTCCACGGCAAAGTAGCCCGTCTGTCCGTCGGCGTTGCGAAAGCCGCCATCGGCCAGGGTCGTGCCGCCAGCGGCAATGGCCTCCTCGAGGACGGTGCGCACGGCCGCCGCAAGGGCCGCAAGACGGCGGCGCCCCACCGTCGCCGCCGGGCGATGGGGGCGGATGCCCGCCCGGGCAAGCGCTTCGGTGGCGTAGATGTTGCCGAGACCGGCCACCACCCGCTGATCGAGCAGCACGTTGCGGATCGGCGCGTGCGAGCGACCGGCGCCGGCAATGGCGTCCGCCGCCTCCGGGGCCAAAGCGTCCGGGCCGAGGCGTGCGAGGCACGGGAGTCGTTCCCAGGCGGCCGTGGTCACGACGGTGGCGCTGCCGAAGCGCCGCGGGTCGACGAAGGCGAGGGCCAGGCCGTGGGAACATCGCACCACCAGGTGGGTATGGGGGAGGGGGTCCGCCCCCTCCTCCTGGAGCAGCAACCTCCCCGACATGCCCAGGTGGAACAGCGCCGTGTGGGTGGTTCCGTGAAGGAGCAGGTACTTGCCGCGCCTGCCGACCGCGGTGACCGTCTGGCCGGCAAACACCGACCACGCTCCCGGGTCGATCCCCTGCCGCAGGCGCACCGGCCGCGCCGTCACACGTCCCACGCGGCAACCGAGGAGGTGGGGCAGGAGCGAGCGGCGGACGGTCTCGACTTCGGGCAGCTCCGGCATCCCCGGCACGCTAGCACGCCCACCCATCCCTCAACACCCCCCGCCCGGGACCCGTACTAGACAGTGAGCCTGATTCTCCTCCTCCTCCGCAGCAGGCGCCCCGGACAACCGGGGCGCCGCGCGTTGGGGTGGCCTTGGGAGCCGCTACATGTAGAGGCCGCCCGAAACGTTGAGGACCTCGCCGGAGATGTAGGCGCCGGCCGGCCCCGCCAGGAACACCACCGCGCCGGCAATGTCCTCGGGGGTGCCGAGGCGCTGGATGGCGAGGTTGGCGAGCAGCGCCTGCCGCTGCTCCTGGTTGAGCTTTTCCGTCATGGGGGTCTGGATGTAGCCGGGAGCGATGGCGTTGACGGTGATGTTGCGACTGCCGAGTTCCCGGGCCAGCGACTTGGTGAAGCCGATGATGCCGGCCTTCGAGGCGGCGTAGTTGGCCTGGCCGGCGTTGCCCATCAGCCCCACCACCGACGAGATGGAGATGATCCGGCCTTCCCGTTGCTTGATCATGTGACGGACCACGGGCTGGGTGACGTTGAACACCCCGTCCAGGTTGACGGCCAGCACCTTGCGCCACGACTCCGGCTTCATGCGGATGAAGAGCTGGTCGTCGGTGATCCCGGCGTTGTTGAGGAGAATGTGGATCCCGCCGAGTTCGGCTGCGATACGGTCGACCACCGCCACCGCCTCGGCGCCGTCGGTCACGTTGAGGGGCATGCCCACCGCCCGGCCCCCCTCGGCCAGAATCGCCGCCACCACCTCGGCAATGGGATCGGTGGGCAGCGAGGTGCACGCCACCGTCGCCCCCTCCCGCGCCAGCGCCCTGGCACAGGCGGCGCCGATCCCGGTGGCCGCGCCGGTCACCAGTGCCACCTTGCCTTCGAGTTGTCCCGCCATCCTTCCCTCCTTCTCGCCACCTGCCGCCCGCCGCGCCCCTCAGCCGCCGTGGGAGGCCAGAAACGCCTCCACCTGCGCCGCGGTGCCCACCTGCACGGTGGTGACGCCCCGGGCGATCCGTTTCACCAGTCCCGACAGCACGCTGCCCGGTCCGACCTCCACGAAGGTGTCGAACCCGTCGGCCACCATCCGCGCCACCGCCTCCACCCAGCGCACCGGCGCGTCCACCTGACGCACCAGGCCATCGCGCACCGCCTCCCCTTCCACCACCGGCTGCGCATCGACGTTGTTGTACAGGGGCACGGCGAGCTTGGCGAAGGGGAGGGCGGCCAGGACCGGCGCCAGGCCCGCGCGGGCCGGCGCCATGAGGGGGGAGTGGAAGGGCGCCGACACGGCAAGTGGCACCACTCGCTTGGCGCCCCGCGCCGCCAACAGCTCGCTGGCCCGCGCCACGGCCGCCGCATGGCCGGCGATCACCGTCTGCTCCGGGGCGTTGAAGTTGGCCGCCACCGCCACCTCCGCCGCCGAGCTCGCCTCGCGGCACGCCGCCTCCACGACCGCCCGGTCCGGCCCGAGCACCGCCGCCATGGCCCCGACACCGACCGGCACCGCCTCCTGCATCAGCTGGCCGCGCCGGCGCACGGTCCGGACCAGATCCTCGACACCCAGCCCGCCGGCGGCGCCGATGGCGCTGTACTCGCCCAGAGAGTGGCCGGCCACCCCCTGCGGGGTGCAGCCACGGGCGGCGAGGACGGCGTGCACCGCCAGGGATACGGTGAGGATGGCCGGCTGGGTGTTGGCGGTGAGGGTGAGCTGCGCCTCGGGACCGGCAAAGCACAGGGTCGAGAGCGGCTCACCGAGGGCCGCGTCGGCCCGCGCGAACACCTCCCGCGCCTCGGGGAAGGCGGCCGCCACGTCGGCCCCCATGCCGGCGAACTGGCTCCCCTGGCCGGGGAAGATGAAGGCCACCTTGCCCATGGACTAGCCCCGGCACTGGGCCGCCCGCTTGATGAGGCAGGCGGCGATCTCGTTGCGCTGGATCTGGTTGGTGCCTTCGTAGATCTGGAGGATCTTGGCGTCCCGCAGCATCTTCTCCACCGGGTACTCGCGCATGTAGCCGTACCCACCGAACACCTGCACGGCGTCCACGGTGACCGCCATGGCCACGTCGGAACCCACCACCTTGACCATGGAGGATTCCATGGCGAAGTCGCTGCTTCCCGCGTCGATGGTGCGGGCGGTGGCGTAGAGCAGTGCCCGCGCGCTCTCCACCTTCATGGCCATGTCGGCGAGCATGTGGCCCACCGCCTGGAACGCTGCAATGGGCTTGCCGAACTGCTTGCGCTCGGAGGCGTAGGCGAGGGCCGCTTCGAGGGCCGCAGTGGCGAGGCCCACTCCCTGGGCCCCCACCGCCACCCGAGCGCGCTCGAGGGTCCGGACGGTGACGAGAAACCCGGTCCCCTCGCGGCCGATGCGGTTGGCCTCGGGAATGCGCACCGCATCGAAGATCACCTCGCGGGTCGCCGACGCGCGGATGCCCAGCTTGTCCTCGCGCTTGCCGAAGGACAGTCCCGGCCGGTCCGCCTCGACGAGGAACGCCGACGCGCCCCGCCCGCCCCTCGCCGGGTCGGTCATGGCGATCACCGTGTAGAAGTCGGCCTCGCCGCCGTTGGTGATCCATTGCTTGGTGCCGCTGATGACGTAGTCGCTGCCGTCCCGCACGGCACGGGTTCGCATGGCAAAGGCGTCCGAGCCGGCCTCGGCCTCGGTGAGGCAAAAGGCCGCCAGCCACTCGCCCGTCGCCACCTTGGGCAGCACCCGGGCCTTCATCTCGTCGCTGCCGCCCAAAAGGACCGGCAAGGTCCCGAGGGCGATGGCGCCGTACGAGGTGGACACGCCGAGGCAGGCGCGCGACAACTCCTCGGTGACCAGGCAGAGCTCCATCATGCCGAGGCCGAGGCCACCGTACGCTTCGGGCACGAACACGCCCATGAGGCCGGCGTTGCCCAGGATGGCGAGGATGTCCCGCGGGAACACCTCGTCGCGGTCGAGGCGGGCGCGCACGGGGATGATCTCCTTCAAGGCGATCTCCCGCGTCAGCCGTACGATCTCCTGTTGCTGCTCCGTCAAACCGTAGTCCATGTTCTCCTGCCTCACCCCCGGCCGGCTCGCTGCCGTGCCGGAGTCGCACGGCGCCCGTCGTCGGGGCGCCCCAACGCCTGCGCTACCAGCGAAACAGGGTGGCGGCCCAGGTCAGGCCACCGCCGAAGGCCGCCGCCAGCACCAGATCGCCTCGCTTCAAGGCGCCGGCTTCCCGCGCTTCGGCGAGGGCGAGGGGGATCGACGCCGACGAGGTGTTCCCCACCCGCTCCAGGTTGACCCACACCTTTTCCGGCGGCAGTCCCACCCGTTCCGCCACCGCATCGATGATCCGCTTGTTGGCCTGGTGCGGCACGAAGAGGTCCACCTCCTCGACACCGACGCCGGCGCGCTCGAGCACTTCTTGCGAGACCTCGGCGAGGGCCCGCACCGCCACCTTGAACGTCTCGTTGCCCCGCATCTTGATGAACGGCAAGCGGGCCTCGAGGTGCTGGGGCACGTTGGGCGGGAACCGGGAACCGCCCCCGGGCATGGCGATGAAATCCGAGTAGGAACCGTCCGAGTGCCAGGCCGCCTGGAGGATCCCCTCCCCCGCCGGGGCCGGGCGGAGCACCACGGCGCCGGCGCCGTCGCCGAAGAGGATGCAGGTGGCGCGGTCGGTGTAGTCGGTGTAGCGGGAGAGGGTCTCGGCGCCGATCACCATGGCGGTGGTGACCTCGGAGGTGGCGATGAATTGGCGCGCCACCTTGACCGCGTAGAGGAACCCCGAGCAGGCCGCGGCAATGTCGAAACAGGTGGCGTTGCGCACGCCGAGCTGCGGCTGGACGATGGCTGCCGTGGCGGGGATGGGCTGCTCGGGAGTGGCGGTGGCGACGATCACCAGCTCCACCTCCTCGGCAGCGATCTGCGCGTCCTCCAGCGCCCGCTGGCCAGCGGCCACAGCCAGGGTGGCCACACTCTCCCCGTCGGCCACCACGTGCCGTTCGCGGATCCCGGTGCGTGCCATGATCCACTCGTCGGAGGTATCCACCATCCGCTCGAAATCGGCGTTGGTCAGTACCCGCTCCGGCAGGGCGACTCCCAGGCCGGCAAAGCGGGCGGTCACAGGGTGTTGGTCATGCACGAGTACTCCCCTCCCCGGTGGCTACCACGAGGGTGGCCATGCGCCGCTGGATGCTGTCGATGACCCCGCGCGCCGCGTAGGAATGGGCAAAGCGCAGGGCGTTGCGGATCGCCTTGGCGTTGGAGCGGCCGTGGCCTATGAGGCAGGCGCCGCGCACCCCGAGGAGCGGGGCGCCGCCGTACTCGGCGTAGTCCACTTGCCGGCGAAATCCGGTGAAGGCGCCCTTGGCGAGGAGGAACCCCGCCGCCGAGATGGGGGAGCGCTTGGCCTCGCGTTTCAACAGCTTGAACACCATCTCGCCGAGCCCCTCGGACACCTTCAGCACCACATTGCCCACGAACCCGTCGCACACCACCACGTCCACGTTCCCCAGGTAGATGTCGCGCCCCTCCACGTTGCCGACGAAGTTGAGGCCGGCCTCGGCGAGGAGCCGGTGGGCCTCCTGGGTCAGCCGGTCACCCTTCCCCTCCTCCTCGCCCACCGAGAGCAGCCCCACGCGCGGGTTGGCCACGCCCATCACGGCGTGGCAGTAGAAGTGGCCCATGATCCCGAACTGCAACAGGTGCGATGGCTTGCAGTCCACGTTGGCGCCCACGTCGAGCACCAGCGTCGAGCGGTCGATCCCCGGGACGGCCACGGCCAGGGCCGGTCGCTCGACCCCTGGTACGACCCCGAGGATGACCTTGGCGGCCACCATGGCCGCGCCGGTATTGCCGGCAGTGACGAAGGCCGTCGCGATGCCGTCGCGCACCAGGCGCAGCGCCACCGCCATGGACGACTCGCGCTTGGAACGCAGCAGGGCGGTGGGCGCCTCGTCCATGGCCACCACCTCGGGGGCGTCCACGATCTCGATCCCGTCCCCCCGGTGGTGGTGGCGGGCCAGCTCCCGCTTGATGGCCGCCTCGCGGCCCACCAGGAGCACCGTGAGGCCGTGCCGCTCGACGGCCTCGATGGCTCCTTGCACCGTGGTTGCCGGAGCGTGATCCCCGCCCATCGCATCGAGGGCGACGGCCAGCGATCCACCACCCTTCATGGGCACCGAGGCGCTACTTGACCTCTTCAACGGCGAGGACCTGCCGACGCTGGTACATCCCGCAGTGCGGGCAGACGCGGTGCGGCAGCTTCGGCTGGTAGCAGCTCGGGCAGATGGACATGGCCGGCTGATCCAGATGATCGTGGGCCCGCCGGCGATCGCGGCGCGCTTTCGAATGGCGGTGTTTCGGATTTGGCATGGCACTCTCTCCTTCAAGTTCTAGCGACGAGGCCTGAACTCCTCGAGCCCGCGCCACCGCTCGTCGCGGTCTTGGACGCAGGCGCACCGGGTGCGGTTGCGGTCCGCCCCACAGCGCGGGCACAGCCCCTGGCAGGCCTCGTGGCACAACGGTTTCATGGGCACGGCAAGCTGCAACTGCTCGGCCGCGATCTCGGCGAGATCGAGCCAGGGCTCCGCGAAGAAGCGCACCTCGAGGTCGCTCTTGGCAAGCCGCGTCTCCTCCTCGCGCGGCGCCACCGCCACCGGCAGCAGTCGCACCGCAAAGGGCTCCGAGTAGGAGAACGGAAACTCCCCCAGGCAGCGGACGCACCGCAGCACGGCCGTCCCCTGGGCAGTGCCGCGCACCAGGTACCCTTCGTCCAGACGCTCGAGGGTGCCGCGAAGCTGCGCCTCACCTCCCGACACCACGTCCTCGCCGCAGCAGCCAGCGGCGAGTTCGAGGCGCTCGGAGAAATCGATGGCCTCGGTGTCGGCACGCGCAAGTTCGATGCGAAGCACACCTCCCCCTTTCGAGGGCGTTGCAGGATAGCAACATGGACCGCCGCCGTCAACGCACGCGCTCAGCGGGCGAGGCGCGACACGGCCTGGGGCGTGGGAAGACCGGCCAGGAGCACGCCAACGACCCCGCCGATCGCCGCCGCGTTGATCCCCACCCAGGCGAGGGAGCCGACGACCGGGAGCAGGGAGAGGAGCAGCAGCACGGCCAGGGCCACCACCGTCCGCGGCACCTCGCCGCGCAGCGCCACCGGCCACCACCGGGCAGCCGCCCCACCGACGAGCCACGCCACGGCGGTCACCCCCACCGCCTTGACGAGGAGCAGCAACGACACGCCCGCAAGCAGCACCAGCGCCCCGCCGACGCTGGCGGCGGCGGCGACGGCGAGGGCGACGAGGACGAGCCACACCACCAGGGCGAGGGCTCCGACCGCGGCACTGCGCCACGGCCCCCCCGAGATCCGCTCGGCGGTCAGACGCACGAGCCGCGGCGACAGGAGGAGGAGCAACCCCGCCGCGCAAAGCCACAGCCCGAGACGAACGGCCACGAGGCCCAGCCACACCCGGACCCCGCCCCGTGCCGAGATGGGCGGCAGGGGCACATCCAGGGAGGCGATGCCGATGACGCGGCCGGTGGCCGTGCCGGCCCCCGTCACGCGGCCGCCCACCGCCACCACGTCGCCGTCGACGGCGCCGTCCGGAGCCAGCACCACGTTGCCGGCCAGGGCCACCACATCGCCTGCCACCCGCGCCCGGACGATCACATCGCCGGCGACCGTAATCACCGGCCCCTGGGTCGGCCGGTCGATGGTCACCGTGGCCGCCAGGCGGGGCGGCGGCGCCGCCGCCAGCACGCTCGCCAGGAGCCACGCCGTCACGGCTTCGACCTTTCCCGGCCGCGCCGGCACAGGCCCAGGGCGGCGAGACCGCTGCCGGTGGCGGCTGCGAGGAGCCAGAAGACCAACCCGAAGCCGCCGGCAGCCAGCAACGAGCGCACCGCCGCCGACGACAGGCGAGCTGCGGTCACCGTATCCGCGGCGCGCCCCACGAGCCACGCCACCGTCTCGCCGGCGCCACCCGCCATGGCCGACCACGAGCCGGCCGCCGGCACCCCGCCCAGGAGGGCGCAGCCAGCGCCCACGAGCGCGACGCCCGCGGCCAGGGGCGCCCAGGTGAGAAACCTTCGCCGTTGCCAGGGCGCCAGGGGCAGGTCGCGCACGATGCGGGCCGCCGCCTGCTCGTCGGTGGCGGGTTCCAGGGAGGCGAGGAGGGCGAGGAGCTGGGCGTGCGCCTGGCAGGCACGACAGGTCTCGAGATGCGCTGCCACCAGGGCGGCGGCGTGGCGATCCCTGGTCTCGAGCACGTCTTGCACTGCCCGGCACTCCTCCCTCACGCGAGCCCTCCCACCTGCCCCAGGTACTCGCCCAGGGCTTCTCGTAGTACGCTGTGGGCGCGAAAAAGTTTGTTCTTGACCGTCCCGAGGGGCATCCCCTTGAGCTCGGCGATGTCGGCGTAGGCGAGGCCGACGAAGTGGCGGAGGATGACGAGTTCGCGGTAGGCGGGGGGAAGCCGCCCGATCTCCCGGGCCAGTGCCGCCGCCAGCTCGCGGTTGGCGAACTCCCCCAGCGGACCGCGCGCCGGATCCGGCAGCTCCATGGCCAGGTCCTGCCCTTCCTCGTCGTCGTCGCGGCTCAAGGAGAAGGGGACGCTGCGCCGCCTCCGCAACCAGTCCACCGCCAGGTTGTGGGCGATGCGGAACAGCCAGGTGGAGAAGCGAAAGGCGCGGTCGTACTGATCGAGCTTGCGCCAGGCGCGGATGAAGGTCTCCTGGACGAGGTCCCGCGCCTCCTCCTCGCTGCCCACGAGATGCACCAGGTAGCCGCGCAGCTTGCCCTCGTAGCGGCGGACGAGGAGTGCAAAGGCCGTCTCGTCGCCGGCCATGAGCCTGTCGACGACCAATGCATCGTCTTCGGCCAGCCCAGGCATCGGGAAAGTGTACCCCAGCAAGCTTGTGAAAGGTGTTGCAAAGTTGCAGAAGGCGTGTAGAATGCGACCGACGCGGGGGACGCGGAGGTCGGCGCCGAGCCCCGCACGCACCCCCCCAGGCGGGGGTCCCGAGGAGGCAAGACCATGGCACACATCAACCCGTTCGAGATGGCGCAACGCCAGTTCGACGAAGTCGCGGACCAGCTCGAGCTCGACGCCGGCGTCCGCGCGATCCTCCGCTGGCCGCTGCGGGAGTTCCACTTCCGCATCCCGGTGCGGATGGACGACGGCACCTTGAAGGTCTTTCAGGGCTTCCGCGTCCAGCACAACGACGCGCGCGGGCCGGCCAAGGGCGGCATCCGCTGGGCGGCCAACGAGACCATCGATACGGTGCGCGCCCTCGCCACCTGGATGACGTGGAAGTGCGCGGTGGCCGACATCCCCCTGGGCGGCGGCAAGGGCGGCGTGGTGGTGGATCCCGCCACCCTGTCGGTGGGCGAGAAGGAGCGCATCTGCCGCGGCTGGGTGGACCAGATGTGGAAGAACATCGGTCCCCGCGCCGACGTCCCCGCTCCCGACGTGGGCACCACCCCCCAGATGATGGGCTGGATGATGGACGAGTACTCGAAGCTCACCGGCGCCTACACCCCCGGTGTCATCACCGGCAAGCCGCTGGGCGGCGGCGGTTCCCTCGGCCGCACCGAGGCCACGGGCTTCGGCGTCATCTACACCGTCCGCGAGGCCATGAAGCACCTGAAGATCAAGTCCAAGGGCACCCGCGCCGCCATCCACGGGTTCGGCAACGTGGCCCAGTACGCCGCCATCGGCTTCATCGAGCAGCTCGGCGGCACGGTGGTGTGCGTCGGCTGCTGGGACCGCCACGACAAGAAGGCGTACACCTACTCCAAGGAGGACGGCGTCGATCCGCACTTACTCCTCTCCATCACCGACCAGTACGGCACCATCGACAAGGCCAAGGCCAAGAAGGCCGGCTACCTCGTCGAGGACGCCGAGGCGTGGCTTTCGAAGGACGTGGACGTCCTGATCCCGGCGGCCATCGAAGGGGTGATCACGGGCGAGACGGTGGGCAGGATCCACAAGAACGTCAAGATCGTGGCCGAGGGCGCCAACGGCCCCACCACGCCCGAGGCCGACGCCGTGTTGAAGAAGCGCGGTGTCTTCGTCATCCCCGATTTCCTCGCCAACGCCGGCGGCGTCACCTGCTCCTACTTCGAGGGCGTCCAGAACGACATGAACTTCTACTGGTCCAAGGAGGAAGTGCTCCGCCGCCTGGACGAGAAGATGACCGGCGCCTTCCACGCCGTCCTCGACATGGCCACCAGCCGCAAGGTGTACATGCGCAACGCCGCCTACATGGTCGCCATCGACCGGGTGGTCCAGGCCATGAAGCTGCGCGGCTGGGTGTAGCCATCACCGGGGTCCGTCCCGATCCCGGCTGGTTTTTGCGGCCCATCTGCGGGCGGGAGGAACTCCTCCCGCCCGCGTGGTTTACGCGCATCCTCCCGGCTACGGCAGCGCCCACCCCTCGAGGGGCGCCAGGATGCGCACCAGATCCTCCTCGAGACTGCCCGAGGCCGGGGTCTCGACGATCCTGCCGACCTCGGCGCCGCCGAAGGTCACCACGATGGTGGGCACCCGCTCCACCGGCCCGAAGGGGTAGAGGGCCGCGGGGTAGGCCCTGGTGCGATCGCCGCCCACCAGCGTCGGCGGCTCGAAGGGAGACGCGTCGCCCAGGGCAGCGAGGATCGCCTGGAGGTGGGGGATCTGCTCGCGGGAATCGCCGCACCAGGTACCCATGGCCACCGTGAGGCCGTAGCGCAGGTGGGCTGTCCGCAAGAGCTCGACGTACTCCTGCCGCGGCTCGTACCCCTCCCGCTCCGAAGCCCACCCGGCCAGCTCGGTATCGAGGCGGGCCGGATCGAGGACCCCGTACCAGATGGGGTACACCTGCGGCACCGAGTCCACCACCCTGATACGCACGATCCGGTCGCCCACGCGCAGCCGCCGCGCCACGGGAAGACCCGCCACCACCCGGCCCAGCACCGGGTAGCGCCCCACCAGGTGGGGTTGGGGGGTGAGGGCGAGGAAGAACTGGGAACCGGCGGTGTCGGGACCGTCGTGGGCAAGCCCGACCACCCCGGCCTCGTAGGCGCGAAGGGAGAGCTCGTGACGCAGGGTGAAGGAGGGGCCTCCCCAGCCGTCGCCCCGGGGATCGCCCCCTTGCGCCACGAAGTTGGGCACCACCCGGTGGAAGGTGAGGCCGTTGTAGAAGCCGCTTTGCGCCAGCTCGCTCAGGCGGAAGGCCGTGAGGGGCGCCATCTCGGTGTCGAGGGCCACCACCATGGTCCCCCGCACCGTGACGACCTCCAGGAAGTGCGGCTCGGCGGCCCACCGCACCACCTCGCGGTAGCGCTCCGCCTCCCACCCCACCGGCACCGGCGGCAAGGGACGGAGGCGACCGTGGCGGCGGAGCGCCTCCCAGGCGGTTCGGGCGACCACGGGATCCTCCCCCGCCAGCAGCCGCAGAAGCACCGTCGTCTCGCCCTCGGCGAGCTGCTTCCCCCCGGCCAGCGCCCGTACCAGCGCCACCCGGGCATCGCGGTCCTGCTCGCGGGCCAGGAGCCCCACGAGCGCCGGGCGGTCGGGCAACGCGCCCCGCGCGGCCAGGGCCGCCACCGCCGCGGCCCGCACCGCCCCGTCGGCGTCGGCCAGCCGCGCGCGCAACACCCCGACCGCCGCCTCGGCGGTCACCTCACCCACCGCCTCCACCACTGCCAGCCGCACGGCCGGCGCCTCGTCGTCGGCCATGGCCACGAGCTGCTGCCAGCTCTCGGGCAGCACCGCCAGCGCCCTCGCCGCCGCCACCCGTCGGGGGAGCTGGGGTGCCGCGCCCCAAGCGGCGACTGCCGCTGCCGCGACTCCCTGGCGCGCCAGGGCCACCAGCGCCTCTTCCGCCACCCACCCCTCCCCCGACTCGAGACACTGTTCGAGCTCTTCCCTGGCGAGCCGCGCCACGCCAGCCAGGCGGATGGCCATGACGCGCTCCTCCACCCGTTCGGGGTCGGCGAGGGCGACGAGGGCCGCCACCTGGGCGGAGGCGGGGGGCGGCAGGACCGTGTCCGCGTGCTGCTCGGAGATGGCCGCCACGGCGCCGAGGGCGGCCACGCGCACCCTGGCGTCGTCGTCGCCCATGGCCGAAAGGGCTGCCGGCAGCAGCTCGCGCGCCGCACGGCGCCGCACCCCCTCCATGGCCAGGGCGCGGACGGCACCGTCGGGGCTCGCCGCCGCGCGCGCTAGCCCCGTCTCCACCCCTTCCGGGCCCCGCGCCAGGGACCACGCGGCGGCAAACCGCACCTCCGCCACCGGATCGGCAAGGGCGGCCGTGGCCGTCGCCACCCACCGGCTGCCTCCACCCCGCCACAGCTCCGACAGGCAGCTCGCCCGCACCGTGGGATCCCCCTCCCTGGCCAGGTGCTCGAGAAGGCGGCGGTGGACGTCCTTGCCGCCCCCCGCCGAAAGCCCCCAGGCCGCCGAGCGGCGCACCATGGGGCTGGCGTCGCCGAGGAGGCGGCGAAGGATCGCCCCGGCGCCCTTGCCGGCCTTGCCCTCGGCGCCCAGGTCGGCCAGCAGCCGGCCGGTGCCCTCGGCGGCGGCGGCCCGCACGGCCGGCACACCGTCGGTGGCGAGCTCTGCCAGGATGGCCACGGCAGCCGGATGGGCGAGCCCCCCCACCACTCGGGCAGCCCGTTCCCGCACCTTGGCCTCGGGGTGGCGGGCCAGGCGCCGGAGCGCCACCTCCTCGAAGCGCCGCTCGTCCTGGAGGGCCAGCAGCTCGGCTGCGGCTTCGAGGGCCGTGGGCGGGACCGCCCCGGAAGCCGGCGCCCCCGCCAAGGCAGCGATCATGGCAAATGCGAGCATGCTACCCCTCCTCACCACCGCCCAACGGCCGTCACGCTCCGTGGAGGAGACGGTCCCCGAGGACGACGGGGAGCCCGGCCGCCACGATGCGCCGTCGCGCCCCCTCCACGTCGTAGGGGACGCGGTACAGGGTCAAGCGGTTGGTGTCCGTGTCGTAGATGGCGTAGGCGGCACGGGGATCGCGGTCGCGGGGTTGCCCCACCGAACCCGGGTTGATGAGGTAGGCCCGCGACGGGTCGAGGTCGACCACGATGCGGCTGCCGCGCAACAGCACGCCCATGGCCCCGTAGTTGCCAGCCGCTCGCTCGAACAGGCACGGCACGTGGCTGTGGCCGAAGAACGTCACCCGGGCCGGCGCCTTCTCCATGGCGGCCGTGGCCTCCGCCTCGGTGAACAGGTACTCGTCCTCGTCGAGCGGCGAGCCGTGGCAGATGGCCACCCCCTCCCCCACCACCTTCGGCCCCGGCTCCAGGCGCTCCAGGTAGCGGCGGTTGGGGTTGGTGAGCACCTCGGCCGTCCAGGCCACCGCCTGGCGGGCGTTGTGGTTGAAGAAGAAGGCCCCCTGGCTGGGGTCGAGGGTGACGCGGTCGTGGTTGCCGCGCACCGCCACCACCGGCACCCGGAAGGAGCGCAGCCGCTCGATGGCCTGGTTCGGCGACGCGCCGTAGCCCACCACATCGCCGAGAAACAGCACCGCGTCCTTGCGCTTGCGGGCAGCGTGGGCGAGCACGGCCCGCAGCGCCTCCAGGTTGGCGTGGATGTCGGAGAGCACCAGGAACCTCACCGCGCCCCCTCCAGGAGCAGTACCAGCCGCCCCGCCACGGCTTCCGCATCCTCCCCCGGTTCCACCTGCACCCGCATGTCGGCCAAACGATAGTGCGGCAAGCGCTGCAGGTAAAGAGAGTGCGCGAGTTCCGGCGAGGCGAAGAGGGGTCGTTCGTCGCGGCGACCGGGCAGCCGCCGCACCACCTCGCCCCACGGCAGGTCCAGGAAGATGGAGATACCGAGCCGCGAGATGAGCTGCCGGTTGGCCTCCTGGGCGAAGGTGCCGCCGCCGGTGGCCACCACCACCTCCTCGTAGCGGCCGCAGAGGGCGAGTTGCCGCCGCTCCTCGGTCCGGAACGCCGCCTCGCCCCAGCGGGCGAAGATGGCCGCCACCGACGCGCCGAACTGCCCCTCGATGGCCTGGTCGAGATCCACGAAGGGGACGGCGAGGCGGCGCGCCAGGGCGCGACCCGTGCTGCTCTTGCCGGCGCCCATGAAGCCCACGAGAAACACCCGCATGGCCCGTGGCTACGCCTGCCGCGCGAACCTCTCCATGAACTGGGTGGACAGGCGGCCGGCCTGGAAATCGGGGTCGTCGAGGATCTTGAGGTGGAGGGGGATGGAGGTCTTCACCCCTCCCACCAGGAACATGGAAAGGGCCCGGCGGCCGCGCACGATGGCCTCGCTGCGGTCGCGGCCGTGGACGATGAGCTTGGCGAGCAGGGAGTCGTAGTAGGGGGGGACCTTGTAGCCGCGGTACACGTGGGTGTCCACCCGCACCCCCGGCCCCACCGGCAGCGCCAGCTCCGTGATCTCCCCCGGCGAGGGGGCGAAGGTCTCCGGGTCCTCGGCGTTGACGCGGAACTCGATGGCATGACCAACCAGGCGCGGCCGCCGGCGCACCGACAGGGGCGCCCCCGCCGCCACCCGGAGCTGCTCGAGGACCAGGTCCACCCCCGTCACCGCCTCGGTCACCGGGTGCTCCACCTGGATACGGGTGTTCATCTCCATGAAGTAGAAGTTGCCTTGGTCGAAGAGGAACTCGACGGTGCCGGCGCTCGCGTACCCCACCGCGGCCGCCGCCGCCACCGCCGCCTCGCACATGCGCGCCCGCAGCTCCTCGTCCACCGCCGGCGAAGGTGCTTCCTCGAGGAGCTTCTGGTGCCGGCGCTGGATGGAGCACTCCCGCTCCCCCAGCGCCACCACCTTGCCGTGCCGGTCGGCCATGACCTGGACCTCGATGTGGCGGGGGCTCGTGAGGTACTTCTCCAGGTACACGTCGCCCACGCCAAAGGCCCGTTCCGCCTCGTGCCGCGCCGTGTCGAAGGCGTGCCGCAGCTCGCGGGCGTCCCGGGCCACCCGCATCCCCTTGCCGCCGCCGCCGGCGGAGGCCTTGAGGATCACCGGGAAGCCGATGGTCTCGGCCAGGGTCACGGCCGCTTCCCGGGAGGTGAGGGGCTCGGGGGAGCCCGGCAACACCGGCACCCCCCGCGCCGCCACCGTGCGGCGGGCGGTGGCCTTGTCGCCCATGAGGCGGATCGCCTTGGGCGGCGGCCCGATCCAGGTCAGACCGCACTCTTCCACCACCTCGGCAAAGTGGGCGTTCTCTGCCAGGAAGCCGTAGCCGGGGTGGATGGCGTCGGCGCCGCTGATCTCGGCGGCGGAGATCACCGCCGTGATGTTGAGGTACGAGGCGTTGGCGTAGGGGGGGCCGATGCACACCGCCTCGTCGGCGAGGCGCACGTGGAGCGAGTTGCGGTCGGCCTCCGAGTGCACCGCCACCGTGGCCAGACCGGCCTCCTTGCACGCCGCAATGATGCGCAGGGCGATCTCGCCGCGGTTGGCAATGAGGACCTTGGAGATCATGCCGATCAGGCGGGACGGATGGCGAACAGCCGCTCCCCGAACTCCACCGGCTGCGCGTTCTCGGGGTAGATCTTGACGATCACCCCCGAGGTGTCCGACTCGATCTCGTTCATCAGCTTCATGGCCTCGACGATGCAGAGGACCTGCCCCTTGCGGACCGTGTCGCCCACCTTGACGTACGGCTCGGCCTCGGGGTTGGGAGCGCGGTAGAAGGTGCCGACGATGGGCGAGGTGATGAACGTCAGGTTGTCTTCCGACTCGCCCTCGGACGCAGCTACGGGAGCCGCCGCGGACGGCGCGAGCGACGCTGCGAGGGGTGCCGTCTGGGCCGCCGCCACCGCCACCTGCGGCGTCACCACCGCCGCCCCGACGCCCGCTGGCGCAGCCGGCGCCTGCACCACCGGTGTGGGCGGGATCCCGTCCACCCGGTAGCGGACCCCGTCCCGTTCCACCTCCACCCCTCCCACGCGCGTCTCCGACACCACGCGAATGAGCGCGCACAACTCTTCGAAGGTGAACATGTGCCTCCTCTTACGCGAATTCGCTCCGCAACCGGTGGGCGGCCAGGCGGCTGGCGAAGCGAGCCTTGCCCCGATTGCCGGAGTTGGCCACCAGCGTCAGCAGGAAGTACTCGCCGGTGATGGCGGTGACGAACACCGACCGCTCGTCGCCTGCGACCAGCATCTGTTCGAGGGCGCCGAGCTGCAGCTCGCGGTTGACCGACATCACCTCCCGCAACAGGGAGGAGAACTCCGCCGCCATCTCCTCCGCCACGCCGGGGGAGCCGCCGCGGATCTCCACCGGAATACCGTCCCGATCGGTGATGACGCTCGTCACCACCCCCTGACAGCCCACGACCGGCTCGAGCACATCGGCAAAGCTCATGGCGCCCACCGTTCCCGGCCCAGTGTAAGCGACGCGAGCCACCGCTGCAACGCCGCCACCTTGCGCTCCTTGAGCGACAGGGGCGGCAGCGTCTCGCCCCCCGGGGGTTCCATCATGTCGCGCACCAGCTCGAGCAGATCCCGCGCCTCCTGGTTCATGGGCTGCTGGTCGAGGACCTGCTCCAGCACCGCCACCGCCCCCGCGTAGTCCTGCTGCTGGATGAAGAGGCGGGCCAGGGTCACCGTCGGCCGGCGCAGCGGCGGGATCTCGCCGGCCCGCGCCGCGGCAACGGCGGGCGGGCCAGGAGGTGCCGCCGGGGCTTCCACCATGGGCGCTGCCTCCACCGTGGCGGCCGGCGGCTCGACGACAGGTGGCGGGGCTACCGCCTCGGCGGTCCCGCCGCTCGCTGCTGCCTCCTCGACCCGGGCGGCGGCTTCCCCCACCACGGGCGCCGCCGCCACCACGGCCTCGCCGGCCGGGGGCGGGGTCGGGAGTTCCGGGACCACCTCGGGCGGCCCGGCCACTTCCTCGCCGAGTACCGCACGCGGTGCTTCCTCCTCGAGCGGCGCCGCGAAGCTCATGGCCTCGCCAAACGGCTCTGCCGCCTCGCCAGCCGGAGGGGCGGCCGCCTCGCCGCCCACCTCGACCGCCGCCGGTGGCGGGGGCCAGGCGGCCTCCTGCGCTACGACCTCGGGGCTCGGCACCGCGTGCGCCCTCGCCCCGAACACGTCGTCTCCCAGAAGCGGTGGCGCCTCGAGCACGAACGGCTCGGCGAGCTCGCCAGTTGCCGCACCTTCCCATGGCACCTCGAAGGGAGCCTCGGCCGGCGCCGGCGTCTCGAGGGCCGCACCCACCTCGGCCTCGGCCGACACGGGTGCCCCTTCCATGGCCACCGGCGCCTCGGCGGGTGCGGCCGTCGGCGCCTCGGGCGGGGTCTCGCCCCCAGCCATCGCGCCGGGCTCCTCGGCCGGACCTGCGCTGGCCGCCGAGCCCTCGCCCTCGGGGAGCGGCCCGGCGGCTGCCGCCTCGCCGAAGGACCCGGGCGGGAGCGTCTCGCCCGCCAAAGCATCCACCGCCGCCGCCAGCATCTCGTCGCCCGGGGCGAGCTCCAGGGCCTTCTGCATGGCCGACAGGGCCCCCAGGCGGTTGCCCTGCATCAGCCGCGCCTCGCCCAACAACCGCCACGCCACCGGGTTCTGGCTATCCAGCTCGATGGCCCGCTGGAGCACCTTGGCCGCGGCCGCCGCCTCCGCCACCTCGATGAGGGCCCGCCCCAGCGATACCCACGCCGCCACGTACCGGGGGTGGTGCACCAGGCCCGCACGCAACACGGCCACGGCCTCCTCGGCGCGTCCCTCCCGGCGGAGCAGCTCGCCGAGCTGGTAGAACTGGCGCGACGCGGGGTTTGCCGCCACCTCGCGCTGCAACTCTGCGATCCGCTCCGCGGCGTCTGGCATGCGTCCATTATACAAACTCAAGCCAACGTTGAGAAAGCCCGCCTCGCCACCGCCGCCCGGCGCGCCCTGCCCACCCCTGTCACCCTCAGCACTCCTGTCACCCTGAGGCGCGGCGCGCACACTCCTGTCACCCTGAGCGCAGCGAAGGGTCTCGACGCGCGCGCAGCCCCGCCGCCCGCGCCTCGCCGCCCTCGCACCCACCGCCCCCGTTACGAGGCGTGGGCCTTCTCGATGAGCTCCAGTCGCGCCCTGAGCTCGGCGTAGGCGCGCTCGAGGGCCGTGAGGCGCTCGTCGAGCTGGCCGAACGACAGCTTGATCATGGCCCGCGTCTCGGCGTGCTCTCGCCTCGACTGCTCGCGGTCCGCCGCCATCTGTGCCCGCGTCTCGGCATGCTCTCGCCTCGACTGCTCGCGGTCCGCCGCCACCTCCGCCGCGAGCCGAGCGAGTCCCTCTTCGAGCTTGTCGACCTTGGCACCGAGGTGGTCGATCTTCTTGGCGAGGAGCCCGTGCCCCTCCGCCACCACCTCGATCTTCGACTCCATCCGTTCGGCCACCACATCGAAGTAGCGCTTGATGTCGTCGGCCTCGTCCTCGGTCATCGCTGCCCTCCGGGAGGTCCCATCATACGACCCCCCTCGCCCAGGGGCAACGCCGCGCCGGCGAAGGAGAAGCGATGCGGCGGGTCGCGGCGCAACCCCCCCCTGTCACCCTCAACACTGCTGTCACCCTGAGGCGCGCAGCGCACCCCCCTGTCACCCTGAGCGCAGCGAAGGGTCTCG
>FWPV01003361.1_pt1 | contig 36438 bp, 31 predicted proteins | sample 2228371 | NCBI WGS metagenome assembly FWPV01 (sample SAMEA103939776, study PRJEB20133) | metagenome | reverse complement strand
CGGGCCGCCTGGCCGGGGTTTGCCGACAGATGGCGGAGCGGTTTTTGGCCGGCGGACGGCTCCTGGCCTTTGGCCGGGGGCCCTACGCTATCGATGCGCAGCACGTTTCGGTGGAGTTTGTCCATCCGGTCATTGTAGGCAAGCGGGCGCTGCCTGCACTGGATCTTTCTATGGCCTTTGGGAGCTGGCTCGAGGCCCTGGTCAGGCCCGAGGATATGGTCATGGGCTTTGCCCCAAACGAGGGGGACGCAGAGGTTGCGGCAGCGCTCGAGGTGGCGCAGGCCAGGGGGGCCTTTACCTTCGCCCTTACCGGCAAGGCCGCCGACTATGCGGTCGAAGTGCCTTCACCCCACCCCTTCATTCAGCAGGAGATGGTCGAGATTCTCTACCACGTCCTGTGGGAGACCGTGCATGTGTTTTTCGAGCACCGTGAAAGCAACTATTCGCTGGGCGAAAGCGCGTTTTTGTATCCATTCTTGAGCCCACAGAAGCAGGATACCCACAACGTGGTCGCCGAGGTTGCCGACTCGATTCGGATGAAGGTGCAGGAGGATGCCAGTCTGCGCCGGGCCATGCTGGAGCAAAGCGCGGCCATTGCCCATGCGGCAGAAGCCATGGTAAAGCGCCTGCAGCAGGGGGGCAAGCTGATCCTGTTTGGCAACGGCGGCTCCGCTACCGATGCCAACGACCTGGCCCTCGACTGCGTGCAGCCCCCCCAGGGCTTCAGGCCGCTTCCGGCCATCTCGCTGGCGCTCGAGCCGGCCAACCTCTCGGCCATTGCCAACGATGTCGGGAGCGAGGTTATCTTTTTGCGGCAGCTGGTCGCGCAGGCCCGCCGGCAGGATGTGGCCTTTGCTTTTTCTACCAGCGGTGGCTCGAAAAATATCGTTTTAGCCTTGCAGGAGGCCCGCAAGCGGGGCATGCTGACCATAGCCCTGCTGGGCTACGACGGCGGCGAGGTGGTGCGTCAGAATCTGGCCGATATCGCCATTGTGGTTCGCTCGGATCACATTCCCCGCATTCAGGAGGTACAGGCCTCGGTGTACCACATCATCCGCGAGTTGCTGGGGGCGTTATGGCGCTAGAGCTATTCGGTACCAAAAGCTGTCCCTTTACTGCCGAGTTGCGCGAAGAGCTGGAGTGGCGCGGTCTGGAATTTGTAGAGTACGACGTGGAGGCAGATGCCAAAGCCCTGAAGCGCATGATGACCCTCACCGGGGGCGGGCGAACCGTGCCGGTGCTGGTCGAGGATGGAACGGTCAAACAAATTGGTTGGCAGGGTAGAGGCTGTGTGGTGAGCTACGGGCCGCCATAGAATAGATTCGTGCCCTGGAACCCCGATCAGTACAACAAGTTTCAAGCCGAGCGCTCTGCTCCTTTCCACGACCTGCTGGCGCTGGTGGAGGTGCGGCCCAACCTGAAGGTGGTGGATTTGGGTTGTGGAACCGGTGAACTGACCCGTCAACTGGCCGACCAACTGCCCGGCTCCGAGGTGCTGGGGCTGGATCGCTCTGGGGAGATGCTGTCCAGATCGGGGGTGTTTGCCAGGCCTGGCCTGTGCTTCGAGCAGGGCGATATTGCAGAACTGCGGGGTGCATGGGATCTGATCTTCTCCAACGCTGCGCTGCAGTGGCTGGACAACCATGAGACCCTGATTCCCGCGCTCTGGAACCGCCTCAACCCTGGCGGTCAGCTGGTGGTGCAGATGCCCGCCAACCACCTTCACCCCTCGCACCTGCTGGCCCTGGAGCTGGTCGAGGCTGAGCCCTTCCGGGCCTTTCTACCCGAGGGGGGTCGCAAGCCCGCAGTGCTTCCCATCGAAGACTACGCACAGATGCTCTTCGACCTCGGCGGCACCCAGATCCGCGCCTTCATGAAGGTTTATCCACACGTCCTGGACGATGCGGGTTCTATTGTCGAGTGGGTCAAGGGAACGCTGCTGGTGCCTTACCTGGAGCGCTTGCCGGAAGCATACAAGCTGAGGTTCCTCGAGGTCTACACCCAAAACTTGCGTGAGCGATTGCCACAAAAGCCCGTGTTCTACGGATTCAAGCGGGTTCTCTTTGCTGCGACCAAACCCCGATAGTTCCCACCCGGATACCCAACCGAATATGCGTGTGTTGCACTCAAAAAGCCAGTCGAAACATCATTTGGTTAGTTCGGCGCCGAACGGCGGCGAACTAACCCGATCAAAGTTATCCGCGTAGCGGAGGGCGATACCGCCCCTTGGAAGGGATATGCTTTCTTCGCCAACCGAAGGGAGACGCTTTCTTCGCGGAGATGCTTGTTTCGCCGACCGCAGGGAGACGTTTTCTTCGCCGAGCGAAGCGAGGGGTGGGGAGGGGTGGGGTGTGCTCTAGGATTCAAGTTGCGCCGCGCGGCGCAATCAGGCCTTTGAGAATCTTGGGATTGAAAGACTATCTTTTCCGGTATCAATCTGGTGCTGGCTTCTACCTACCTGGAGGTTTTTCCCGTAAAACGTAGCCCACGCCGCGCAGGGTCTGGATCAGGCGGGGTTCGCCCAGGGCCTCGAGCTTCTGCCGCAGTTGCTTTACGTAGACCTCCACGATGTTGGCATCGCCAAAAAAATCGGTACCCCAGACCTGGTCGAGTAAGACCTGCTTGGATAGCACCCGCTCGGGCTGGCGCATGAAGGCGTGCAAAAGGCGGAATTCCAGCCCGGTTAGCTCGAGCTCGCGTTCGCCCCGAAAAACCCGATGGGTCTCAGGATTGAGCTGTAGATTCGCATAGCGCAGTTCGGTAGAGCGGGTCTGGCTTTGCCGAAGGCGGGCCTGGATGCGGGCCAACAGTACCTCGAAGCGGAAAGGCTTGACCACATAATCCTCGGCACCAAAGCCAAAGGCCCTGATCTGGTCATCCGGCGTGTCTCGAGCCGTCAGCATGATGACCGGCAGCTCCGGGTCTGCTGAGCGCAGCCGGCTCAAGACCTCGTGCCCGTCGATGCCCGGCAACATCAAGTCCAGAATCACCAGATCGGGAGGGATATCGCGGGCCAGGCTCAAACCCTCTTCGCCCGAGGCGGCCGTGGCCACGCTAAATCCTTCGTAGGAGAGTCCGCGCCGCAGCAGGCTGGAAATTCCAGGATCGTCGTCAATGACCAGAATGCGCTTCATTGCCCCCTCAGTTTAGCGGGCATCCTCAGCCAGCACTCAGCCGGCCAACAGGGCAGCCTCAGTCCTGAGTACTAGCCTTGACCGAAGGAGAGAGGCTATGCGAATACGTGGAAGTGAACTAATCGGACGGAAAGTCCTCCTGGAGCCCGATAAGGAGTTTCTGGGAGAGGTTCATGATCTGATCCTGGACTACGAGCACCATGTGTTGCTGGGGCTTCTGCTCGGCCCGGTCTGGTCGCCCAAAACCTCTGTGGTGCCTTACCAGATGGTGCACGGCCTGTCGGGTGGCACCATCGGCGTCTTGGCCGTGGGGCCATCGCCCCATTTAAGCCAGCGAATAGCCGAGCTTCTGGCACGACCCAGGCTACTTGGCTCGCTCCTCAGGTTGCCGGAGGGGGTTCCGCTGGGGGTGCTGGCAGGCGTGACGCTGGAAACCAGTACCGGCGCTATTGCGGGCTACATAGTAGGCAGTGAAGACCCCACTCAAGACCTGTTCCTTACGGTTTCGCCCAACCGGTTGTATAGCCTGCTGGACGACCAATTCAGGTATCAGAACTTCAAGCCGACTTATTCGGAAAGGCTATTCAATCAGGGAGGTTAGCTATGCCCTGGAGCCCCTGGCTGGAGATCGTTGCGGCGCTGGTGCTGTTCGGGCTGATGCTGGTGGGGTTGGGTGGACTGGCTGGGTTTATCCGTGTGACCAAACAATCCGAACCCCAGGAGGAGGCGGGGGAACCCGAAAGACCAGAGGGGGAATCCCAAACCTATCGCTTCAAGGAGTTTGAGAGGCTGCCATGAGGGCCAGGCGCATCCTGATACCAACCGATTTTTCCGAGCACACCAGGACGGTGCTCGAGGTGGTGCAGGCCCGCTACCCCCAGGCCCAGCTTCGGCTGCTCCACGTCGGGCGGGCGGGCCAGATGTTCAGCCTGTTCATGCCCTCCTCCCTGAGTGCGGCCAACGGGGTCTACCTGCCGTATTTGTTGCAGGAGATCGAGGCTGAGGAGTGGGCTAGGCTGCGGCGGCTGGCCCAGGAATGGGGGGTTCAGGCTGTGCTGCGGCAGGGAGAGGTGGTGGGGGGCATCGTGGAGGAGGCTTTGGACTGGAAGGCCGATATGGTGGTGCTCCACCACCTGGGGCGCAGGCTTCGCTGTGCCCCCACAGTCAGCCAGTCCTTGTTGCGGCGGCTGCCCCTCGAGGTCATGGTGGTGCACCTGCCCAAACGGGTGGTGGAGATTTATGTGGGCTGGGCTGAGCCTGAAGCTTTGAAGGGCTCGCTAGCGCTGGAAAAGCGCCTTCATCGAGGCTGAACACCACAGGAGGAACGCCATGAAAATCGCTATTTTATGCCATGCCAGTGCAGGGGGGTCGGGGGTGGTGGCCACCGAACTGGCCCTGGCCTTGGCCGGTTTGGGGCATACCGTACACGTGATCGCCGCCGAGCGGCCCTTTCGTCTAACCGAGGAGCGCCTGCACTCGGCGTTGCGCGACCTGGGGAGCGAGCCGCCGCCGCAGAGCGTTTTGGCCCGGCTGGTGCAGCAAGGCAGCCAGAGCGTGCGCAACTGGTTGGGCAGAATTGTTAAACGCTCGGTAGGGCCGGCGGCCAAGCTGCACTTTCACGAGTTTTTGAGCGCCGATTACCCTTTGTTCAAGGACTCCCTGGTGACCCTGACCGCGGCCAACTCGCTGGCTAAGGTCATAGAGGAACACGGCATCGAGATCGTGCATGCTCACTATGCCATACCCCACGCCACCAGCGCCCTTTTGGCCCGGGATATGGGTCTGCCCATCAAGGTAGTGACCACCCTGCACGGCACCGATGTAACTCTGATGGGCCTCGAGCCCGCTTTTGCCCTCACCACCAAGCATGCCATCTTGCAGTCCGATGCGGTCACCGCGGTTTCGCACGCCCTGGCGGAGGAGGCCCGACGCAGCTTTGCGGTGGATCGCCCCATCGAGGTGGTCTACAACTGGGTGGACACTGAGCGCTTCCAGCCCAACACCGACCCCGCTTACCGGGCTCGCTTTGCCCAGCCGGAAGAGGCGATTTTGCTGCACGTTTCCAACTTCCGTGAAGTCAAACGTCCCCTGGATGTGATACGCATTTTTGCCGGTATCGCTGAGGTGCGTCCGGCCCGGCTCCTGATGATCGGCGACGGGCCCAAGCGGGCCGAGTGCCAGGAACTAGCGCACCAGCTCGAGCTTTCCGGGCGGGTACAGTTCATCGAGGCCACCCCCCAGATCGAGAGGTTCCTTGCGGTGGCGGATTTGTTCTTACTGCCCTCGGAGCAGGAATCGTTTGGGCTGGTGGCCCTCGAGGCCATGGCCTGTGGGGTGCCGGTGGTGGCCTCCAACGCCGGAGGTATTCCTGAGGTGGTGCTAGACGGGGTCACGGGCTTGTTGCGCCCGGTGAGCGATGTACCCGGCATGGTTCAAGCGGCTTTGCAAATTCTGGAAGATCCAGCCCGGCAACGCCAGATGCGCCAGGCCGCGCGGGAATGGGCTATGCAGCAATTTCGCCCCGAAAGCGTGTTGCCGCGCTACCTGGAAATCTATCAGTCGGTGCTGGAGGGCCACCCGACGATGGCCCCCTAGGGGGGCAGGCGGCTATAGTGAAGCCAGGATGCCGATCCGTCTGCGCCTGGCTTTGTGGTACGGCACCTTATGTACGGTGCTGATCGCCCTGGTGTCGTTGCTGGGTTTTTCGGTTTATACCCGAGGGCAGTACCAGACCCTCGACCAGGTACTGGTGCTTTCGGCCAACCATGTGGCGGCGGGCTGGCGCGAGGCCGGCACCTCGTATGTGCTCGAGGCCGATATCTCCGAGCTTCAGGTGGCCTTTCGCCTGTACGACAGCTACGGCCACTTCAAGCGTGGTTCGCGGCTGGAGCCTCCCCTCGAGCCGGTTCAGCTCCAGAATGTACTGGAGCAAAACCTTTCGGTCTATGCCGACCCGATTGCCCGGTTTCTGCGCCTGCCCTGGACGCGCAGCGAGGGGGCTTTTTTGCTTTTGCCAGGCCAGGATGGCCAGCGCTGGCGGGTCTATGTGACCCCTCTGGTCAAGGAGCAGGAGACGCTGGGCTACCTCGAGGCCCTCACCCCGCTGGGCCTGCTGGACGCCTCGGTGCGGCGGCTGGCCGCGCTGCTGCTGGTCGTGGGTCTCATCTCCATGCTGGCGGTGTTTGGCCTGGGGCTGATTCTGGCTGGAGGGGCCCTGCGCCCCATGGCCCATCTGATCGAGACTGCCCAGCAGATTGCCCGCTCTGCCGACCTTTCCATGCGCGTACCGCCTATCGCCGCCCGGGATGAGCTGGGGCGGCTTTCGCGCACCTTTAACCAGATGCTGGAGAACCTGGCTAAGGCCTCCGAGGCACAAAAGCGTTTTGTGGCCGATGCCTCGCACGAGCTACGGGCGCCTTTGGCCGCCATTCAGGGCAACCTCGAGCTTCTGCGGCGCTACCCCCAGATGCCCGAGGCCGACCGCCAGGTGGCCCTGGGCGAGGCCGAGCGCGAGGCCCTGAGGCTTTCCCGGCTGGTGGCCGACCTGTTGCTTCTGGCCAAGGGGGATGCCGGCCTGCCCCTGCGCCCAAGCCGCTTCCGCCTCGATGAGGTGGTGGAGGAGGCCCTGCGCGACGCGGACTGGCGGGCGGAGGGGCACCGGCTGGAGGCCCGGTTACCGCCGGTCTGGGTGCGGGGCGACCCCGACTACCTCAAGCAGCTGGTACTGAACCTGCTGGACAATGCCCTCAAGTATACCCCTGCCGGGGGCTGGGTAGGGCTAGAGCTAAAGCAGCAGGGCGACTGGATTCTCTTCCAGGTGCAGGATAGCGGTATGGGGATTGCCCCGGAGGATCTGCCCTTTGTCTTCGATCGCTTCTACCGCGCTGACAAGGCCCGCCGGCGCGACCCCGGCGGCAGTGGCCTGGGGCTTTCCATCGTGCGCTGGATTGTGGAGCAGCACCGGGGTTCCATCCAGATTCAAAGCCAGCCCGCCCAGGGAACCACCGTGCGGGTGGTGCTGCCCGCTGAGGAGGCCGCCGACGGATGAATGACGCGCGGCCTTTGCCGGAAGCGGCCCGGCATCTGGAAGAGGCTGCCCAAGCGCGGGGCTTCCTCACCGCCTGGGCCGGTCTGGAGCTGCCCCTGGAGGTCCAGCAGCGCTACCGCGACTGGCTGGCTCAGGGCCGGCAGGCCGGGATGGCCTACCTGGGGCAAGCCCCGGAAACCCGGCTCAACCCGGCTCGGCGCTTCGACTGGGCTAAAAGCGTGCTGGTGCTGGCGGCCCCCCATGCCTACCCCCCGCCCCCTAAGCCCACGGGCGGGGTGCGCCTGGGCCGGGTGGCCCGCTACGCCTGGGTGCGGGACTACCACCATCTGCTCTGGCCCCACCTAAAGGCCCTGGAGGCGCTGGCCCCGCGCCTGGGCCTGCAGGCCAAGGGTTACGTGGACACCGGGCCTTTGTCCGAGCGCAGCTACGGGGTGCTGGGGGGGCTGGGTTGGATCGGGCGTAACGCCATGCTGCTGCGGATGGGGGAGGGTACCTACCTGACCTTGGCGCTGCTCCTCACCAGCGCTTTCCCGCCCCCTTCCACGCCCTACCCAGCGCGCTGTGGCCGCTGCACGCGCTGCGTGGCGGGCTGCCCCACCGGGGCCTTGCTGGGCGACGGTACCCTGGACTCGAGGCTTTGCATCAGCTACTGGACCATCGAGCACCGGGGCCTGATTCCCCCTGCGCTGTGGCCCGCTCTAGGGGATTGGCTCTTTGGCTGCGACGTCTGCCAGGAGGTCTGCCCCTGGAACCGCAAGGCCCAGGCCTTCTGGCAGGGCTTTGCCCCCGAGCCGGAACTGGCCTACCCCAACCTCGAGGACTTCTTTCTCCTTTCCTCCAAGGCCTTTGCGCGCAAATACGCGAAGACGGTTTTCCTTAGGCCAGGCCGTACCCGTATGGCCCGCAACGCCCTGGTGGTGCTGGCCAATCTGGGGAACCCCGACTACCTCCCCCTGGTGCGCCAGGGGGCCCGCGACGTCAACCCCATTGTGCGGGCTACCGCGGCCCAGGCCCTGGCCCGGCTGGGCGACTTCGACGCCATCCTTCCGCTGGCCCAGGACCTCGAGCCCGCGGTGGCGGCGGTGGCTATGAGGTTGCTCGGGCAGGGCTGAAAGGCTCGAGCCTGGATCGGTTTTCCTACCGCAGCCGGCCGCACGGGGGCGAGTCGGTCAGGCTGGTCAGATGGCGGGCTAGCTCGAGGGGTGAGTCGAACTCGAGGCGTTCGGAGTGGTCGCTTTTTTCCAGGGTGGCGTGCCAGGGTTGGTAATGGGTCTCGGGGTAGACCCACAGCCGGTATTCACGCAGAAGCATTGCGGGGGGTGAGGAGGGTTTCATGCGGGTGCTGCCTCAGAGGCGGGTGGGAATGCGGGCCCAGTGCAGGGTTGTGGTGCGGGCCGGGTCGTCAGGCAGGTAGGCCACCGGAACCCGCTGTCCCGCCACCAGCGCGTGGGCCTTACCGTCGGGAACGCGCAGGGCTGCCTCGGCCTCGAAGGGAGTGCCCTCTGCCGGATACACCCGCATCCGCACCACCATCACCGGGTCGTCGGCCTGGTCGGCCGACAGGGCCAGGCCGGGGCTGAGCTGAGCGGCCTGGGCGCCGGTGGCCTGCACCGCTAGCACCTCGGCTTCGGCCCGCAGACCCTGGGCCACGATGTCCTCGGCCCTTTGCACTCCGGCGATATAGAACTGCGAGGCCTGTCCGTCGGAGATGCTCTCGATGGCGATGCGCTGGGGGTTTTGCGGGTCTATGCGGATCTGCACCACCATGCCGGGCTGCAGCGCCCCCCACTGGGTGCGGCCCAGCAGGGCACGGGTTCTGGCGAGGTAGGCCGGGCGGTGGGGCGGATGGACTTCCAGGGTGAGCTCGAGGGCCGCATACATGTTGTTGACCGTGAGGCCAGTGTCACGTACCGCCAGAACCCTGGCCGCGGCGGGCAGGCCGCGTTGCAGCAGGTCGGAGGTATCCATCCGTCCCAAAAACCGCCCCACCCAGGCAAAGATCAGTCCGGTCAGCCCCAGGGTCAGCCCGCCGATGTTGAGGGCCAGCGAAGTTGCTCCAGTCTGGAACAGGGCCAGCAGCAAAAGCCCTGCTGTTAGGGCCAGCATGACCACACCCATCCTCCAGAAACCCCGTCCTGCTCGAGCCATGGGCTCTCCTTTCTATGGCACCAGGCCGATACTAATCTGCACCGTGTCGGTGCCGGTCAGGTTCTCGGGGTCGGTGACCGAAAGCCGTAGCTGCATCAGCTTGACCCCATTGTTGTTAATTCCGTAGTCGGCAGGGGTGAAGCAGGGGAAGGGAATCTGGTTCAGGGTGCAGGTCTTGGGCACAATGGTCCAGTTCTGGCTGCCATAGGTGAGCCGCCAGACCACGGTGTACTGGCTGCCCGGCCCCCCGCCGGGGTCGGTCATGCTATAAGACAGCCGGATGTTGCTGTTGGCCACGAACGAATCGCCATTCTTTGGGTTGAGGATGGTCACCACGGGCGGGCCGCTGGGGGGTGGGCTGTTAACGGTGAAGGTGCGTGAGACACTGCCCTCGGCTCCGTAGGGGTCGGTAGCCCGCAAGGTGATGGTGCGGGAGCCGGCGCTGGCAAAGCTGGCGCTGAACTCGCAGCCGCTGCCCAGGGTATCGGCGCTATTGCTGCTGCTCCAGGTCAGGCGGTTGCAGGGTAGCTCCGCCGGGAAAGCCCCGTCGCCATCCAGACCCCGACCCCGGAATAGCAGGGTTTGCCCGACCAGGGCTGTGGTGGTGTTGGGGCTAATAATTTCTGCGGTAGGAGGCAGATTGATGCCGGTCACGCTAATGGAAGCCGTGCGGGTCAGGCCTCCGCTGTCGGTTACACTGGCGGTGATCTGCCGGGGGCCGGGAAAGGCGAAGGAGCGGGTGATTTCCGCACCCTGGCCCAGCGCACCATCTACATTCGAACTCCATGAGATAAGTGGGGTGGGGCCGTCCAGGTCGCTGCTGCTGGCGCGGAAGGTGAAGTTGCTGCGGAAGGGGAGGCTGGTGTTGTTGGCTGGAGCCTCGATGACTACCCGTGGGGGCACATTGCCCAGGGCCTGCTGCACGGCGGCAAAGGCGTTGACGTAGCGGCGCAAGACCCAGGTGTTAGAACCAGTCATCGTGACCTTGTGGGCGGTGTTGCGCAGAATGTTCCATACCTGATCGTTGGTCAGGCTCGGGTTGGCCGCCCAGACCAGCGCCGCGACCCCCGCCACAAAGGGACTGGAAAAGCTGGTACCTCCCTTGACCTGGTTTCGCTGGGTTTCGCCGGGGTCAATGCCGACATAGACCCGGAAGGGGCCGAAGATATCCACGTTTTCCCCACCGAAGTTGGAGCTGGGATGGCGCTCTACCGAGTTGTCGGCCAGGCCGCCCACGCAGATCACGTAGGTGTTCTCGCAGGGGCTCCAGTAGGCTTCTTCCCAGCAAACGATGAAACAGTCCTCGGCGTCCACGTTTTCGCCATCGTTGCCGGCAGAGGCGATGAGCATGACGCCATAGGCATTGGCAGTGGCCGTGATGCCATCAAACGCCAGCCCCAGAAAGGCCCCGATGGCCGGGAAGCGTACGCTAAAGGACATGTTGATGATGCGGGTATCTTCGTCGATGGCCTCGAAGATCGAGTAGATCACATCGTCTGCCCCGGCTTGCTGGTAGAGCAACAAGTGGGCTACTGGGGCACCCGGCCCGGCGGTGCCAAAGTTGTTGTCGGCCCGTGCAGCAGCGGCCATGGCGACGTTGGTGCCGTGGTAGGGACAGTCGTTGCCACCCGAGCAGGGCATCGGGTTGATGCGGTTGAGTTCTTCGGAGTCGCCGCTAAAACGGTGGAAGTCGGCCTGGTTGGGAAAAAAGCCCCCGTCAATAATGGCCAGCCGGATAGCCCCAGTCGAGCCGTTGGCGGGATTGATGCGACTGGCCCGCTCGAGGGCCCGCCAGGCATCCACCACCCCGATATTCTGAATGCCCCCGGCCCGCATGTAGGGCCAGTCGAAGACATTGGCGCTATATGAACTTCCAATCGTTCCACTTTGCAGACCGCCCTCGCTGGAGGTGTTGTCCTCGAAGGTCTGGGGCCGGGTCAAAACGTTGAGTGCAATATCCATTCCACCCAACTTTTCCTGTGTTGCCACCGCGAGCAACCGCAGGGCGCTCTGGCTGGAAACCCTGAGGTCGCTGCGGGAGGCTGGGTCGAGGGTGCTGAGGTCGCTTAGCAGACGGCTGGTATCGGCGCTGCTGGTGTTGACGCGTACCTGAAAAACCGACTTGAGGTTATGGGGGTTGCCCTTGGGGGGGTCGGCCCGGCGCAGGAGGGTGCCGTTCCAGCGCGAGAGCAGGGCATTGACTGCAGCAGTATCGCTAGAGAAGATCAGCAACTCGTTCTCTACGAAGTCTACCTGGTTGCCTTTGGCGTCGCTCATGGCTACCAGCGGGCGCGGGATACCATCGGCCAGGGGTTCGCGGCTGGCGAGGGCCGGGGCCAGGCTGGCATCTATGGTAATGGTGGAGGGGGGGATGGAGACCACGGCCAGGCTGGCGGTGGCCGCACTCGAGGCCGCCCCACTTACCCCGCGCACTTGCAGCGAATAGTTGCCGGTTGCCAGGGTGGAGGGGGCCTGGAGGGTCACAATGCTGAAATCTTCCGTGGCTGGATTGGGCTCAAAGCTGGCCACCACGCCGGCTGGAGTGCCCTCGAGGGATAGGCTAATGGGGTCAGTAAAGCCACTCTGACGGCTTATTTCAATACTCACCGAAACCCTGCCCCCCGGGGCCAGCTTGGGGTCGGCGGGGCTCAGACGCAAACTGAAGTTGTCTGCGGGCCGAGAGCCGGGGCTGCCACAGGCGGCCAGCACCAGGGCTGCCAATACCAGTACAAACCAACGCAGGTATGCCATGTTTTTCACCTCGCAAGCCAGGGTAGAAAAGCGAGCGTTGCAAATGCGTTGCAAGGTCTGAACGGATGGGCCAACGACCCCGCCCGCCGCAAAGGCCTGGGTGAATTGGCTTCGGCAACGAGCTATTTAAGCCATTGTTGATGCTTGCGGAAAAAGGTCTGCTGCAACTGGGGGAGGCTCTTCAGGGTATCCACCAGTTCCCGGAGGTTCTGACGAATTGCTTTGTGCAGCTTGCCGGATGGGCCGTCGGTTGGATGAACCAACGCCAGGGCCCGCCGCAGCTCGAGCCCTTCCAGCGGGGGGGCTTTGCCGGAGGCCAGCAGGGCCTGGGCCTCTTCCACCAGGGGTTCCAGGGGCCCGCCGAGCTTACGGGTGGCCTCGAGGCGCACCACCAGGTTCAATGTGGCCAGGGCCCCGCTGGGGTAGCGGGTCTGGCTCAGGGCCAGAGCTTTTTCGGGCTGGTTCTGGGCGATGGCGAGCAGGCCCAGGTAGCAGCAGACCGTGGCCTGGGCTTCGGGCAGGCCGTGGGCCTGGTTGTGCAGGGGCTCGAGCAGGCCCTGAGCTACCACCAGGTTGCCCTCCAGAAGGTACAGCAGGGCTTGCGTGGCATGAAGCTGGGCTGCTTCGGGCTGGAGTTGCTCGAGGGCCGCCGAGACCTGCCAGGCTTCGGGCAGAGCCCCCAGGTACCCCAACCAGGTAGCCTGGAGAACCCGCAGGCTCACCTGCTGGTCGCGCTCGCCCAGGGCATCGGCCATCTCGATGGCAGCCTGAAGGGCTTCCAGGGCCGCCCCCAGGTGGCCGGACAGGTATTCCACCTCGGCCAGGCGGCGTTTGAGGGTGCTCTGGGTGCGGGGGTGGGCTGCTTTAAAGCGGATCTGGGCTTCCATCAGCCGGTCGCGGGCTGGCTCAAGAGCCCCGGCCTCGAGCTGCACCCGCAGCAGGTTGGTCAGGAAGGCGAAGGCCAGGGTTTCGTCGTGCAGCCGGTAGGCCGCTTCCAGGGCCTGGCCTAAGGTGTTCTGGGCCTCTGTGATCTGGTTACAGGCCAGCTCCAGCCGGGCCAGCGCATTGAGGGCCAGGGCGTGGTCGCGTTGCCAGGGCTGGGTGAGACGCAGGGCCTGCTCGACCCGTTGCCGGGCCTGCGCGGCCTGTCCTTGTTGCAGCAAGGGGTATGCCAGGTCTATGCACAGGGGCGGTATCAGGTGGGGGGCGTATTCTGGGGCCGCCTCGAGGCCCCGCTTAAGGTGCTCGATGGCCTCCTGGGAGTTGCCCAGCCGGAAGAGCGATGAACCCAGCAGCCGCCAGGCCAGCACCTGGCTGGGGCCTGGGGGTGCTTTTAGCAAAGCGGCCTGGGCCCTATCGCGGGCCTGCTCGTAGTGCCCTTGATGGAACAGAAGCCGGGCCCAGGCTACATCGAGTTCGGCCTGCTCGGCGCTTGTGCGCGCGACTCCCTCCAGCTGCTTTAGTTCTTGCTGGGCCTGGGCGTAGTCTAGCTGGCTCTGGTAGAGGTTGGCCCGGGCCAGGTACACCGGAAAGGCTTCGGGCAGCCTCAGACCCAGGTCTAGCGCTTTTTGGTACGCCGCCAGGGCTTCGGGAATGGCAAAGACCTGTTCGGCGGCCTGGGCTGCCCGCAGGTGCCAGCGGCGGGCTTCCAGGGGCTGCTGGGCTTGCTCGAGGTGTCGGGCGATCTGGGCAGCGGGGCCGCCCAACCGCTCCAGGCTAGCGGCCAGCTTGCGGTGTAGCAGACGTTCGCGCTCGGGCGAGAGCTGTTCGCGCAGCGACTCGGCCACGAGGTCGTGGGCAAACCGATAGCCACTGACCCCGGTTTGTAAAATGCCGCCCTCCAGGGCCCGTTCCAGCCCCTCCAGGGCTTCCCACTCCGACAGCGCGGTCGCTCCGCTGAGGAGGGCCAGGTCAAACTCGTCAGTAGCCAGACAGGCTGCCTCCAGCAGCCGCTTGATCCCGTTGCCCATGCTTTCCACCCGCTGCTGCACGACCTCCCGAACGCTGTTCGGAACGGGTAGCTCGCGGTAGTCGAGGGTGTCCTCGTCGAAGGGGGTTTCCCAGCCGCCCCTCTCGTTGATTCGCAGTAAGCCCAGTTCAAACAGGTTCCGAAGGGTTTCCTGCACGAACAAAGGGTTGCCCCCTGTTGCCCGGTAGAGCCGTTGGGTGAAAAGCTGCCCCTGGGGTGAATCTGACATGCGTCGAACCAGCTCGAGCAGTTCTGCCTCTGATAGCGGCTTGAGCTCAATTTCCACACCAGGGCCCAGGGTGTGTAGCCCACGAAGTAAGCGCTCCACCTCCGGACGTAGCTCGCCCTTGCGGTACGCCCCCAGAATCCGGTACACCTGCCCCCGCTCGTGCAGGCGCTGGAGGGCAAAAATGAGCAGCTCCAGGCTTTGCTGGTCGAAGAACTGAAGGTCATCGAGAACCAGGCTGCTTTTGTCAGAAAGGGTTTTCTCGAGGAAGAGCACAAAGGCTTCAAACAGGCGCAGGCGCTCGTCCTGGGAGCGCAAGGGCGGGGGCGGGGTGTCCTCCAGCTCAGGTACCAGACGGGATAGCTCGAGGCGTACCCACGCAGGCAGTCCCCAACCCGCTGGGTCTTTGCCTTGCTGCCGGATGGCGCGGCAGAGGGTGGCAAAAGACAGGATGGCATCGGGGGGGCGGCCCTGGTAGAGCAGGGGCGGGCCCTTCTGCAAAGTAAACTCCTGCAGCATGCGGGTCTTACCTACTCCAGGAGGACCCGCGAGCAGTACCCATTGCTGTTGAGCCCAGGCGGTTTCCATCTGCCGCCAGGTCACTTCGCGTCCAACCAGGGGGGCTTTCAGGGGAAACACAGCGCCTGTGGTCTGAGTGCTTGTGGGTAAGGTTGCAACCGGTTGTGCGCGGCGGATTTGCTCGGCCAGGTGCAACGTCTCGGACAGAGGCTCAAGGCCAAGCTCTTGTTTGAGGGCACTCCTGAACCGCTCGAAGCGCTCCAGCGCGACCTCGCGTTCGCCCAGCAGGTAGTAAAGGCGCATCACCTCGCGGTGGTGGCGTTCTTGCAGGTTGTCCTCGGCCAGCAGCTGCAGGTGAACCTCCAGCGCCCCCCGCCAGTCCCCCTGTGCCTCGAGGCTCTCGGCCTGGTTCAGTAGAGCCCGCTGCCATAGGCGGCCTAGCGCCTCCCGTTTTTGCACGAGCCAAAGGTTAAACCCCTCGGCTCCCGGCAGCTCGAGTTCCCCCAGCAAAGGGCCCCGGTACAGCTTTAGTGCGTTTTCGGCCTGCTCCTGGGCCACCAGGGCCTCAAATCGGGCCACATCGGTCTGGATGGGGCCGGTTAGCCTGACCTGGTGGGTTTCTAACTCCAGGTAATCCCTGAGCGGGGTCTGGCGCAGGCGAAAAAGTTCTCGGCGCAGGTTGCGCCGGGCGCTTTCCTCCTCGTTCTCGCTCCAGAACAACCCGGCCAGTTTGCTGCGGGAAGAAGGGCCCTCGAGGGCCAGGTAGGCTACCAGCCCCCATAGCTTTTTGGTGGGCAGTTGCACGGTCTGGCCGCCCAGCCGTAGCTGAGGCTGGCCCAGTAAAGCCAGCTCGAGGGATGGGGGCGGGGTTCCTGGCATAGTCAATCGAGGTGTGGAGGCAGGCAGGAGCGTGCGAGGGCTCCACAGGCAAACCCGAGCAGTTCCCTACTGGGGAAACCGCCCCTGCCGCACCACCTCGGCCAGCACCTCGGGTAGCTCCCAGGCCGCCAGATCGAAGGTGACCTGCCCATAGTCGTAGGGCAGCTTCAAAAAGCGGTGAAGGATTTCGCCGTGGATGTCGTCCTCCAGAATCAGCACATCGGCCCCGGGTTCGCCCCCCAGACTCAAGCCCACCGAGCCAGGGTCGTAGACGACCCCTTTATGCACCGCCCGGCGGAAAGGGATGTGCTTGCCCGCTACCACCGCGTAGCGCGAGCGGATGCTCTCGAGCATTTTCAAAATTTCTGCCGGGTGCGCATCGTTCAGATCTACTTTGTGCTCAGGGTCTTCGGGGGAGCCATGAAATACCATCAAGCGCCCCCCGGGCGTTTCGTAGCGGTGGCGTGAGCGCAGGTTTCGTAAAAATTGCATCTCGCGGGAGCTCAGTTGCTCTCGAGTCCAGACGATGGTGGTCTCGGCGATGCCCTCGCGAGCCGGTGAGGGAAGGGCGAAAGCCACTCTCAGGTCGGCGGCCCCCGGTACACAGGGGATGCCTTCCCGGTCGAGCTTGCGGATCACCTGGCGTGGGTGTGGGCCGTATCCCACCAGGTCCCCTACCGCCAGTACCTGGTCAACAGCCTCCTTCCGCAGGGCTTCGAGGGCTGCCTCGAGCGCTGGCAGGTTGGCGTGAATTTCCGCGATGATCCCTAGCCGCATGGCTGTTTCATTTTGCCATGAATATCTGAATTGTATCGACTCATTTGGCCTTCAACAGCTTGCCATGCCTTGCTGACGGAAAAAGCCTGCTATTACCTGGCTCGGGATGGTCATGAAATCCCCGCAGCAAACAGATACTCGATGGCCGAATGCTAAAACCGGGTTGCGACCTGTGAGCCAAATTATCCTACCTTGCGCAAGCATATCTGGCCGCTTTTCTTCAGCAAGCCGACCTGGGCCGGAGTACCTGGGCATTATGGTCCGCTGTGCAACTATCAGGTTTTTCATGGACTCGGCAGCGTATGCTCTAGCTGTGCAGTACTGGATTCCTGTTCTGTTGGGTGTGGCCCTGGCGCTGTGTCTGCCACCCAGTGGGCTTGGTTTTCTGGCTCCTCTACCCTTAATCTGGCTTTTGACCCAGGGGGGCTTCCGCTTTGGACTGCTGGCTGGCATAGGCTTCTGGGCAGTGCATCTGGCCTGGCTGCCGCTGAGTTTTGTGGTGCTGTTTGAAACCCCCTGGGGAGCCGTGCCCTATCTGCCACTGGTCTTGATAAAGGCGGCCATCTGGGGGGGGATATTTGGCCTGACTCGAGGCCGCCCCCTGGCCAGGGCGGGGCTTTGGGTGGTGCAGGAATACCTCACCTCCCTGGGTGAAATCGCTTTTCCGTGGGGCTTTTTGGGCTATGCCATGGTGGATGCTCCAGGGCGGGTGCTCTCGAGTGTGGGTGGGGTGTATCTGCTGTCGCTGCTGGTGCTGGTCGTGGCGCTTGGCTTGTTTTTTGGCTGGAGAGGCCTACAAAAAGAACCGGGTATCTTTTCGACCCCAGCGCTGAGCATGGTGGGGATTTTACTCTTCTGGGTCGGACTGTGGCTGATGCCGCTACCTGCTGTTCAAGGAAGCGAGAAGGCCCTGCTGGTGCAGGGGAATATCAATCCCTTGCAAAAGCTCGAGGGCCTCTCTGCCGAGCAGACCTATCTGGAACTGACCCGCCAGGGCCTGCAAGCCCACCCCGATACCCAGGTGGTGGTGTGGCCCGAGACTGCGGTGGCAAGTTTTTGGCCCGAGCTATCCGCTCTGCTGGGAAGCAGGGAGCTTTTGAGCGGCCTCGAGACCGGCTTCACCAACCGCGCAGTACGGTTTGTTGAGGGTCAGATCACCCACTTCTACGATAAAACCCGGCTGGTACCTTTCGGCGAGAACTTTCCCTTTGCCGAGGTTCTGCGCCCGGTTTACCGCTTCTTTTTTAGGGCCTTCGGATTCGACGGAGATTTGGCTAGCCGCAGGCCAGGCAAAGCCTACACGCCGCTTTACAGGTATGGTGCTTTTATATGCTACGAGTCGGTCTTTCCATCTGTGGCCATGCGCCTTGTAAGGAGCGGCGCCGAGGTTTTGCAACTCGGCTCCAACGACGCCTGGTATGGCCCCAGCTTTGGGGGCTTGCAGCATTTTCAGATGGGCCGCCTGCGTGCAGTCGAAACCGGACGCTGGTTGCTGCGGGCCGGCAACGATGGCGTAACCGCCATCATCGACCCCTATGGCCGGGTCACAGCCAGCATCCCCCAACGCCAACCGGGCTTTCTGGCAGGGCAATTTAGCCTGTTGCAGAGCCAGACTTTGTATGTTCGCTTGGGAGACTGGGCGGTGGTGCTGGCCGGGGCGATGGGCCTGCTTGGCTTGCGTATCCGTGCAAAAGGCACTATAGTTTAGACTTGCTGGCGAATATGCCAGAGCCCATGCCCCCGTGCCGGGATGGCGGAATTGGTAGACGCACCCGACTCAAAATCGGACGGTTAACAGCCGTGTGGGTTCGAGTCCCATTCCCGGCACCAATCAACACCCCTCTTGGAGGCAATCAGTGGAGATTCTTCAAAACATCCTGATTTTCCTGTATATCGCCGTGGCCGGATTTCTGGTCTACCTGGTGCTTTCGCAAGAACCGAAGCAAGGCGCAGGCGATATGTTCGGCGGTTCGACCGACCTTTTTAGTACCCGCGGTGTGACCGGTGGTCTGTACCGCATCACCGTGGTGCTGGGTGCCCTTTTTGTGCTGCTGGCTTTTTCGTTCCGGTTTTTCAGCCGATAAGAGAGCTGGTTAAATCGCACACTCAACCGACCCCTCCATGCGTGCTGGAGGGCTTTTTGTTGTGAATGCTAAAGAGTACTGGCCTGGGTCCATCCACCGTTTGGTGGATATAGTTCGGGCGCAAATTCACCCACAAGCCCTTGACAGCCGCATGATAGCTTTATAGCTTTGTACCAAGTCCATCTCGTTGTGGTTCTTCCCCTGAAGCAGCGAGGGTGGTGAACTGTTAGAAATCAGGAGGCTTGAAATGAAGAAACTACTGGTTTTAGGAATGCTCGCCCTGGCCGGGTTGGCACTGGCCCAGCCCAAGGTGTTCAAGGGCACCGAGCCGGGGCGTGCAGGCGGGGCTTACCGCATCACGGCCATCTCCGATCCGCGCACCTGGAATCCCTTTGTGGCGCGTGAGACTTCCTCTACCGATATCATCAGCCTGTTCCTGCCCAATCTCACCGGCTACAGCCCCTACACCCAGGCCCCGGAGGGGAATCTGGCCAAGTCCTGGGAGGTGCGCAACAACGGCCTGACCGTGGTTTTCCAGTTGCGTGAGGGGGCGCGCTGGTCGGATGGCCGGCCCATCACCGCCGACGATGTGGTGTTTAGCGCCACCGTACACGCCGACCAGCGGGTTAACTCCAACGCGCGCAGCAGCTTTATCCTGGACGGCCAGCCCATCCGCTGGACCAAAGTGGATCAGTTCCGGGTGCGGGCCGACTTTCCCAAACCCTATGCGCCGGCCCTTATTCAAGGCTGGTACATAGTGCCCGAGCACATCTTCGGCCCGGCCTACCGCGCCGGGGTGCAGCAACTCCAGGCTCTGTGGAACCTGGATACCCCCGCGGCCCAGGTGGTTTCAGGCGGCCCCTTCAAGCTGGATAGCTACGTAAAGGGCGAGCGGGTGGTACTGGTGCGCAACCCCAACTACTGGGGCGTGGACGAGCGCAACAGCCCGGTGGCCTACCTCGAGCGTTACACCGTGCAGATCGTGCCCGACCTGAACGCCCAGCTGGCCCGCTTCCTGGCCGGAGATGCCGATACCTTCTCGGCGGCCAACGCCGACCAGGTGGCCCAGGTGCTGGAGCGCATCCGGGGCAACCGTTTGCGGGCGGAAATCTTCCCCAACGCCGATGTAACTCTGGGCACTAACTTCATCGTCTTCAACTGGAACCACAAAGACCCCTTCAAGGAGAACCTCTTCCGTCAGGTCAAGTTCCGCCGGGCCATGGCTCACCTGATGGACAAGAAGTCCATGATCGAGGTGGCCCTGGGCGGCCTGGGTCAGCCCCAGTGGAGCCCCATCTCCATTCCCAACAAGGCCTTCTTCACCGATGAGGTGGCCAAGTACGAGTTCAACCCCCAACGAGCTGTGCAGCTTCTGGCCGAGCTGGGCTTCCGCACCAAGAACCGCGATGGCTGGCTGGTGAACGCTCAGGGCAAGGTGCTCGAGTTCAACCTGGTGACCAACCAGGGCAACAACGTGCGTGAGCGTATCGCCCAGATTTTCCGCGATGAGGCCCGCAAGGTGGGGGTTAAGGTCGAATACCGCCCCATCGACTTCAACGAGCTGGTGCGCCAGCTCACCAGCCCTGCCGCCGAGGGCACCCGCGACTTCGACGCCATCCTGATCGGCCTGACCGGCGGGATTGAGCCAGCCTTCAGCCGCAACGTATGGGAGCTCAACGGTCCGTTGCACATGTGGAACCTGGGCATGGGTGGTAAGAACCCGGCCAAGGTGGAGGCCTTCGAGGTGCTGATCGACACCCTGATGAAGCGCGGGGCCACCACCCTTGACCAGGCCCAGCGTCGCCAGATTTACGTGCAGTTCCAGAAGGTGGTGGCCGAGAACCTGCCCATCATCTACACTGTGGCCCCGGCCTACAACCCGGCCCGTCTGACCCGCCTGGGTGGCATGTTCCCCAAGGAACAGATCAACTCCATCACCGGACAGGCCCCCTACATCGAGACCATTTTTGCTAAGGAGTAAATGCCTTCGGGGGCAAGGGGTGGCTGACCACCCCTTGCCTTCATGCTGAGGTTCTATGTTTGGCTACGTTGTACGAAGGCTGATCCAGCTCATCCCTACTTTTTTTGGGGCTACCTTGCTGGCCTTTCTGGTGATTCAGCTTGCGCCGGGCGATTTTGTGACCCGGCTCGAGCTCGACCCGACCCAGGACCGCGAGTCCATTGCCAATCTGCGCCAGCAGCTGGGCCTAGACCAGCCCTTGCCGGTGCAGTATGCCAAGTGGCTCTCTGGCATTCTGCAAGGCTACCTGGGTCTTTCCCTCTCGTATAAAACCGATGTGTGGAACGTAATTGGTCAACGCATTCTCAACTCGATGGTCCTGGTGGTGCTGGCCACCCTGATGATTTATCTGATTGCCATCCCCATTGGGGTTTACTCGGCCATTCGCAAGTACACCTGGCCCGACCGCACCTTTACGGTGCTGGCCTTTCTGGGTCTGGCCATTCCCAACTTTTTCTTTGGCCTCATCATGCTTTTTCTGGCGGTCTGGCTTTCCGACCTGACCGATGTGCGTATCCTGCCCATCGGTGGGATGACCAACGAGTTTCTTCACCTGGGTAACATGACCCGTGCGGCCCAGCTACTCTTTCCGCTGGCCTTGCTGGGTACGCTGATTTTTGCTGGCCTTTTCTGGTGGCGTGTTCAACGCCAGCAGGCGGCTACATTTGGAATCTGGGTAGGGTTGGTGCTCTTCGGTATGAGCGCCTTGCTGATGCTTGGGCCTCTGCTGCAAGGGCCGGGCTTGCCCGAGCGGCTGCCCTACACCGATTCACCCCTTTGGGCCAGGGCTACCAACGTGCTCTGGCACGCCTTTCCAGTCGTGATTGTGGTGGGTACTTCGGGTCTGGCCGGGCTGATGCGGGTGATGCGGGGACAGATGCTCGATGTCCTCTCGCAGGACTATATACGTACTGCAAGGGCGAAAGGTTTGAACGAGAGGGTGGTCATTTACAAACACGCCCTGCGCAATGCGGTGATACCCTTCATCGCGGGTATTGGGGGGTTGCTGCCCGGTCTCATTGGAGGGGCCGGACTCGTGGAAGTGACCATGGCCTGGCCGGGTATTACCCCTGCCCTGCTGGAGGCTATCTCGGCCATTGATATTTACGTCATCATGGGTTTGATTACCATCACCACGGTTTTGCTGATGATCGGCAACGTGGTCTCGGATCTGCTCCTGGCCTGGGTAGACCCGCGTATCCGCTACAGCTAAGGGGGAATGGTCATGATTCGAAGAACACAAAGTACCACCCCTGCGGCTAACCGAACCTTTTTCCAGCAAGCCTGGATCCGCTTCAGGCGACATCCGCTGGCCCGTTTGGGTGCGACGGTACTGCTGGTTTTTTACCTTGGAGCCTTATTCGCCGATTTTTTGGCCCCCTACCCCGAAGAGAAAAGCTTCCGCGATTTTTCCTTTGCCTCACCCACGAAGATATTCTGGCGCGATAGCGAAGGGCGGCTCACCCGGCCTTATGTGTGCGCTTCCGAAAGACGACGGAACCTCGAGACCTTCAAGGTTGAGGTCACCACCGATTGCGAGAAGGGCCGTTACCCTATCTATTTCTTTACAAAAGGTGAGCCCTACCGGTTTCTGGGGATTGTGCCGACCGACTTGAAGTTGATGGGAGGGCCCTGGTTGCTCGAAGACCAGGCCAAACTCTTCTTGTGGGGCACCGACGACTTTGGCCGCGATGTGTGGGGTCGCATCTGGTTTGGTGCCCGCATCAGCCTGACCATCGGTATCTTTGCGGTGGCCCTGGCCCTTCTGATCGGAATTTTCATGGGCAGCATCTCGGGCTTCTACGCGGGCCGCCCGGTGACTTTCAGCATCGGGCTGCTAAACCCGCGTTTCTGGCAGTTCATTCGCCAAAGCCGCTGGTCGGATCATCTGCTGGCACTCCTGGGCCTGGTCTTGACGGCGGCTTTGCTGTGGGGTTTAGGTCAGGGGTACGAACGCTACATTCGTCCCGACCTTCAGCGTGTCAGCACCCTTGCCCTGGGCGGCGTTGGCCTGCTGACGGGTCTGGTTGGATTGGGAGTACTGCTGTACTACCTGGTCTGGCGTAGCCACCTCGCCAGGGCTTTGTTCTGGCTTGCAACCTGGGGAGGAATGGCATGGTTGCTTTGGATCACGGTCTGGGGCTTCTGGCAGAGCAGCCGGGGCCTCGAGGCCATCGTTGCCGGCTTGATCGGGGCGGTGCTGCTGGGGGCCATTGGATACATCCTGCTCTGGCCGCACATCGAGCTGGACCTGGATACCATCATTATGCGCGCAGTGGAGGTGCTGGCGGCCATCCCCGATTTGTTTTTGCTCATCATTCTTTCGGTGCTCATCCCTATGGAAGTACCGCCTGCGGTGCGCTTTGTACTGGTCGTGACCATTCTCTCTTTTGTGAACTGGGGTGGGCTGGCCCGTATTATCCGCAGCCAGGTGCTGCAACTGCGCGAGATGGAGTTTGCCCAGGCGGCCCGTGCCCTGGGAGCCGGAGATGCTCGGATCATCATCCGGCATGTGCTGCCAGGAACCTACACTTATCTGATTGTCGCCGTCACGCTGGCTATTCCTGGATTTATCCTGGGCGAGTCGGGCCTTTCGTTCCTGGGGCTGGGTATCCAGGAGCCGGCCACCTCCTGGGGCTTAATGCTCTCCAAGGCCCAGGCCACCGGCATCACAGCCTTTAGTGAGCGGCCCTGGCTTCTGATACCAGGGGTCTTCATCCTGCTGGCAGTGCTGGCCTATAACTTCATGGGAGATGGCCTGCGCGACGCCCTCGACCCTCGCACCAAAGTATAGAAGACGGTCTTGGTGTAATATGCTCTAAAGGCTATATAATGTCACAATCTGCAATCGCAGTGCTTAGGAGTGGGAATGGACGAGAAACGGCTGGTGGATGTAACAGACCTCAAAGTTCACTTCTTCACCGACGATGGTGTGGTTAAGGCCGTAGATGGAGTATCTTTCCACATTGATAAAGGTGAGACCCTGGCGGTTGTGGGCGAGTCTGGCTCGGGTAAGTCGGTTGGCAGTCTGGCCATGATGCGCCTGATTCCCAACCCCCCCGGCAAGATTGTTGGCGGGCAGGTTCTTTTCAGAGGTAAAGACGGCAAAATCCGTGACCTGGTTAAGGAAGACGAGGCCACCATGCGCAAGATTCGTGGCAACGACATAGCCATGATCTTCCAGGAGCCCATGACCAGCCTCAACCCGGTCTACACCGTGGGTGACCAGATTGCTGAAGCCATTGTGCTGCACCAGGGCAAGAGCAAGAAAGAGGCCCTCGATCAGGCCGCCGAGATGCTAGATCTGGTAGGTATTCCCGAACCTAAAAAACGCTTGTCTAACTATCCGCACCAGATGTCGGGGGGTATGCGGCAGCGGGTGATGATTGCCATGGCCCTCTCCTGCAACCCTTCGCTTCTCATTGCAGACGAGCCCACCACTGCGCTGGATGTGACCATCCAGGCCCAGATTCTGGAACTCATGAACAAGCTGCGTGAGGAGATTGGCATGAGTATCCTGTTTATCACCCACAACCTGGGCGTGGTCGCCGAGATGGCCGACCGGGTGGTGGTGATGTACGCTGGGCGTGCTGTCGAAGAAGCCGATGTGATACCGACCTTCAAAAAGCCGTTGCACCCTTACACCATGGGCCTCTTGAACTCGGTACCCCGCCTCGACCTGGCCGCCACCCACCAGCAGCGCCTCGAGGCCATTCCAGGCAACGTGCCTAACCCGCTCAATCTACCGCAGGGCTGTGCCTTCCACCCGCGCTGCAAGTTCTTCAAGCCAGGGCTGTGCGACCAGGATATCCCGGTATTGCAGGATGCGGGTAACGGCCACATGGTGCGCTGCGTGCGCTGGGCTGAGATTCAAAAAGGAGAGGCGGTGGGTGCATGAGCGTAGCAGCTCCCGATACCACAACCACCAACCTGGTGGAGGTCACCAACCTCAAGAAATGGTTCCCCATTCGGGGAGGAATTCTTTCTCGAGTGGTTGCCAATGTAAAAGCTGTCAACGACGTGAGCTTTGCAGTCAAGAAGGGGGAAGTGCTGGGCCTGGTAGGGGAGTCTGGCTCGGGTAAGACCACCGTAGGCCGCACCATCCTGCGCCTGATTGAACCAACGGAAGGAACCATCAGCTTTGATGGACAAGACATCACCCACCTCCCCAAGAACCAGCTTCGCACCTACCGGCGCAAGATGCAGATCATCTTCCAGGACCCTTTTGCCTCGCTCAACCCTCGCATGACCGTGGGTGACATCATTGCCGAGCCACTGGTCATCCACAACCTGGAAGGCTCGGCCCAGGGACGCTCGGAGCGGGTGGCCGAGTTGCTGCAACTGGTGGGCCTTAACCCCGACCATGTGCGGCGCTATCCCCACGAGTTCTCCGGTGGTCAACGTCAGCGCATCGGGATCGCCCGCGCCCTGGCAGTGCGTCCTGAGTTCATTGTGGCCGACGAGCCTGTCTCGGCCCTGGATGTCTCGATTCAAGCCCAGGTGGTCAACTTGCTGCAAGATCTCAAAGAGCAGCTGGGGCTGACCATCTTGTTTATTGCCCACGACCTGGCGGTAGTGGAGTATATCTCCGATCGCGTTGCAGTGATGTACCTGGGCAAGATCATGGAGCTGGCCCCCGCGCGTGACCTGTACCTGAAGCCCCGCCACCCCTACACCGAGGCCCTGCTATCGGCCATCCCCACCCCCGACCCCACCATCAAACGCGAGCGCATCGTGTTGCAGGGGGACATTCCCAGCCCCATCAACCCGCCCTCGGGCTGTGTCTTCCGTACCCGCTGCCGCTACGCGATTGCCGAGTGTGCCAACACCGTGCCCGAACTCAAAGAAGTCTCCCCGGGTCACTTCAAAGCCTGCATCCGCGACGATATTCCTGGCCTGAGTTGATGCAGGCAGACCAGAAGGCGCCCGATGAGGGCGCTTTTTTAGGTTGAGTTTCTTGTGGCTCGGTGAATAACCAACGCTGTGCCCGGCAGCAAAAAACGAGCCCTCCACGGAAACCCTGATTATCTCTTTGAATCCGGTAGTTGGGTTAGGCTCCGGAGTCCAAAAGGCCAAGACGAGGCCAACTTCAAGGCTTGATAAGCAACTTCTCACGCCGAAACGCTGGTCAGGTGATTTACTAAACCCATGCGCATTCAATTTTTGCTGTGGATGGGGGTACTTATGGGCCTGGCTCAGGCACAGGAATCGGTTATTTATCGTGGCTTTGCTGAAATACGAGAATTGCAAAGCCTACCGCAAGAGGAATGGACCTGGGAGCCGGGAGAGACCTTGTTTCAGAGTCTGGTGCCTGGAACCCTGCGTCTGGTCGGGGTAACCGAGCAGTCCCGCCGGGTGCAGGTAACATCTCAGCAGAATCCTCTAGCGGCCTACGTGGGCAAGGAAGTGCAGTTTTACTGGGAGGGGCAGTGGCGTAAGGCCACCCTGGTCAGTGCCGAACGTAACCTGTATCTGTACGAGGGCCGCTACCTGGTGGGTTTGCCGGGAACGGTCGCCTATCCCGACCCCAGCGGATTCAATACGACTGGCCCCAGGGTTATTTTCCGCTACCAGGGTGCAGGGGCGGCTACGCTGGCCTATTTGACTCGAGGTCTGACCTGGAGCCTGCGCTATACCATGGACGATGGCGAGCTGGTGGGCTGGGCCACCTTGACCAATGCGCTGGGCCGCCCCGTGCGGCTGGGCAAAACCGAGCTGGTAGCCGGAAGTGTGCCCTTGCTGGAAGGAGGTTTCAACGTACCGGCTCCCCGCCCCGAGACCCGGATGCTGCAGGCCGCACCAGCCGCTATGGATGCGTCCGAAGCGGAATTTGTAGGAGAGGCCGCAGGCACCTACCGCTACCGCCTGCCCGGGGAGCTCGTGCTGGGGCCTGGCCTCACCGAGCTGCCCTTTATACGCACCAGAGTGCAGGCCACATACCTCTGGCGTTCGCAGATGGGTTTCAGTACCGAACGCGAACTCGCCTTTGTGCGGGGCCTCAGATTCGCTGCACCTGAAAACCTGGCTGCCGGGGTGGTGAGCATTCGCGAACAGGGGGTGTTTGTGGGGCAAGCAAGCACCAGTGATACGGCTAAGGGCCACATCGTTACCCTTATGCTGGGCCCCGACCCCGAGGGCCGGGCCACGCGGCAGGTGGAACAACAAGCCCGCAACCGCTTCCGCGTGACCACCAGTATTCGCAATCCCAAGTCTTATACAGTTGAAGTTGAAATCCAGGAACTGATGCCCCAGCCCTTCACCCTGGAGGGAGAGGGCCTCGAGCGCATCCCCCAGGGCTACCGCCTTCGTTTGACCCTGGCCCCGAACCAGACCCGAACCTACACCTACACCCTCACCTTACAGCAGCGCTAAGTGGTGAAGACAGTTCCTTAGCCCTCGAGCCAAAGATTCAGCCGGTCTTTGCCGCACCAGGGCTTTAGCTCCCTTTTTCGCTGCAAATTCCAGTACTTGCTCTGGCATGCATCTGCGGGCGAAAAAAAGACCTGGTGTCGTACACTGACCATTGTTATGGAACTCAAGGGGCTGATCTTATCAGGTGGTCAAGGCACTCGTTTGCGCCCCCTGACCCACACCCGGGCCAAGCAGCTCATCCCCATCGCCGGCAAACCCAACCTGTTCTACGCGGTGGAAGACCTACAGGCCGCGGGCATTCGCGATATTGGGGTCATCCTCAGCCCCGAGACCGGCGAGGAGGTGCGGGCCGCACTGGGCGACGGTGAGCGCTTTGGGGTGCGCTTCACCTATATTCTGCAGGAAGCCCCTTTGGGTATTGCCCACGCGGTCAAAACCGCCCAGCCCTTTCTAGGGGATAGCCCCTTCGTGCTCTATCTGGGCGACAACCTGCTCTCCGGCGGTATCCAGCACCTGGTGGCCGAGTATCGCCAGACCCGCCCGGAGGCCATCGTACTGCTCTGCCCGGTGGAGAACCCCCGGGCCTTTGGGGTGGTGGTGCTGGACGGGTCGGGCCGGGTGGTGCGCCTGCTGGAGAAACCGGCGGAGCCCCCTTCCAACCTGGCTTTGGTGGGGGTGTACCTGTTTGGCCCGGCCATTCACCCCATCATCCACCGCCTGAAGCCCTCGGCTCGAGGCGAGTACGAGATCACCGAGGCCATCCAGGGCCTGGTGGACGGGGGGTTACGGGTGGTGGCCCACCAGGTGCGCGGTTGGTGGAAAGACACCGGCAAGCCAGAAGACCTTTTAGACGCCAACCGATTGGCGCTCTCGAGGCTGTTACGTCGTGTTGAAGGAGAAGTTAAGGATGCTGAAGTAACTGGCGAAGTGGTGGTGGAGCCAGGAGCTAAAATCGTGCGCAGCACAGTGCGTGGTCCTGCCTACATTGGAGCTGGGGCCATTATCGAGGATGGATTTATTGGGCCTTATACGGCAGTAGGAAATAATGCGCGGGTGGTATCGAGTGAGGTGGAATACTCCATCCTGATGGATGAAGCCCAGGTCTATTCGCTGCCCTACCGCCTGGACAGCAGCATCCTGGGGCAGGGGGTGGTGGTAGACGGCCAGGGGAACAGCCGCCGTCACACCCTTCAACTGGTGTTGGGGGATCGCAGCCGGGTGCGGTTGTAGGCGGTGCTTGATTACAGCTCAAAGACCGCGGTCATGAAAGTATCCAAGAGCTACTTCAAAGCCCATGCTCTGGAACTACTGCGGCGGGTAGAGATCACAGGCGAGCCCTTGATTATCAGCGACCGGGGCTGGCCTGTTCTGGAGGTGCGCCCGTACCGGAGTGAGGAGGTGAGGGAGCGCCTCAAAGATACCCTTCTACACTACGATCAACCCACAATGCCAACAGGCGAACCCTGGGAGGTGTTATAGCGGCTTTTGTGAACCAGACTCGAGAAAAGGGGAGACCTCCAGCCGGTCTTCCCGCAGCATCTGCATAATCAGACCATAGCCCTGCCGCCGCAGGGGGTCGGGCTCGAGCCGCTGGCGCAAATAGGCCTCGAGCCCGACCGCTTTTTTGTGCAGCCCGTGCAGAAGGGGGAGATACTCACGCGAGTACAAAAGCCCCCCCCGATAGCCCTCGGCCATAAAGCGGGGGTCTTTGGGAGTGGAGCTACCTCCCAGGTGCAGCACCTTGCGGGGCACCAACAGCACCTGCCAGCCCTGCCGGCGGGCCCGGGCGCACCACTCGAGGTCTTCGTTATAGAAAAAAAAGCGCTCATCCATACCGCCAATCTGGTCTAGTGCGTCTTGGCGGGCCATTATCAGGGCACCCGAAATCCAGCTTATGGCTCGAGGCTGCCGCAAAAACCAGTAGTTGGGGGCGTAGAACGGCCCGAAGGACTGCAAGCGGCCCTGGGGGGTTTGCAGGGTGGGGCCGGCCAGCGCGGCTTTGGGGTTTTCCTGCAAGGCCTGTTGCAGGGCCTCCAGGTCGCCGGATTCCAGATAGATGTCGGTGTTCATCTCCACCACCCAGGGGCGGGTGGCGGCTTCCAGACCCCGGTTAACCGCAAAAGCATAGCCCCGGTTGGGGACGCGAAACACCTTCACCGCAGGGTGGTGTGCCTCAACCCACTCTGGGCTGCCGTCGGTGGATGCCGAATCCACCACTATCTTTTCCGCCTCCGGGTAGTGTGCTTGCAGCCTCTGCAGGCACTCTCCCAGAACGCCCCGGGTGTTGTGCGAAACCACTATAATGGAATAGTCCTTGCTCATAGAACGCCCAACTCTGGGCCTACGCGCGCCCATGAAAGTGTACGCCATGCCGTAGGATAGAAGGTGGTATGAAGCTGGAGGAACAGGCCAAAGCCGCCCTGACTTACCAGAACTACACGACACCGCCTGCGGTTGAGGGCGTAATTCATCTGCCCTTGAAAAAGTACCGCTCGCTCGAGGGCGGCTTCATGGAGTATCTGCGCCTTGGGGGGGGCCTGGTTGAGGGTCTGCCAACCCCCTTCGAGGCCCGGCAGATTTCGGTTTCCTGGGCGGTTCCGGGTCGTATCAATGCTTTTCACATCCACCCCAAGCGCACCCAGGACGAGGTGTGGTGTGTTGTGCAGGGTGAGTTGCTGGTCTGGCTGGTGGATGTGCGGGCCGACTCGCCCACCCAGGGCAACCGGCGCTACTTTTTGCTGTCGAGCGAGGCTCCCGCGCTGCTTTACATTCCTTCTGGGGTGGCCCACGGCTACCGGGCGGGCCAGCGGGGGGCGCTTTTGCTTTATGCCATGAACGACCAGTTCGATCCCACCGACCCCAACGAAGGCCGCCTGCCCTGGGACTTTTTCGGGTCCGAGCTGTGGGCCGAAGACAAAGGCTAATCCATCATGAGAATGAGAGAGATGCGTTTTAAACGGGTGGTCGTCACCGGCGGGGCTGGGTTTATCGGCTCAAACTATGTGCACTACGCTTTGAAAGCTCACCCCGACTGGCAGATTGTGGTGCTGGACAAGCTGACCTATGCGGGCAATCTGGAGAACCTGGAACCCCTCAAGAATCAGATTGAGTTCATCCAGGGCGATATCGCCAACCCCACCGAGGCTCAAAAAGCCCTGCGGGGGGCCGATGCGGTGCTTAACTTCGCAGCGGAAAGCCATGTGGACCGCAGCCTGCTGGAGCCGGGGGCCTTTGTACGCACCAATGTGGAGGGCACTCTGGTTTTACTCGAGGCCGCCCGCAAAGAGGGTGTAAGGCGTTTTTTACAGGTCTCCACCGACGAGGTTTATGGTGACTTGCACGGTTCCGAGCGCCACTCCCTCGAGTCCGACCCTCTGGCCCCTCGCTCGCCTTACTCGGCTTCCAAAGCGGGTGCGGAGCACCTGGTGTTTGCCTATGGGGTCTCCTTTGGTCTGGATGTGGTCGTAACCCGTGGCTCCAATACCTACGGCCCCTACCAGTACCCCGAGAAAATCATCCCCTTGTTTGTCACCAACGCCCTTGAGGATCTGCCCTTGCCTCTCTACGGCGATGGCTCGGCAGTGCGGGACTACATGCACGCCTACGATCATGCCGCCGGCATCGACATTGTGCTGCACAGGGGCCTTTCCGGCCAGGCCTACAACCTGGGAGCGCGGGAGCAGATTAACGGGATGCAGGTGGCCGATGCCATCCTGGCGGCCCTGGGTAAGCCGGCCTCCCTGAAGCGCTTTGTGGCCGACCGTCCCGGCCACGACTACCGCTACTCGGTAGACCCCTCCAAAGCCGAGGGCCTGGGCTGGGTGCGCCGCTACTCCTTTGCAGAGGGCCTGGCCCAGACCATCGAATGGTATCGGCAAAACCGGGGTTGGTGGCAGCGCGTGCGACAAAAGCGGGCCTATCAGGAACTGATGCAAACCTGGTACCAGGGGCGTTGAGGGGGCCATGTCGGAGCTAGAGCCGGGGGTCAGGAGGGTGTTGCTCACCGGCGGAAGCGGGCGGCTGGGTACCGCTCTACGGGCGCTAATGCCCGAACTTATCGCACCGGGCAGGGCTGAGCTGGACATCACCGACCCCTCGAGCGTGGAGCGGGCGCTAAAGCAGTACCAACCCGAGGTGCTGGTGCACGCGGCAGCCTACACCGACGTTGCCAGGGCCGAGACCGAAAAAGTGCAGTGCTGGCAGGTGAACGTGGAGGGTACCCGCAACCTGGTTCGAGCCGCCTTAGAGCGCGACCTTCACTTTGTTCACATCTCCACCGATTATGTGTTCTGGGGAGACAAAGGCGGTTACCAGGAGGACGACCCGGTGGGCCCGGTGCGCAACTACTACGCCCTTTCCAAGCTGGTGGCCGAAGAGCTGGTGCGAGTTCTGCCCCGTTACCTGATCATCCGCACCAGCTTCCGCCCGTCGCCCTTTCCCTATCCCGTGGCCTACCACGACCTCTACACCAGCCAGGACTACCTCGAGGTCATCGCGCCCCAGGTGGCTCTTGCCCTCAAGAACCTGGACAGGATCCCCTACCACACCCTGCACATTGCTACCGAGCGCAAATCGGTCTACGAGCTGGCCCGCCGCACCCGGCTCGAGGTTGAGCCACGCAGCAGGCGCGAGGCCAGCGTAGCTTTGCCCGAGGATATTTCTCTGGATGTCTCGAGGTGGCAAATTCTTCAGCTGAGTTGGTAGAAGAGAGTTCCTGATGAGCTTTTACTATTACGCAAGAATTACCTGTCAACAAAGGTGAGACCTTTCTCAAGGCTTACAGTAGATTATCTGCAAGCAAAATCTGTACCATAATCGTTTCCAGCGCAAAGGCCTACCGTGCCCCGAAGCCGCGTAAGATGACTGAAAGTGTTTTCAAAACAATAAGCAGATCCAGCCAAAGCGAGAAGTTTTTAACATAGTAAAGGTCGTAGGCCAGCTTGTCCTTAGCCCCGCTGGAATCATCGGTGTATCCAAGCACCACTTGGGCCCAGCCGGTTAGACCAGGGCGTACGAAGTGTCGGGTTTCGTAAAAGGGAATTTCCTTGGTGAATTGCTCGACAAAGGTTTCCTGCTCAGGTCGTGGTCCGATTAGACTCATGTCTCCTTTGAGCACGTTCCAAAGTTGTGGAATTTCATCAAGTCGGAACTTTCGAATCACAGTGCCTACCCTGGTGACTCGAGGGTCGCCTACTCTAGCAAATCTTGGACCACCTTGCTCTGAATGAGTGTGCATGCTGCGAAATTTGTACATGTCAAATGGTTGGCCGTACAGCCCTACACGGCGCTGCTTGAAAAGTACCGGCCCCTTGCTGTCTATTCGGACTGCCAAAGCTACCAAGCCTGCCAATAAGACCCAAATTGGCGCTGTAAGCACGATGACTACGGTCTCCCAGATTCGCTTTATGCCGATATAGTCTTTAGGTCTAAGCAACCTTTCAGCCTCCTCAGAGAGTGACGTGATGTCAACTTTGCCGGTTAACCCCTCAACGTAGGTGGTCAAGTCCACAACGTCCTTGCCCTTTGCTGCAAGCTCACTTAGAAGATGATGGGGAAGCTCCGAGGAGTGATGCCGAAGGTCTGTAACCAAAATGTCAAAGTCGTCTGCGCCACTAAACGTTTTGATCTCGATGCCCTGCCTGCCCAGCGATTCGAGAACTTGGCGGACTTCGGGGCTGGTCGTTGCAACACGGATTGTTTTGCCTGAACGCCGCCACTCAATAAAAGTGTTTAGTAAGAAAAGAATCAAGAAAAAAGAGAAGAAGTAGGGGCGCGAATACCACCAGCCAAGGGTAAAAAATAAAGCAGCCAGGCCTAAGAATGGTAGAACCATAGCCAGAATACTGGCGATAAATCCGCTAGCATGAGGGTGTCGGCTCCAACGTTGGGAAAGCCACAAAGAAAAGATTCCGGTTACGGTCAGGGTAAACATCAGGCCCCCGTACGAGGGGTAGCTAAAGGTTTCCCATAGTTTGCCGTGACCAAAGTTGATCAGGTTTGCTGAAACCAACGATGCAAAAACTACTAGGCCAGCAACCAACGAAAACCTGCTTCTCCCAAGCGATATAGCCGACGGCTTAACTATGCTGCTCATAGTTTTTCTAGCTCCCAACGCGCTCCCTCGAGGGGGCCCAAGCCAGCAGGCTCAAACCAAATAAAAGGATATAGTACGGTGGATAAAAAGCGAAATAATCAAAGAACGAAACAAAGTATAGAGCGAAAAAAGCCGCCTGGACATTGCGTAATTTTTTTCGTGAGAGTAGAAACTCGACTCTAAAAAATAGAAACAACAAGATAACCAGGCCCGCGAGTCCGGTGACGCCATAAACCTGAAGCCACAAGCTATGAGCATGCTCAAGAGGTCCTGAACCCACTTCCTGACTTATCTTAGCCAGAAGCTGATGGAAATCCCAAACGCCAGTTATGCTGAAACCCACCCTGGACAACACATCTGAGTACAAGGATATCCGGGATTCCTCATAAAGTTCGCTGAAAGGGTTTAGGATGCGGGGCAGGAAAGAAAAACCTTCAGGGGCCAGGCGAAAACCTAAATAGACTGCAAGTATAACTAATGCTGGAGCCAGGTAACCCACAGCTCTCGCCCATGGCCGAGGCTTTATTAGCAAAATGACTATAAACAATATGAGACCCCCCAGACTCGCCCTGCTGCCTGATAGGAGTAAAAGTGTTAAGAAAGGCATGGCCGTCAGAGCAGTGACCGGCCAGGCGTGCTTCGAATGAATGACAATTAGCAAAATTCCAATCAGCGAAACCAGACCCAGTGCGTTTGGATTGAAAGTAAAACCAGCTATTCGACCGCTGTTGGTTAATATTTGCGCGATAGGTGGAGGTGTTTCATAGTAAATCCTCAATGTTGAGACCTCGAGGATAGAAGCCTTGCTGTGACTCCAACGATCCCATCCCCCCAGCCAGAGGATGGTGTGTTGGCGAGTCGCAAGACTGACACTTGCTTTGCAAATGCTCCACTCCGTGTCAACAGAGCAAACCATGTCGGGTTCTGAGGGTCCACTTCCTCGCACTAAGGAAAGAGGTATTTCGAGTCTCCGACCCTCGGGATCCAAATGACGCAACCTGATGGAAATAGATAAGGTGCCAGGGCCGATGAATCCCAGGTCACGGCTCATGATGGCATTCGTACTTAGCGCCCTAAACGAGCTCCCACTAACCTTTTGAACCTCTGTGGGGTAAACCATCCAGGGCTTGACCAGATAGATGCTATCGAAAAAGTTGAACAAAGCGCAAAATGCTAGCAAAGAGCTGCCTATAAATAACCCGGACAAAAAATAGTGTTGTTCACTACTAGTCCACCACTTCAAAACAAGGTGTAAAGAGAAAGCAACTAATAATAAAAAAGCAAACTCGGACCAAGCAAAAACGCTATTGGATGGAAGGTTTTCCACTAAGCGAAAAGTGGCGAATGCAGCTGGTAGGTACATTGACTCAAGCTGCAGACTACCTAAACGCAGCAGTGGAAGCGCGCGTAGGACAATCAAGAGCGACCATAGATGTGGCCAGAATACACCCAGGATAGTTGGTATAACCACGATCGCTTTCATGTCTGACCTTTTTGCTGGACTAACAAAGGCAGTAGCACCAGTAGCGTTACCAGCATGTAAAACTGCTGAACTCCAGCTAAGGCCAGCCCAGCAAGTGCAAATAAAATACCGTAGGCCGTTTTTGAGATCAGAGCCGAACCTGCTCGTTCGCTATGGATGAAAGCTATGAGATCAAGAGACAATATCAGCACAGCCAGTAGGAGCAAAAGTATGTAAGATTCGGGCTGCTCGGTGTACAGATAACAGGCCATGATTGCCATTGCTAGAAGAGGCAAGAGCGAAATTCTAGGGCGGATTTCTGACTTGAGGTTGGCCCGCAGAATATATGGAACCACAAATGAGAACCCCGACCGAACAATTCGCTCCAGTATGGTGTACTGAGCCAGTGCATGGGAAGGAACCACTCCCAGAACTAGCGTTAGCAAGATAGAGGTAGTGAAATTCCGAGTTAAGCTAATTATTCCAGGAGCTATCAGGCTTGTTAGGGCGGGCAAAATGGCTTTTTTTGACCCAGCTGGAATGTGGGGGCGGAAATAGAAGTAGGCGAACAACCCTGGAACCAGCAGGCTGGCAACATAAGCAATGAGGAAGTAGTCACCATGTCCTAGCAAAACACCAACCAGCACAACTAACCGAAGCGCAAACGAGACTAGTGTAAATGTGGTGTAGCCGTGCTTGCTGAGGAGCCAGTGGGGCGTGACTGCATTACCGAAAAAACTCGCGAGGAAGATTGGTAGTAAGGATGGTTCGGATACCTTTAGTACGTAGACTAGAACAAGAGCAGTCAGCAAGCCCAAGGCAAATTTAGCCAGGGCAATACTGTCATAAAGTAGTCTGCCTGAGACCTCGAGCAAAGCCGATATCTTTTTTTGATTAAAATAAAAGATTACTGCTGGAACTGCTAGATAAACTTCGATTATGTAAACGATTTTGAGCAGTTCTGTACCATTGTGCAAATACCCGCTTGCCAGGAGCAGATACAGCAACGGGCTATAGACAAAATTGGCAATTTGAAAAAGTAGTATGTCCGCGTTTCCCTTAAATAGGGAGGCCCATTTTTTCATCTAAGACCTCGCGGATTAGCTCATCATACTGCAGGGCAACTCGTTTGTTCCAGCCGGGATCGAGGGGTTTCTTGGGCAATCTGGATGCTTCCACCGCCTTCAAAATTGCGGCACAGACATCTTGGGGATCGAAGACATTCTTAACGTAGGTGACCTGAGGGTAATCCATGATCCAGTCAAGATGGCCACCGGTCGTGGGGCAAACGACGTGACAACCCACCGATAGGGCTTCCAGAAAAGTGATACCAAAGGGCTCACCTTCTGCCAGTGAGATAAAAATATCGCTACGTTGCATTTTCTCCACGGCAGCCCGGTTGCTAACCGAACCAGCAAATGAAATATGTGGATGATTCGCAAGCTGGCGCAAGCGGCTTTCTTCCGGCCCCGAACCGACGATTTCGAGATATAGGTTGGGCATCTGTTCCGCTGCCAGCAAAAAGCCTCGAATGACCTGCTCTACTCGCTTAACTTTGACCAGGCGACCTACGTAAACTATACGATGGATTTCATTATTAGCTGCAGGCTTGGAGTTCGGCACATTGGATGCTAAAAACGGATTGCCAATGATACGGTCGCTGCGAATGCCAAAAAAAGCTAAGTTGGCAAGGTAGGTTAGCTGGCTTATGGCCGTAACCCGTGTAGCCCATGACGCAAAAAGCTTTGTCGCCATTCCAACCTTTGTAAAGTGGAAGAAACCCGCATCGTCGAGTCTGGGAAATCCGTGCAAAACAAAAACTGAACGCCGGGCGAATAAATTGAAGACCCCAAAGCCCAGCGAGGATATCAGTACCACGTTTGGCTGACGCAGCTCGCGTAAAGCCTTCCAGCTAAGCAGCTCCTTGAACGACTCCACCAAAACACATTGGTATC
>FWPV01003360.1_pt1 | contig 36439 bp, 28 predicted proteins | sample 2228371 | NCBI WGS metagenome assembly FWPV01 (sample SAMEA103939776, study PRJEB20133) | metagenome | reverse complement strand
CGGGGGGGGGCCGGGGGTCGGGGGGGGGGGGCGGCGGTCGGGGGGGGGGGGCGGGTAGAGACGGCCCGCCGGGCCGTCTCTACGCTGTCCCCGAACGGCGCTCCAGGGCGGCAAAGAGCCGGTCGAGGTCATCGCTGTCGTTCCAGGGGCCGGTCGAGATGCGCAGGGCGTTCCGTTCGGGCACGGCGCGCACAACCACCCGCTGCGCCCAGAGGGCGCGCAACAGCGCCAGGGCATCGGGTTGCTCCGCAACCTGAAAGCTCACCAGGGCCGAGCTATGCTCCCAGGGCCGCGGCGAGAGGAGCCGTAGCCGTGGATGGGCGGACACACGGGCCTTCAACTCCTCCGCGAGGGCGGCCATGTGCGCCTGAAGCGCCGCTGCGCCGCGCTCCTCCCACCAGTCGAGCGCGGCGTCCATCCCTTCCCAGAGCGGTAAGGCCCGTGTGCCGAACTCGAAGCGCGCCGCCGTGGGCTGTAACGTTGGGGTCGGCGCATCCTCACGCAGCGACCCGGCGCCGACGTGGGCCGGTGTCAGGCCCTCCAACCGGTCGGGGCGGATGTAGAGCAGCCCGACGCCCTTAGGTCCCAGCAGCCACTTGTGACCGTTGCTTGCCAGGTATTCACAATTGAGGGCCGCCACATCGAGCGCAAGTTGCCCGAGGGCCTGCGCGGCGTCCAGCAGCACCTCGACGCCGTGAGCATGGGCCAGGGCCACGGCCTCGGCCAGCGGCAGGCGCGTGCCCGTCTGGCAACTGACCACACTCACGGCCAGCAGGCGGGTGCGCGGCGTCAGCGCCGCAGACAGATTGGCAAGGGTGGTTTGTGGATCGACGGCCAGGGTGAAGCGACGCAGGCGCAGCCGGCCACGGGCAGCCAGGAAGCCAAAGGGGTTTTCGAGAGCCGGATGCTCCTGATCGCTGATCAGCACCTCATCGTCGGGATGCCAGGAGATGCCGGCGGCTACCAGGTTGATTCCATCGCTGGCATTGCCGGTCAGCGCCAGCGCCGACGGCGGCGCGCCGATCAGCGCTGCCAGGCGCGCGCGAACGCGCTCGCGCACCGCCAGCAGATCGTAGTGGGCAAAATGGCCCTCCCGCTCGTAGCGCGCAACGGCGCTCTGATAGCGCCGCAGTGCTGGTTCGGGCATCAAGCCATGGGTGCCCAGGTTGAGGTAGGTCAGATCGGCCAGGGCCGGAAAATCGGCGCGAACGGGGCTACGCATAGGTCCCTCCAGGGCAGCGGCGATCGGCGCCGCCCCGCGACAGGCGGGGCGGGCGGCTCCTGCGCCTCAGGTACGGTTGTGGAGCCAGTGATGGTCTATAATACGCCTGATGTGAACAGATGGGGAAACCCGGTTTCCCCATCCCCCTGCCGGCTGGGGCGCCAGCCGCCCCCAACGGCGGTTGGGGCCTGGGGAAACCCGGTTTCCCCACGGAGATAGCCACCTGCGCGGCGCGGCGAACCAGACGCCATATGCTACAATGCGGGCATGTCGTAGGCGCCAGGCCCGACAGAGCGCCCGTGGCGGGAAGGACCGCCGATCAGCCACGCAGAGGAGGCCACGTATGCGGAAGAAGATCAGCATTATCGGGGCAGGGTTCGTCGGATCCACGACTGCTCACTGGTGTGCCGCAGCAGAACTGGGTGACATTGTGCTGCTCGACATCGTGGAAGGCATCCCCCAGGGTAAGGGACTGGACCTGTACCAGGCCGGGCCGGTTATGGGCTTCGACTCGCGGATCATCGGCACCAACGACTACGCTGATACGGCTAACTCTGATGTGATTGTCGTTACATCTGGCGCTCCGCGCAAGCCCGGCATGAGCCGCGAAGATCTGATCAAGGTGAATGCCGACATCACCCGCGACTGTGTTGCCAGGGCGGCGCCCCTCTCACCCAAGGCGATCATTATTATGGTCAACAACCCGCTCGATGCCATGACCTACGTTGCCGCCGAAGTCAGCGGCTTTCCCAAAGAACGGGTGATGGGCCAGGCCGGCGTCCTCGATAGCGCCCGCTATCGCGCCTTCATCTCTATGGAGACCGGGATCAGCGTGGAGGACATTCAGGCCATGCTCATGGGCGGCCACGGCGACGAAATGGTTCCGCTGCCGCGCTTCTCGACCATCGGGGGCGTTCCGGTGACCGAGTTCATCGCCAAAGAGCGCCTCGACGCCATTGTTGAGCGCACCCGCAAGGGCGGCGGCGAGATCGTCAACCTGCTCAAGACCGGTAGCGCCTACTACGCCCCGGCCGCAGCTACCGCCCAGATGGTCGAGGCGGTGTTGAAAGACAAGAAGCGGCTCATTCCCGTCTCGGCATACCTCACCGGGCAGTACGGGCTTTCCGATATGTACTTCGGCGTGCCCGTGATCCTCGGCGCTGGCGGCATCGAGAAGATCATCGAGCTACCCCTCAACGAAGAAGAAATGGCCCTGCTCAAGAAGTCGGCGGATGCCGTCCGCTCGACGCTCGAGACGTTGAAGACCCTGTAGTGGACGGAGAGGTATGAGCGCATCATGCTCATACCTCCCCACTTAGAGCCTATCCGAATAACGCAAGATACCGAAAAACCGCCCCTTCGATACGCGCTGCGCGCTGCTCAGGATGCGGTTTTTCGGATAGGCACTTACTCGCAGGAGATCCGTGAAGGCGACAACAGCAAGGAGCTTTGCTCGTCCGGTTAGCACGAGTGTGGATCACTGGCGACTCCTCGGCGGTGAGCGCTTCTACACGGTGGCCCGCTGGTTGACGGTGGCGCTGCTGGCCGCGGTAACCGGCCTGCTCACCGGCGCGCCACTCTGGCCGATTACCACCACAACCGCGCCGCTGGCGATCGTGCTCTGGGCCTACGCGGGCTTCAGCCTGATCACCACGCTGGCCCTGTTTGTTCCCGCCGCAGGTCAATCGCTGGGCCTGGCCTACGTCGTCGATCTGTTGTTTATCGCCCTGATGACCTTTTTCGGCGGCGAACAGGTGGTGATCTTTTTTCCACTTTACCTGATCCCCTTGATCAATGCGGCGCTGCGCCATTCTCCGCTGATAAGCCTCGTCTCTGGCGTGTTCGCTGCCCTGCTCTACGTGTTCGCTTTCCTCGGCTGGCGCCTGATCATTGCTGCTGAGAGCGCGCTCCCTATCAACACGCTCGACAGTATGGCCCTGGGCCTGCGCGCCCTCACCCTGGTCTACGTTCCGCTGCTCACCAGCGGGCTCGCCGAGCGCTGGAGCGCGAACAACCGCGCCAGTGTGGTACAGGCTCGTCAGCAGGCCGAACAGGCCCTGGCTGAGGCGCGCGCCTACCGCGACCAGATGCGGTCGCTCTACGAGGTGGCCTATACCCTCTCGACAACCGTAGACTACCGCCAGGTGCTGGAAACTACGCTGCGCGAGAGCCGCAAACTGGTGCCCTTTTCGACCGGCTTCGTGCTGCTGGCCTCCGGCCAACCCGACGAACTCTACGTCGCCGCCAGCCAGTCGCTCGCGCCAAACGATCAGGCCCGGCGTGTCACCGTGTCCAGCGGCTTGTTCGCCGCCCTGCGCAGCAGCGAAGCCCGCGTTCTGCCCGATGTGGCCCGCGAACCTGATTTGCAGAGCTTCGAGACCCTCCGTGCCTGCTCGCGCGCCTGCCTCATCCCCCTGCGCGCCGGTATGCGTACCTATGGCCTGCTGGTCGTAGCCAGCGACGCGCCCGATGCCTTCTCCGGTGAACAGGTCGCCAATCTGACCGCCCTTGCTAACTACGCGATCATGGCGCTGCACAATGCCCAGTTGATCTTTGATCTGAAAGAAGAGCGTAATAAGCTCATTTCTAAAGAAGAGCAGGTACGGCACCAACTGGCCCGCGACCTCCACGATGGCCCCGCTCAGGCTCTGGCGGCAATCACTATGAATGTGGAGTTTATCAAGCGGCTCCTGGAGCGGGACCCCGACCGGGTCGTCGAGGAACTCGACAAGCTCAGCAGCCTGGCCAAGCGCACCACCTACGAGGTGCGCACCATGCTCTTCGAGCTGCGCCCGCTCGTGCTGGAAAGCCAGGGCCTCCGCGCTACGCTCGAGCAGTATCTAGAGCGCTTCAAGAGCGGCGCTAAGGAACCGCAGATCCTGCTCGAGGCCGGCGATCTGAATGATATCCGCCTGGGGAGCAAAGCCGAAGGCACACTGTTTAACATTATCCAGGAAGCGATCAACAATGCGCTGAAGCACGCCCGGGCCGCGCACATCTGGGTGCGCCTGAGCCGTGAAGGGGATCACCTGGTGACGGTGGTGCAAGATGACGGCGCTGGCTTTGATATGCAGAGCGTGTTGCGCTCCTACGAGAAGCGCGGCTCGTTTGGCCTGCTGAACATTGACGAGCGCGCGCGACTGGTTGGCGGCCACGCCGAGATCGTCTCGACCCCGGGCGCCGGCACGACGGTCAAGGTCATTGTGCCACTTGAGTCGTGAACCCCTACCTCAGCCCTCAGCGTGTGCGCGCAGCCTTGCGGGCCCTCGATCTGCGCCCGACCCGGGGCATGGGGCAGAACTTTCTGGTTGACCCCGGGGCCCTCGCCACGATCGTTGAGGCCGCCGCGCTGCAACCCGACGACCTGGTAGTCGAGGTTGGACCGGGTCTCGGCGTGTTGACCTGGGAACTGACCCGGCGCGCCGGTTTCACCATCGCCGTTGAGCTGGATAAACGCCTGGCGGCGCGCCTGCGCGACGAATTCGCAGGGGCGCCACTGCACATCGTGCAGGCCGACATCCTGCGTATCAGCCCCGGTGACCTCCTCGCCATCGCCGGGCGCCAGCCCCCCTACAAACTGGTGGCCAATCTGCCCTACGCCATCACCGCGCCCGTGTTGCGCCACTTCCTCGAAGCCCGCGAACCGCCCGACCTGAGCGTGGTGCTGGTGCAGTGGGAAGTCGCCGAACGCATCACGGCGGCGCCGGGTGACTTGAGCGTGCTTGCCCACGCCGTGCAACTCTACACCGTTCCCGAGATCGTTGCCCGGGTGCCCGCCAGCAGCTTCTACCCCCAACCGGCGGTCGACTCGGCAGTGCTGCGCCTGCGCCGCCGCGCCACCCTGGCGGTTGACGTGGCCGACGTGGAGGCCCTCTTTCGCGTCATCAAAGCGGGCTTCCTGCATCCGCGCAAACAACTCGGCAGCGCCCTGGCCGGCGGCCTGGCCGCTATGGGCATCAAGGCCTCGCGTGAGCAGGCCCGGGCCGCGCTGGAAGCCGCGGGCATCGCCTCTGCCCGCCGCGCCGAGACCGTCACCCTCGCCGAGTGGGCCGCTCTCACGCGGGCCCTGGCGCCGTTGCTGAGGTGAAAATATGTGGAAACCGGGTTTCCCCATGCCCCTCCCTGTGGGGAGGGTTTGGGAGGGCGCAGCCCTCCCAAGAACAATACTATTTTCATTCTGGCGTTGTGCGCCCTGCGCATGGGGTCTGAGGTGAAAATAGCCCGCCCGCGGGAGGGTTTGGGAGGGCGCAGCCCTCCCAAGAACAATACTATTTTCATTCTGGCGTTGTGCGCCCTGCGCATGGGGTCTAACGTGAACAAAGATAGCCCGCGTGCGATAGATATTTTCATTCTGACGGCTGGGCGGGGGTTTGGGGAACCCCGGGTTCCCCGCCTTTTTTCCTCGGAGCGTCAAATGGTAGTCATGTTACAATAGAATGTGATTTTGAAAGTACAACCAGGAGGAGAGCGAGGATCATCTATGACCCAGACCGACCAGAACACTGGTTTTGCCGTACTCCATCGGCACCAGTATGCCAATCTGTTTACCTTCCGCAAGAGCGGTGACGCCGTCAAGACACCCGTCTGGTTTGCTTTGCGCGACGGCAAGGCCTACGTTATGACGACAATGGACTCGGGCAAGGTCAAGCGCATCCGCAACAACGGACGAGTGCTGATTGGCCCTTCGGACCGGGGTGGGCGACCCCTTGGCCCCACGGTTGAGGCGCGCGCCCGTCTGCTGGCCCCCGAGGAGATCGCCGTGGCAAAGGATGCCCTTGACGAAAAGTACGGCCTGGTGAAGGCGGTCTTTGACTTCTTCGCCACCGTGGCCAATGTTCAGCGGGCCTGGATCGAGATCGAGCCGGCCTGAGCCTACCAACGCCCCAGCAGCCGTGTGGGACGCCGCTGGCGTCACTCACGCGGTTGCGGTCAAGAAGGGTGTGCGCGCATAAAGCAGGAGGGGCGCGGGAAGGGTTTATCCCTTTCCACGCCCTTCCTGGCGTAGAACTCCTTCGTGGTGACGACCCTCCCCTCAGGGAGGGGGATGGGGAAACCCGGTTTCCCCATTTCCCAACCGCTAATGAAAATATTTGTTTTTGGGAGGGCGCAGCCCTCCCAAACCCTCCCCGCTGGCGGGTTGTTTCCTGGGAGGGCGGCGTTCTCCCAAAACCTCCCCACAGGGAGGGGGATGGGGAAACCCGGTTCCCCCGTATTTTCACCTCAGATTAATCGGGCTGGGTGACCAGCTCGGTGCCGGCAACCCATCCCTCGCGACCGTCGCTGGTCCGAATGCGCCACCAGGGGTAGTTGTCTTTCTGCACAGGGCCTTCGAGCAGGGTCATCGAGGTGCCGGGGGGCAGGCCGGCAAAGGCATTGGTATCGAGACCGGGGCCGTTGCGAAGCCGCAGGTTCTGGCCGCCGGTTTTGCGCACGTAAGCGGTTGCTCCCACGGCTAGCCCACCGGGCGCAGTTGCCGCCGCGGGCGCGCCACCGAGCGCCTCGCCGACCTTGGCCGCCACGCCAGCGGCAGCGGCGCTGACGGCGGCGGCGGCCTCCTGCTGGGCCTTCGCCGCCTCAGCCTGGAGCCGGGCCATTTCTGCCTGCATCTGCCGCATCTGCGCCTGGGCCTCGGCGAGGGCCTTTTCGGCAGCGTCGCCGGCGCTGGCCTCTTTCCTGGCCGCTTCGAGCTGCTTCTGTAGATCGGCGATCTCCTTGCCCTTCTGCGCGAGCTGGTCGCTCATCTGGCGCATGGCCTGCGCGGCCTGCTCCTGCTGAGCTTTAGCTTTCTCTTCTTCTTCCTTCTTCTTGCCTCCGCCAAACAGCATGGGAGTGCTCCTTCCCGGGTATGCCAGGGCCGGCCTTATCCCAGCCCTGCGCAACGACGCGTACGAAGAGGTCCACTGTAGAGACTGGATCCTGGCGGCGCCGGTCACAGCGGGTCTGGTGGCCTGACGTGAACATAGCCCGCGCGCGGAAGGATCTGTGGGAGGGCGCAGCCCTCCCACAAACCAACCCGCTACCTTCATCACAATTATCGCGGCAGACCGCTAGCGACTCCGCGAGGCCAGGAAGTCAATCACGTCAATCTTCGTCACGATGCCGATGACGCGACCATCGTCCACCACAACGGCAGCATTACTGCGCCCAAAGAGCGAGGTCAACTCCTCCAGCGGAGTATCGGAGGTGACCGTAGCGACCTCGTGGGTATGGACACTCTCGATGGTATGATCCATCGAACCGCCATTTACCAGATAATCAAGCAGATCACTCTCACTGATGATGCCGTGCAGACCCCCCTTTCGGTCGAGCACGGGCAGTTGCGAGATGCCGTAGGTCTTCATCTGGCGAATGGCGGCAGCAACGGTGGTACTTTCATCGGCGGCGATCAACGCGCCGGCGCGATCGGCGAGCAGATCGCCGACGGTGGCATCTTCCAGAAAGCCATTCTCGCGCATCCAGGTATCGTCGAAGATCTTGCTCAGGTAACGGCTGCCGCTGTCGGGGAGCAGCACCACCACCAGATCCTCCTCGGCGAGGTGCTCGGCGGCGGGCGAACGCAGCCAGCGCAGGGCCCCGGCGACGGCCAGACCGCACGAGCCGCCACAGAAGATGCCCTCCTCGCGCACCAGGCGCCGGGTCATCAGGAAGCTCTCGCGGTCGCTCACCTGCACCACATCATCCACCACGCTGAAATCCATCGTGGCCGGGAGAAAATCTTCGCCCACCCCCTCGACCTTGTAGCCGTGGGCCTGGCCGAGCTGGCCGCTGCGGAAATACTCGGTGTAGAGGGAGCCAACCGGGTCAACACCAACAACCTTGACTGCCGGGTTACGTTCCTTCAGATACCTCCCGGCGCCGCTGATCGTCCCGCCGGTGCCCATACCGGCAACGAACACGCTAATGCGGCCGGCGGTCTGCCGCCAGATCTCAGGACCGGTGGAGTGGTAGTGGGCCTCGGGATTGGCCGGGTTCCAGTACTGCCCGGCGAGGATGGCATTGGGCGTCTCTTCGGCCAGGCGCCGCGAGACCGAGTAGTAGGAGCGCGGGTCGTCGGGGTCAACCGCGGTGGGAGTGATCACCACCCGGGCGCCAAAGGCGCGCAGGGCGCGAATCTTCTCCTCGCTCATCTTATCCGGCATCACGAAGATGCACTTGTAGCCTTTAATCGCAGCCGCAATCGCCAGACCCATCCCGGTGTTGCCACTGGTCGGCTCGACGATCGTGCCGCCCGGCTTGAGCAACCCACGCCGCTCCGCGTCTTCGATCATGGCGATGCCAATGCGATCCTTGACACTGCCGCCGGGATTGAAAAACTCGACCTTTACCGCGACGGTGGGTTTGATGCCGCGGGCAAGCTTGTTCAGGCGCACCAGGGGCGTATCGCCGATCGTATCGAGAATAGTGGCGTGAATGCTAAGCGCGGCGCTCGTCGGATCAGAGGCGGCAGTTGCGGTCACGGAACCCTCCTTGAACCTGCTGGGATGGCCCGGACGAGCCATTCGCCCGTGTAAATGTGCCACATGTGCCCTGTGTAGGTATGGTAGCACAGTGGCGGTGGCGGGGCAAACCTGGTTTTCGCGGTATGTGTTCACCCTGCTCCTGGGAGCGCGGGCATCTTGCCCGCATTCGGGCCATTGCGGGCGGGACGCCCGCACTCCCGGGGTGACGCCTTACCCCGAATGTGAACACGTAGACAATTCAGCCATCTTGTGCCTGCCCGTCAGGATCAGGTATAATACACAAAGTAAAATAATGCTTGAAGTGGCCACAGGCGCGCCCCTTGAGTGCTGCTGAAACTCTCCAACTGATTGCCCGGGAGGTCCAGAACTGCAAGCGTTGCCCGCTGCACGTGGGGCGCACGCACGCCGTTCCGGGAGAGGGACCGCCGGATGCAAAGATCATGTTCATTGGCGAAGGGCCCGGCTACCATGAGGACCGCCGCGGGCGTCCGTTCGTAGGGCCGGCGGGCCAGTTTCTCGATGAACTGCTCGCAATGGCCGGGATGCAGCGTAGTGAAGTGTTCATCGGCAATGTGGTGAAGTGCCGCCCTCCACAGAACCGTGATCCGCAGCCCGACGAAATTACAACCTGCACTCAGGCCTTTCTGTTTCGCCAGATCGAGGCGCTTCAGCCGCGCGTGATCGTTACGCTCGGCCGTTTTTCGATGAACCTGTTCTTGCCAGGCGAGAAGATTTCGCGCATTCACGGCCAGCCACGCAGGGTAGATGGCCGGCTGATCGTGCCGATGATCCATCCGGCGGCCGCTCTGCACCAGCCACAGAATCGCCCGTTGATCGAAGCTGACTTTCGGCGGCTGCCGCAGATCCTGGCCGAGGCGGAACGTGAAGCGACGCCCACGCCCGCCACCACTTCGCCCCGCGACGATGAGCCGCCGCTAGAGCAACTGAGTCTGTTTTGAGGCCTGGCCGGCGCGGGCGGGGCGTAAGCCCCGGAGAAACTGGCTCAAATGGGGTGAAATCTTCGCGTTCCCTGCGGGGATCGGCGTGGCTTCGCGAGCGTTCTGGCCCGCCGGACGGGAGGGCGTGGGATCACAGCACGCTTCGCTCCTGCAGGGGCAGCGCAGAGCGAAGCTGTGGAGTGCCTGAGGTAAACGGGCCATGACCATCTGAGCAGCCGGATTTCCCCTGCTTGCCAGGGGAGTGCGCGATCCTGGGCGCCGGGCTGGCGAATGGTGGGAAACGCTACGTTTTCCTCGCCTCCGCGCGTGCCAGGGCAGAGGAGTCTGGGGAACCAGGGGTTCTCCACCGTATGGGTATCGGGCGTGTTGGGCATGAAAACCTATCGTCTCTCCGCCGCAGGCAGACGCAACGTGCTGGTGCTGCTCGTTGCGGCGCTGCTGATCTGGGTGTTTGCGCTGTGGAGCTTTGCAAGCACGCTGCGGATCAGCTATAACCCCTTGCGATTCTGGCCCAGCCTCCAGGAGAGCCTGGCCCAGGGATTGAGCGTGGGTCAGGTGGTGCCAGCATTGCTGATGCTGGTGCTCATCGTCGCCACCCCGCTGCTGATCTGGGCGCTGCTGGCGGAATGGGCCGCGGCGTATACGCCCACTCCCGACGGGCTACGCTTCGAGAGCCTGGGGGTGCGTGTAACCTGTCCGTGGGATCGAGTGCGCGCCGTGCAGCCGGTTGATGCCGACGCTGACGAACCGTTCGATGAATTGCTGCTCGATACCGACGCGAGCGCGCAGATTGCCCATCCTGTGGCGCGCTTTCTCCACCGCCAGGCCTGGGGGAGTTATCGCCTGCCGATCTACCCTGGCCTGGAAGAACGTGATGAGTTGCTTGCCGCGATCCGCGGCGCGCTCGAGGCGGCCTCCCACGCCAGGCGCGCCCCGTCGCCAGCATAACCGGTTCGGTGAATTGAGGCGCCGGTAGACGGGCGCCTCTGTTGCATATCTAGCTTTCGGCCACCGGGCCCGCAGGCGCAGCCTGGCACGGTCCGGTGACAATGAGCAGGCCTGCCCGCCGCTCGCGACACTTCAGAAAGGAGATGAAGCCCCTGCTGGCCAACGATGCCAGCGCTTCGGCTTCAACCAACACCTATGGCAAAACAGAGAGTGCGTACCATTCCCCTCGGCGGCGCCGGTGAGGTCGGGCGAAACATGTGGGTCGTTGAGTATGGCGATGAGATCCTCATCCTCGATTGCGGCGTCATGTTTCCCGAAGCTGAAATGCTCGGCGTTGATCTGGTGCTGCCCGATATCACCTACCTGCGTGAAAAGACCGATAAAATCAAAGGCATTCTGTTGACCCACGGCCACGAGGATCATATCGGCGCTGTTCCACACCTCATCGCCGACCTGGGCTTCCCGCCAATCTTCGCTACCCGCTTGACCCACGGCTTGCTCGGCAATAAGCTGAAGGAGCACCGCCTGCTCGATAAGGTCACCCAGGTGGTGATCAATGACACTGATCCCTTCCAGGCAGGCTCGTTCACCGTCGAACCGTTCCACATCGCCCACTCGATCCCCGATGCGGTGGGCTTCGCCATTCATCTGCCCCCCGGCCTGCTGGTGTACCTGACCGACTGGAAGCTCGACCATACTCCGGTCGATGGCAAGCCTACCGATATTCAGAAGATCGCCGAACTGGGTCAGCGTAAGCCCCTGGCCTTGATCACCGACTGCGTGCGGGTCGAGTCGAAAGGCTACACTCCCTCGGAGCAGACTGTCGGCGAAGCTTTCGATAACATCTTCGCCATCGCCCCCGGTCGTATTATCGTGGCCACCTTCGCCTCAAACATCAGCCGTGTTCAGCAAGTGATCGACTCGGCTGAAGCCTACGGGCGCAAGGTGCTGGTCGCCGGGCGCAGTATGGAGAACAATACGCGCATCGCCTTCGACATGGGCTTCCTGCGCGCCGAGCCGGGCACGCTCATCCGGCCCAATGAGCTGGCGGCCTATCCCGATGACCAGATCGCCGTGATCTGCACCGGCTCACAGGGCGAGCCAATGGCCGCCCTCAACCGCATGGCCAACCGCGACTATCCCCACCTGAAGATTAAACCTGGCGATACGGTGGTGGTCTCAGCCACCCCCATCCCCGGCAATGAGGTTAGCGTGGGGCGGGTGATCAACAACCTGTTCAAGCTCGGCGCCGAGGTGATCTACGGAGGCCAGGCCAATGTGCACGTCTCCGGCCACGCCGCCCAGGAGGAACTGAAGCTGGTCCTCTCCCTCCTCCGGCCCGAATTCGTGGTGCCCTTCCACGGCGACTATCGCCACATGGTGCTCTATCGCAAGATGGCTGTCGGCCTGGGCGCTGGCTATACCAACGACAATGTGTTGATCCCCGAAGGCGGCACGATTATGGAGTTCGCCCGTGGCTTCGGCAAAGTCACCGGTAAGGCGCCCGTCGGCTATATCTATGTGGACGGAACGACTGTCGGCGATGTGGGCAATGTGGTGGTGCGCGACCGGCAGATGCTCGCCAAGGACGGGATGCTGATTGTCGTTGTGGGGATCGACAGCGCCACTGGCGAGCTGGTCTCCGGCCCCGATGTGGTCTCGCGGGGCTTCGTGTACATGCGCCAGAGCCAGGATCTGGTCGAGGCGACAAAAGAGGCTGTCCGGGCGGCGCTTACGACGCGGAATGGCGTGGTCAGCGGCGCGGGCGTGGATGCGAGCTTCATCAACCGCAAGATCAAGGATGTGGTCAGCGAGTTCCTGTATCGTGAGACCAGACGCCGCCCCATGGTGCTGCCGATGGTGATGGAGGTCTAAGCGCATACCCTGGAGGGAATAGCGCCAGTTCAGCCGTCCGTGCGGCTGCGCTGCGCCAGACGAGCTGCGAGGCGGGTTTCCCGGGTGGGCGCAGCTCTCCTGAACCCTCTCGCGCGCGGGCTGGTTTAACCTCCAGCTTGCAGCTTGCTGCGACGGCGTTCCGGCTCCATCCGGCAGTGGCGCGCAGCGGGCCTGTTCACTTCCCGCATGCCCAATCTACAATCGAACATGGGGCCTGGCTGTTTTCCAGGCGAAGCTGCGGCAGGGAGGGTGCACTTCGGTGACCCTCCCTGCCGCAGCTTTGCGCGGCAATGGTATGCGAAGGCGTCGCAAGCGCCTCCGAAACGCTCCCCTTCGGCGACGGGTTCAGGATAGGTCGGCGACAAAGGCGCGGAGGGCGGCAGTCGTAGCAGCAAACTGGTCCTCCAGCGAGAAGTAGAGGTCGGGTGAGAGGGGCAGGCCCTGGTTACAGGCCTCTTCGAGCGCCGCGCAGCGCGCTGCCAGGGCGCTGGCGCCGATGCTCAGGCAACTGCCCTGGAGCCGGTGGGCCAGCCGCGAAACGGCGCGAGGATCGCCTCGTTCGAGTGCCAGACCCAGCGCCGCGAGCAGTGGTGGCGTTTCGATCGCGTAGGTTTCAACGATACTGCGCAACAGGGCTGGTCCGTCCGGGCCGACCATGTCCAGAAACTCGTGCAGTACGTGGGTATCCATAACGTCCAGCGTTGGCTCGATCAGTTCACGCACCATAGGCATTCCCCTGCTTGCCTCCTTTTAACCAGATTTTTACCATAGGCCCTGAAAGCATGGCTATAGGACCATGGTCCTATCCGCCTATAGCCATGGTGGGACCAGGGTCCTATACCCCGATGTGAACATACGGGGAACCCGGGGTTCCCCCAACCCCCTGCCTGTGGGGGTGCCAGGCGCCCTCAACGGCGGTTGGGACATGGGGAAACCGGGTTTCCCTACCCCCCACCCTGAGGCGAAGGTTTGGGAGGGCGCAGCCCTTCAACGGGTTTCACCTGCTCTGGAATGGGCTTCCTGGAACGCAGAGGGGAAATGGGCCAACGAATGGGAAACGAATAAACGAATGCTCAGGGTGTGCCTGACTCTGAGGTGAACCTGGCCCGCGCGCGGGAGGGTTTGGGAGGGCGCAGCCCTCCCAAGAACAATACGATTTTCATTCTGACGTTGTGCGCCCCGCGCATGGGGCATGATGTGAAAATAGGCAAATCGGGTTTCCCCATGTCTCGCGTTTCACGCCGGTGTGATAAGGACCGGCTCCGGAGACGTTTACAATGAGACGGTCATCAACCAGCCTCGCGGAGCCCTGCACGACGAATATGCGCCGGGAAGACGCATAGTTCGTGAAGAAACGCGCGGGGGGCAGTGCCGCATGATCGATCGGAGAACGTCAATGTCTATCAAGTCCGACCGTTGGATCCGCAAGATGGCCCTGGAGCACGGGATGATCGAGCCGTTCGTTGACGGCCAGGTGCGTGAAGGGGTCATTTCGTATGGTTTGACATCATACGGCTACGATCTGCGTGTGGCCGATGAATTCAAGGTCTTCACGAATGTCTGGAACGTAATAGTTGATCCAAAACGGATCGATCCGCGATCATTCGTGGATATGAAGGTAGATCACATTGACATTCCACCGAACTCTTTTGCCCTGGGCCGCTCGGTGGAGCGCTTCCGTATCCCTCGCAGCGTTTCGTGCATTGTGATCGGCAAGAGCACCTACGCCCGCTGCGGCATCCTGGTGAACATCACTCCGCTGGAGCCGGAGTGGGAGGGCTACGTGACGATCGAGATCAGCAATACCACGCCGCTGCCGGCGCGGATCTATGCCAATGAGGGCATCGGCCAGGTGATTTTTCTGGAGAGTGACGAGGTGTGTGAGGTGTCGTATGCCGACAAGCGCGGGAAGTACCAGGGTCAGGTGGGGATTGTGCTGCCGCGGATTGACCGTGGGGCCTGAGCGGGAAGGCTACGGCCCGCTCTGGACCCCACGGCGGGCTTGCGGGAGGGTCGGGGCTGTGGTAGCGACAGCGCGCGAGCAGGGCCGGGGCCGCGCGCCCGGAGCGCAGGGTTAAGCGATGCGCCTCAAACCGGCGCGTTCAGCGCGGCAAGAGCCTGCCGGGTCACATCGCGCACCTGGCTGTGGGTAATCACAGCAAGAGCCTCGGCGGGTGACATCCAGCGCGCCTCGCTGATGCCCTCATCGAGGGCAGGCGCCGGAGGCGCATAGTCGGCGCGGGCCAGGAAGTAGGTCACTTCCTTTTCACGCCACGCGCCGTGCTTGAGAACCGGGTAGCACACCCGGGCCAGGGGGCCTTCGATAGTGCAGAGAATGCCGGTCTCCTCGGCGATCTCGCGCACGGCCGCGGCCTCCTCAGCTTCGTCCGGCTCAAGGTGGCCCTTGGGTATGGTCCATGCCCCGTAGCGATCCTTGATCACCAACACACGCAGCGCGCCGTCGTCCCCGCGGGTGTAGACAACCGCGCCCGCGGCGCGCACAGGCTTCTGGCTCATCGCAGGCCAAACACTTCGCTGAGCTTCGTCTCGATGGTCACGAACCAGGAGCCGAGGCCGCTACTGCTGGCCACCTGGGTCATCGCCTCAAGGCGCCCGGTGGCCAGCAGCACGCCGATGGTGATCATCAACACACCGCCGATGACGCTGGTGGTGTGCATGTAGAAGGAGCGGCCGAAGAGGCGCACTTCAAACCCGCGCCCGCTGATCATGCGCCAGAAGCGCGAGCCCTGGCCCAGGCGGTTAAAAAAGGTGGCGACAATGATCAGCGGCAAGCCCAGGCCCACGGCGTAGATAAAGGCCAGCACCGCGCCCTGCAGCACCGCGACGTTCCCCGAGACGGTGAGCATGGTCATAAACGTGCCGAAGAGCGGCCCGGCGCAGGCCGTCCAGCCCAGGGCGAAGGTGGCGCCGTAGAGGTACGAACCGAGCAGGGTTGTGGTCGGGCGCTCGTCAATCTGCATGCCGGCGAAGCCCTTGCCGAAGATGCCCAGCACCCCGAAGACAATGATCACGATGCCCCCGATCACCTGTAGCAGATCGCGACCGGCGAAGAGCAAGCCGGTCAGGGCGCTGATCGCCCCGCCGAGCAGGGTGAGGGTCGTGGCCAGGCCGAGGAAGAAGGCCAGGCTCATGAGAAAGATGTTGCGGCGTCGCGCCTGGAAGGTGACTGCGAAGTAGGCGGGCAGGATGGGCAGGGTACACGGCGAGAGGAAACTCAGCACTCCGGTGAGAAAGACGGGCAGGGCCAGCACCAGCACGCTCGATCCGCCGGTGAGGTAGTTCACCGCGCCGCCGTTGTTCAGGCTGAGGATGACTACGATCAATGCCAGCACCGCAATCACGGAGACGGCGACGACCGTCCGGCGCGATACGCCGCTTTTCTGTGGTACATCTACGGATGAAGAAGACATCGTGGCACTTTCGTCGTTTATGCGCCTGACGTGAACATATGGGGAAAACGGGTTTCCCCTCACCTCTGCCTGAGGTTTAAGGACGGACAGAACATCCGAGCAAACGTGGCTTATACCGCATTGGAACGCCCCCGCGCACGGCTCTGGTCTCCCCTCTCCAGCTTCGCTGGAGAGGGGGAGGGGGTGAGGACCAACCAGAGTATCCCAACGCCATAACGCCCGTCGGCACTGATACGTTCTGTCCGCCCTTAAACTACCTGAGGGGAGGATTTGGGACGCAGAGGCGCAGTGCTGCCGCGTCTCTACACGCTTCCACGCCCTCCCGGGACCTTCACCCGGACCGCCCGCGGGCGCCAAGTGGTCGCCCGGCGCGGCGCGCGGCCCGCGCATCGTCGCTGCTGATCGGCTGCTCGCCGGCGAAGTACAACGTATCGCTGGGAACGTCATAGCGATAGCGACGGCGATACCAGTTGCCGTGGATATCGCGGTGAACCAGTGTCACGCGCCAGAGCGGGCCGACCGGGTCGTAGACCTCATCAGTGATGAAGACCGGCTTATCCGGCGCGAAGACAACGCGCAGCCGCTCGTGGCAGGCAGCCAGCGCGGCGGTGTCGGGAGATGCACTGACGGACATGGGAGCGCTCCTGCCAGGATAAGCCTCCGCAATGGAGAGCACGCCGCTCCTCATTATACCATTGAGGCGCTGCGGGCGAAGGTCGTATGTCGGGGTCACTTGCCACGCCGGCGGGCAGGGGCGGGGGGAAACCCGGTTTCCCAAATGTTCACGATGAGCGCAGAAGGGTGCATGACCCGTTGCGTCAAAAGCATGTTATAATAACAGGTGGACCATCTGTGATGTACAACACAAAGAGTTGTGAACTCATTCACGGGGTTTGACCCTTAGAAAGAGCACCCGGACGTGAAAGAGTTGTTCCGCCGCACCAGGAAGAGCTTCTCCTCGGCCGAGATCTCCGAGCAGGCGCAGATCCCCGATGACCTGTGGGTCAAGTGCAGCGCCTGCCGCGAGATCATCTACAAGAAGCAGTTGTACGACAACCTGAAAGTCTGCCCAAAGTGTGGGCACCACATGCGCATGAGCGCCCACGAGTGGCTGGGCCTCCTCGATGTGGGGTCCTTCAGCGAGACCGACGTACACCTGCTGCCCACCGATCCGCTCGGCTTTGCGACGCCCGATGAAAGCTATGCCGTGAAGCTCAAGAAGTCGCAGCAGCGTACCGGCCTGGCCGATGCGGTGATCGCCGGCGTGGGCAGCATCAATGGGATCGTGCTGGCCCTGGGAGTGGGCGACTTCAGCTTCATGGGCGCTTCGATGGGTAGCGTTTACGGCGAAAAGATGGCCCGCGCCGCCGAGCGCGCCGCCGAGATGAACATTCCCCTGCTCACCATCAACACCTCTGGCGGCGCCCGCCAGCAAGAGGGGGTCATCGCCCTGATGCAGATGGCCAAGGTGACCATGGCCCTGAACCGGCTGGCCGAGGCTGGCCAGCCGCATATCGCGGTTCTGGTAGACCCGTGCTACGGCGGGGTGACCGCTTCCTACCCCTCGGTGGCCGACATCATCATCGCCGAGCCGGGGGCCAACATCGGCTTTGCCGGCAAGCGGCTGATCGAGCAGATTATCCGCCAGAAGTTGCCCGCCGGGTTCCAGACAGCCGAGTTTATGCTCGAGCACGGGATGATTGACCTGGTGGCGCCACGCAACGAGTTGCGCGATGTGCTCGCGCGGCTGCTGCGCCACTACGACCGCCGCCGTCAGACCCGGAGCGTGCCCGCGAGCGAGGCTCCGGCCTATGCCAATGGGAGGCCCTGATGGAGCAGCACGAACTCGCAACGGCAAACCAGGAACTGACGGCCTGGGACCGGGTGCTCCGCGCCCGCCAGCCGCAGCGCCCCCATACGCTGGACTATGTCTTTGCGCTGTGCGAAGAGTTTGTCGAACTCCACGGCGACCGGCGCTTCGGCGATGATCCGGCGATTGTCGGCGGCCTCGCCGCGTTCGGCGAGCGCACGGTGGTGGTGATCGGGCACCAGAAGGGTAATGACACCCGCGAGAACATGCGCCGCAACTTCGGTATGCCCCACCCCGAGGGCTACCGCAAGGCCCTGCGGCTGATGCGCCACGCCGAGAAGTTTGGTCTGCCGCTGATCTGTTTCGTTGACACCCCCGGCGCCAACCCCAACAAGGAGTCGGAGGAGCGCGGCCAGGCCAATGCGATTGCCGAGTGCATCCAGACGATGACCAACCTGCGCACGCCGATTGTTGCAGCAGTGATCGGTGAGGGCGGCAGTGGCGGGGCGCTGGCAATCAGCGTGGGTGATCGCATTCTGATGCAGGAAAACGCGATCTACTCTGTGGCCTCGCCCGAAGCTGCCGCTGCGATCCTCTGGCGCGATGCCGCCCGGGCGCCCGATGCCGCCAGCGCGCTGAAGCTCACCGCGCAGGATCTCTACGCTCTGGAGATCATTGATGAGGTGGTGCCCGAACCACCCGGCGGCGCGCATCTTAACCCCCAGGCGGCGATCACTACCCTGGGCGAGCGCATTCAGGCGCACCTGGATGAGTTGTGCGCCCTGGATCTGCCCACGCTGCTGCAACGCCGCTATGCCAAGTATCGCTCGATGGGCCGCTACCAGGAACTCGCCGATGTGCTGCTGCGCTCGGTGAAGCGCGGATGAGGCGGCGCGCCCACCGCCTCTTTTAGGGGCGGATAGAACGTATGGACGCCGACGGGCGTTCTGGCGTTGGGATGCGCTGGTTGGTCCTCACCCCCGGCCCCCTTCGACAGGATCAGGCTTCGCCCTGAGGCTCAGCTCGAAGGGGCGGGCCTCTCCAGCTTCGCTGGAGAGCCTGCGCTGAGCCTTTCGAAGCGGGGAGACCAGAGCCGCGCGCGGGGGCGTTCCAATGCGGTACAAGCCGCGTTGGCGCGGATGTTCTGTCCGCCCTTAAACCCGCTAAGGGAGAGGGGGGGCCGGGGGGTGAGGACAAAGCCGCCTGAGTTGCCCTCAACCGCTCCATGGGTCCGCAGGATTGCTGGCGCTCAGGGGTGGGCAGGTCCTCACCCCCCCCATCCCTCTCAAGTGTAGAGTTTTTGGGGGGTGCAACCCCTGGGTCCCGCATACCCCACCCCCCTGCCCTTTCTCCTGCCAGGGAAGGGAGTCAGAATCCGGCGTTGCGGCACGTCAGCGGAACCGGTGTATCGCAGCGTCAGCCACATACCCCCCTCTCCCGCTCAGGGAGAGGGGGGCAGGGGGGTGAGGACCAGCAGCGCATCAGGACGACATCCGCCAGAAACTCTACACCTGAAAGCCCCCCATCCCCCCGCTCCACCGTAGGGGGGCGGGAGCAGCCTGTTGCCCCTCAAAGGTACGTGTTCACACTTCTGCGGGCGGGACGCCGCGCACCCGGGGTGGCGCCTTGCCCGAAATATGAACACATACTCTCAAAGCGCTCCCGCGACGGCGCGCCCCTCCTGATCCGCAAGATCTTCGCGCCATCGCGGCGCAAGCCTGTTGCGGAGCCGGCTATCCCCCCGGCTTCCAGAGCGTGATCATGCCATCGCCCGAACTCGAGGCGAGCAACGCGGCTGTTGGCGCAAACACCAGACTGATGACCCCGCTGCTGTGCCCGGTGAGCACCTGTCGCAGTGTACCGTCAACCGTCTGCCACAGACGGATCTCCCCATCAATGCCGCCGGTGGCCGCCACCAGGCCCTCCGGATGCATGGCAACCGCGCGCACGCTGCTCTCGTGACCCTGCAACCGGTGGCGTAGCATTCCCGCCTCCATGTCCCACAGCAGCACCGGTCCCTCTCCGCTGGTCGAGAGCAGCAGCGTACCATCACTACTGTACGCCAGCGCGATCACCCCGCTGCGATGGCCTTCCAGCACACTCTTTACCGTGCCGCGGGTCAGGTCGTAGACCCTGATGCGCCCGTCGCCGCAGCCGAGGGCCAGGTTGTGCCCCCCGGGGCCAACGGCGAGGCTCAGGGCGCCGCCTTCGGGGGCAATGCGTTCGAGCAGCGCCCCGTCACCGGGTCGCCACAGGCACGCCACCCGGTCGGCGCCGGTGGTAATCAGCATGCTCCCCTGGGGACCAAAGGCCACGCTGCTGAAGTAGCCCCGGCTGCCCCCGATGGTACGGAGCAGGCGCCCGCTGCGGGTCTGCCAGAGCCGGATGACCTCGCTGCCCCCCGTCGCCGCGACGCTCTGACCATCGGGACTGAAGGCAACGCTGAGGACATTGCCGCCTTGCTCATCGAGGACTGCCACCTGCGCGCCGTCGCTGGTGCGCCAGAGCCGCACGGTTCCATCCCAGCCGCCCGACACCAGCAAGCGGCCATCGGGCGACAGATCGAGGCCCCAGACGGCGCCGCGATGCCCGTTGAGCTGGCGCAGGGGCCGCACCGCGCCCCGCTCCCAGTCGGGCGGGCGCTGCCCTACGACACCGCGCACCCACAGCGCCCGCCAGCGCGAGAGCTGGGCCTGAAGCTCGACGCGGAAGGCGACACCCGAACGTTCACGCAGCAGCAGCGTGCCCTGGAGCTTGCCGCCATCGCTCAGGCGGCGCATATCGGCGGTGACCTTGAGCCGGTATTGCTGGCCGGGGCGCAGGCTCAGCCCTGGTTGCGCTGGCAGCGCCCAGCGCGGCGTTTCAATCTCCAGGCGGAGAACGCGCCGGCCCGCGTTTGAAAGGACCACCCACTCGGCGCGCCGCTCGTCAAGGCCGAGGACGCCGTAGTTGACCACGCGCCGGTCGGCCACCAGGCGCGGAGGCGCTGCGCCAAAGCCCGCCGGGTCAAGCGCGGCGAGGAGTTCATCGAGGGCGGCGTCGCGATCGGCCGGATGGCGGTTGATGATGGCGCGCATATCGGCGGCAAGCTTGTTGCGCCCCCACAACCGGGTGACCTGGTCGGGAAGGGCGTCGTAGAGCCAGGTTGCGGCCTGTTCCCAGCGCTTCTCGGCCCAGAGGGCCAGGGCATGCTCATCGGCGATGGCCGTGCCGTCGGGGGCCTGGAGGGGCGCGCGTTTCGGCGGCGCGATCAGCCGGTCGAGGGCGGCCACCAGCTCCGCGGCGCCGGGCCGGTCCTCGGGGCGGAAGGCGAGGCCCCGGGCGATCAGCGCCTCCACATCGGGATGCAGGCCGGGGTTGAGGCTGCGCACTGGCGGAAACGGGTTGATCGCCCCGCGCAGAAAATCGGGCAACTCAGCGCGGGTCAGCGTGGGCTGATAGCCGGTGAGCAAGCTGTGCAGCGTGGCTGTCAGCGCGTAGACATCGCTGCGCGGCTCGGCCTGCCCGCGCCACTGCTCCGGAGGCGTGAAACCGAGAGTGCCGGCAAGCTGCGTGTGGCGGGGGTTGAGATCGGGTTGCACGGGCGCCACCCGCGAGAGACCGAAGTCAATCAGCCACACCCGCCCGGCGCTATCAATGATGATATTCGAGGGCTTCACATCGCGGTGCAGCACCGGCTCGGGGCGCCGGCTGTGCATGTAGGCCAGGGCCGCGGCGACATCGCGGACGATGGGCAACGCTACCTCGGGCGGCAGAACGCCGTCGCGCTCGCGCACGATCTGGCTGAGGTCGCGGCCCTCGACGTACTTCATCACCAGCACGCCCTGTTCGGGCAGATACTCGTAGATCTCCGGAATGTTGGGATGACCAGGGGTGTTGAGCGTGACCAGCAGTTCGGCCTCGCGAGCGAAGTTGCGGGCGGCAAACTCTCGCGTCCGGGCGCTCCAGGCCGGATTGGGGCAATGGCGCTTGGCGACGGCAAAGCGGTTCAACTGCCGATCATTGACCAGGTAGGCCTCGCCGAAACCGCCTTTGCCGATGGCGCGCTCCACAATGTAGCGGCCCTGCGGATCAATTGCCGCGCCGCGGGACAACCCGGCCTGTGCCGCGCCCGCGCTGTCCGCCGGCGTCGTGCCGTCCACGGGTGGCGCAACGGGTATGGTCGGCGCGACTCGCGCGCCGCAGGCGTTGCAGAAGCGCGAGCCTGGCGGGTTGGCGTGCCCGCAGGTGGGGCACATCACAGCAGGAGGCACCATAGGTTCTACCGCAGAAATGAACAGCGACATCTCCTGGAAGGGCGCAGCCCTTCCAGATCCTCCTGGTGAGGAGGGCTTGCCGCCCCCCCCAGGCAGGGGTATGGGGAAACCCGGTTTCCCCATCTGTTCACATCAGGCCCAATGCGCGGGGCGCACAACGCCAGAATGAAAATATTAATTATTTGTTCTTGGGAGGGCGAAGCCGTCCCAAACCCTCCCCGCTGGCGGGTTGGTTCCTGGGAGGGCGTAGAGGCGCGGCGCCGCCGCGCCTCTACGCCCAAACCCTCCCGCGCGCGGGCCAGGTTCACCTCAGCCGGTTCCACGGACAAAGATGTTTGGCCAGGCCCGGAAGCGGGTGAAAAACGCCTCGCGAGCCACCTCGGCCCCGTTCTCGACAATCACGCGATACACGGTGATGTCGCGACCGCTGCGGGCCATGTCGCTCTGGCGCACGGCGCCGCGGGGCAGGGTCGGGTCATCAACATAGACCGGCTCTGCCGGGGCCCGCACCTCATTGGTGATCAGCGGCCCCTCCAGTTGCACCTGCCGGGCCAGCGGCGCGCCGTAGAGTTGCACCGTCAGCACCTGGTTCGCTTCGTCCACCTCGGTCTGCATCAGCAGCCAGGCCCCGGTATCGTTGACGAACTTCAGGTCGGCAACCCCGGTGTAGATGGCCGCGTCGAGACCCTGGCCATCGCCGTAGGGACCCAGGCCGAAGCGGTCGTACCAGCTAATATAGAAGGCGTGGGCGTGGCGCTCGGTGATTGGCAGCCCGGCCCAGAAGCCGGCGCGGAAGACCGTCGTGGAGACCTGGCAGACGCCGCCGCCCCATTCGAGCTGAGTGCGATTGCCGATGATCGCGTAGCCCTCGACGAAGCCATTGTCGGCGTTGACCTCGCCGAGCTGGCGATTGAACGAAAACTCCTCATCGGGCGCGATCAGAACCCCGTCCATACGACGCGCTCCGGCCTTGATGTTGGTGATCCGGTAGGCCGCTGAGCCGGCGAAGCTGCTCTTCCCCTCGGCCACCAGCCCGGTGATGCCCAGGCTGTCGAGGCTCGCGGCGGTAATGCGGGGTTGCAACTCGTCCACGGGCAGGGTCAGGGTGCGCGTGATCGGCGAGGGGCTGAGGAGCAACCCTTCCAGCGCCGTTATGGTCTCCTCCTGCCGCAAACGCCAGCCAGGGCGGCCCGGTTCGACGATCCGCAGCGCGCCATCGGCGAAGCGCAGGCGCGGCTCGGCGGTGCCACTGTCAACCTGCTGGGCCAACCCCTCCACGGCCCGGGCCAGGCGTTCGGCATCCACCCGCAGTTCCAGGCGGCCAGCTACGGGTTCAACCCGCAACAACTCGGCCAGGCGCTCCGGCTCCCACAGCCAGACGCGTTCGTTGTGACGCATTTCAATCGGGCTTTGCAGCAGGGCAACCGCCTGGCGCTGCGCCACCACCAGGGCATCATCGCCAATGGCCGGGTCGAGCCGGCGCGTCCGCACGGGCACCTCACGGGGCTGCAACTCGCGCAGCGCCAGCAGGACGTCATTTGCGGTCGCGTCCACCAGCATCTGCACGCCCGCAGCGCCGGGCGTGCCGACCACGCGCGCAGTGGCGATACTCAACGCCGCATTCTCCGGCGGACGCTCAATCAGCAGCGCCAGACCGAGCAAATAACTCTGCAAGGCCCGCTGGTCCACGACCAGGCGTGGGGTCACATCGAGGCCGTGGCGCCAGAGTTGCCACAGTTCGCGCAGGCGGGTGAGTGGATCGCCGTGGCGTCCGGCGGTCACAGCCGCTCTAGCAACAGCCGCGGTATCAAAGCGCGCCCCCAACTCGGCGAGCGAGGGCGTCCAGGTCTCGCCGGCGTAAGTCAGGGCGACGGGTTGGGAGAGGAAGGGGCGGTACCGTTCGATAAGTTCGGTGTTGATCGCCTCGCCTGGCAACCCGGCGACGGACAGGCCCTGGATCGATACGCCGGGAAGGGCCGTATCGGGATAGACGAGGTCCAGAGCGTAGGGAAGGATGAACGGGGCGAGGGCCAGCAGCGCCAGCGCGGCAAACAGGCCGATCACCCCCCGGCGGCGGCGGCGCGCGGCGGGACGCCGCGGCGGGCGGCGCCGCGGGGGCGGCAGCGGTTCGCGGGGGGGTGGTTCTAACTCGGGCGGGGCGCCGCTGGCGCGCCGCCGCTGGATCGGACCGTACTCTTGAAAATAGTCGTCAACAGGCATACGGGCTATCGGCGCCACAGGCACGTAGGGCGCGCTGCTGCGCGCCGCCTCCCGTATTGTACAGAACCTTGCGCGCCCGCACAAGTTTGACACGGCGGCGCAGGCTGACTATAATAGCGTGTGGGCCTCTAGCTCAACGGTAGAGCAGTTGACTCTTAATCAATTGGTTCAGGGTTCGAATCCCTGGGGGCCCACCACACCGCAACGCGGGATCTCAGATGAGGTCCCGCGTTTTTTTGTGGAGTATGGCCCGGTGAGGAGAGCCTCCACCCCGGCGGGCAGGGGCACGGTTCGACAAGCTCACCACAGGCGGTGAGCTTGTCGAACCACAGGTGGGGAAACCCGGTTTCCCCATGTTCACCTCAGCTCCGGGTCAGAATGTCAAAATCCTCATCATACTCCCTGTAGACGCGCGCAATCTCTTACGTATAATACAGCGTAATAAGCATGAATTTTCGTGGTAGCAAACCGGGCATGTCTTAATATAGAAACATATGTTCAACAGGAGTGTTCAATGAACTCACTCCGCCGCTCGTTGCTGATCGCTTCGCTGATCATTCTGTTCTTACTCTCCTGGCTGCGGGCGAGTCTCGGGCTTGGCGTCGGATGGGCGGGAGTGCTCTGGGATACGCTGCGCGTGTTTATCCCCGCTGCTGCGCTGGTCACGATCGGCTTTTTGGTACAGTGGGTGCCCCGTGAGCGCTACGTGGCCTGGGTGCGCCGCGATTTGCTCGGTAGTGTCGATGTCGTGGAAGATCGGGGCTTTTTTCACATCCCCCTCCTGTTTAAGAACCTCGCGCGGATGCCAGCTTACCCCCTGCGCTTCGAGCACGAGGTTGAAAACATCGACACGCGCACGGCCTGGTTGAGCCCGATCAAGTCTGTGCGGGTGCGTTGCGAATACCAGGTGACGGACGCTGCCACCTGCTACGAAGCGTCGGTCAACCTGTACCAGGCGATCAAAGAGCTGGAGACGCGCGAGAAGCTGAGCCAGAACGACCCGGAGTTATGGCGCAGGGTGCTGCAGGTGCTGATGAGCACTTTGCTGGATGATCGTCTCCGCGATGAAGTGTGGGACTGGCCCGCCGAGATGGGTGACCATGACCTACGACGGGTGCAACCTCTGTTGCCCAGTAAACCAGATCGCCCCGCGCCCGAGAACGATCCCTACGCCCTCAGTCTGAACCGGCGCCGCCTGGCCGAACGCTTGCGCCACAGAATGCATACCGATGCCCTGGAGTGGGGGATCGAGGTGCGCGGGATCGTGCTCGAGTCGATCACGATTGACCAGGAGATCATCAAGCGCAAGAACCGCAACAAGGACGGCGAAGTTGCCGAGGCCCGCCATCAGGCGCTGATCGAGGCGGTTGGCATCAGGACCAGAGGCGCCGCCGAGGCCGAGGTGCGCGCCCGGACGATCAAGCGCATCCTGGAGGAGTTGCGCGGGATGGAAGGGCTGCCGCGGCTGACCGAAAAGACAATTGCCGATATCGTCCGCGCCGCGATGTACAGCGATGGCCAGATGATCTGGCATAGTTCCCTGGAAACGGGCAACGGCGCCGGTCCGGGTTCAGCAAAGACGGCCTGAGCATCGGTAGCGGCGCCCTCGCCGATTGTAGCCGCCTCTTATCCTTTCGGGCCGGACGCAGGGATTATACTGATAACAGGCATCGTTCCGTGTGCCACACAAGGAGGTGTGCCATGCGCGTCCGGCAGCACTACGATGATCAACTCCTCGCGCTCCACAACGAGGTGGTCAACCTCGGTCGTCTGGTCGTAACGGCGGTTACCCAGGCCCTCGAGGCCCTGGCAACCGGCAATCTGGAGCTGGCCCGCGAGGTCCGGGCGGCGGATCTGCGCGTGAACCAGGCCCGGCAGACCCTCGAGTCTCACGCGTTTTTGCTCATTGCCACGCAGCAGCCGGTTGCGCGCGACCTGCGCAGCATTCTGTCGGCGATTGCCGTGGGGAGCGAGCTGGAACGCATCGGCGATTACGCCAAGGGTATCGCGCAGTTTGTGATTGGTCCCGATGGCCCGCCGACACTTCAACCGCCGGCTGAGCTGCTCGAGCTGGGCGCCGTTGCTGTTGAGGCGCTGCGGCAGGCGCTTACCGCCTTTGAAGCGCTCGATGTGACGCTTGCCCAGGCGGTCGGCGCCAGGGAGGAACAGGTCGATCAACTCTATGATAAAGTGATCGCCATCCTCAGCGACAATCTCGCGCACGACAAGGAGAGTGCGCCGCGCGCCGCCGATCTGCTCTTCATTACCCATAATCTGGAGCGCATCTCCGACCGCGCCACCAATATTGCCGAGCGAGTGATTTTCCACACTACCGGTCAGACGGTTGAGTTGAACCCTTAGAGCTTTGTCAACCCGGTTGTGGTGGAGCGGTTTGAGTTGGGAGGGCGCAGCCCTCCCAAACCCTTCACGCTGGGAGATTGGTTTCTGGGAGGGCGCAGCCCTCCCAAACCCTTCACGCTGGGAGATTGGTTTCTGGGAGGGCGCAGCCCGCCCACACCCTCCCGCGCGCGGGCTATTTTCACCTCAGGCCCCATGCGCGGGGCGCACAACGCCGCGATGAACATGGGGTATCTTTGGGAGGGCCGCCCCCTCCCTGGCCCTCCCCCGCTGGGGGAGGGAACCGGGCTCCTCCCCTCAGGGAGGGGCATGGGGAAACCCGGTTTCCCCGTATGTTCACCTCAGGAGTTCAATTCTCTGCCCGGTGGAAGGTTTCGGCCAGGGGCAGGCCGAAGGCTTCGCCGCGCTCCCGCGACCAGGTTCGGAGCCGTTCGGCCAGCTCGCTCTGGTCCTCGCCAAGCTGGCTGACGTGGCATCGCAGCGCGGCCAGTTTGGTCTCGAAGGTCTCCGACACATCCACGGCATAATTCAGATGGGGCGCGCCCATGACGTAGAGTTCGCGCACGCGGCAGGGGGCCAGGCCCTCGGCCAGGAGTTCGGGAAAGTCCCAGCCATTCTGCGCTGCGGGGTAGACCGCGGCGATGGTAGCCTCACCCGCGGCCAGGTGGTCGGGGTGGAAGCGCCCGAGGGAATAGCTGGGCGTCCAGACCCGTTCCGGCGACTGGCAGACGACGCGGTAGGCGCGGGTGCGGCGGATCTGGCGCACGATCTCGCGGCGCAGTTCCGGTGTCGGCATTAACAAGCCATCGGGAAAGTCGAGGAACACCACCTCTTTGATGCCCAGCACGGCGGCTGCGGCCTGCTGCTCGGCTTTGCGGAGTTGGGAAATGCGCTGGCGGGCCTCGGGACCAACCTCGGTGGCGTCATCGGGGCCGCCGGAGCCGCCATCGGTGCAGATCACCAGGGTGACTTCCCACCCCTCACGAGCCCATGCGGCAATGGCGCCGCCGCACCCGAACTCTGCGTCATCGGGGTGCGCCACTACCACCAGGATCGTTCGCGGGCGCTCTTCCTCTGTCATGGTCATACCTGCTCTCCTGATTGAACATCGGGGAAACCGGGTTTCCCCAGGCCTCTCCCTGGGGGGAGGGTTTGGGTGTAGAGACGCAGCGCCGCTGCGTCTCTACATGTGGCATCCCGGTTGAGTGCGGGCAGGCCGCTGCCCCGGCCTCGCGAGGGCAAGTCGCTCTTACCGTCCCCTCTTCATTGTACAATGTGGATACCGGTGCTTCGCGACGATGCCGCAGGCTCGCCACAGTTTCCCCGCGCCTCTGCTCACGAGGGTGGCAGGCGACCCCCACCGGCGGCGGGGCCGCGTGGCTGCGCGGCGAGGTCCGCGGGAAAGGAACGTTTCTATGACCTACACCCCTACACCCGCTGATAAATTCACCTTTGGCCTCTGGACGGTCGGTAATCCCGGGCGCGATCCCTTCGGCGAGCCGGTGCGTCCGCGTTACGACCCGGTGACCCTCGTGCACCTGCTGGCCGAGGTTGGCGCCTACGGGGTCAACTTTCACGATAACGACCTGGCGCCAATTGACGCCACTCCCGCCGAACGCGATCGCATCGTGCGCGACTTCAAGGCCGCCCTCACCGCTACCGGCCTGGTCGTTCCTATGGCAACGACCAATTTGTTCAGCGATCCTGCCTTCAAGGATGGGGCCTTCACCGCCAACGATCCTCAGGTGCGCGCCTATGCCTTGCAAAAGGCGATGCGCGGGATCGACCTGGGGGTGGAGTGCGGCGCCGGGTTGTACATCTTCTGGGGCGGCCGCGAAGGCACGGAGACCGATGCCGTCAGGGATCCCCGCGAGGCGCTCAAGCGCTACCGCGAGGCGATCAACTACCTCTGCGCCTACGTCAAGGACCAGGGCTATCCCCTGCGCTTCGCCCTTGAGCCGAAGCCCAACGAGCCGCGGGGCGACATCTACCTGGCGACCGTGGGCCACGTGCTGGCGTTCATCGCCACGCTCGACTACCCCGAGATGGTCGGCGTCAACCCCGAAGTGGCTCACGAGACGATGGCCGGGTTGAACGTGCTTCATGGCGTTGCCCAGGCCTGGGAGGCGGGCAAGCTGTTCCACATCGATCTGAACGACCAGGTGATCGGTCGCTACGATCAAGATTTCCGTTTCGGTTCGGCCAATCTGAAGGCGACGTTCTTCCTGGTGAAGTTTCTGGAAGATGTGGGTTTCGATGGCCCGCGACAGTTCGACGCGCACGCCTATCGCACCGAAGATCTGGAGGGGGTCAAGGACTTTGCGCGAGGGTGTATCCGCACCTACCTGATCCTCAAGGAGAAAGCGCGCCGCTGGAACGCCGACCCGGAGATCCAGGCCCTGCTGGCCGAGATCAATGCCGGCGACCAGGGGCCTGTCGTGTACAGCCGCGAGCATGCCGACGCCCTGAAGGCCCGCGAGTTTGACCGGGCGGCCCTGGGCGCGCGAGGGCTGGCCTACGAGCGTCTCGACCAGTTGACCATCGATCTACTGCTGGGGGTGCGATGAGCTACCTGCTCGGTCTGGACCTTGGCACGTCGGGCGCGCGGGCGGTGCTTGTAGATGCGGAGGGTGGCGTGCGTGCCACGGCAACGGCAGCGTATCCCCTCAGCCAGCCACGCCCGCTCTGGAGCGAGCAGGACCCCGCCGACTGGTGGCGCGGGGCGCGCGAAGCTCTGCGCGCTGTGCTTGCGAGGAGTGGGGTACGTGGTGAGGCGGTGGCAGCGCTCGGTCTTACCGGGCAGATGCACGGCGCTACCTTCCTCGACACTGCTGGCCAGGTGATCCGCCCGGCGATCCTGTGGAACGACCAGCGCACTGCCGCAGCCTGCGCCGAGATGACCCGGCGCGTCGGTGCCGAGCGCCTGGTGGCGATTACCGGCAATCCCGCCCTGACCGGCTTCCAGGCGCCCAAGATCCTCTGGCTGCGCGCCGAAGAACCGGCCCACTATGCCCGCGTCGCTCACGTGCTGCTGCCGAAGGACTACATTCGCTTCCTGCTCACCGGCGAGCTGGCTACCGACGCGTCTGACGCCGCCGGCACGTTGTTGCTCGACCTGCGCGCCCGGGACTACAGCCCGGAACTGCTCGAGGCCCTGGAGATCCCGCGCGCCTGGCTGCCGCAGGTCCACGAGGGGCCGGAGGTAACGGGGGGCCTGCGTCGCGACGTGGCGACCGATCTGGGCCTGCCTGTCGGCTTACCGGTGGTGGCCGGCGGTGGTGACAATGCCGCGGCGGCGGTGGGGGCCGGCGTGGTGCGCGCCGGCGTCGTGAGCAGTTCGATCGGTACGTCGGGGGTGATCTTCGCCCACAGCGACACCCCGGCGCTCGACCCGCAGGGCCGGCTCCACGGCTTCTGCCATGCCGTGCCGGGGGCCTACCATCTGATGGCCGTAATCCTGAGCGCTGGCGGCGCCTTGCAGTGGCTGCGGGATACCCTGCGCGCCATCGCCCCGGATCTGAGCTACGAGCAACTGGTCACCCTGGCCGCAGCCACCCCGCCCGGCGCCGAGGGGCTGCTCTTTGCGCCCTATCTGACTGGCGAGCGCACGCCGCACCTCGACCCGCTGGCCCGCGGCGCGTGGGTTGGCCTGACCAGCCGTCATGGCCTGGGCCATCTGGCCCGCGCGGTGATGGAGGGCGTCGTGTTTGCTCTGCGCGATGGGTTGGAGATCATGCGCGCCCTGGGGACGCCGATCGCCGAGATCCGCGCCACGGGCGGCGGCGCAAAAAGCGCCCTCTGGCTGCAACTCCAGGCTGATGTGTACGGCGTTCCGGTGTGGACGCTCGCCGCTGAGGAGGGACCGGCCCACGGCGCGGCGCTGCTGGCCGGGGTAGGGGCCGGCCTCTTCGCTGACGTTGCCGAGGCGGTGCGTCGCGGGGTGCGCCTGGCCGGCGTCACCGAACCTGACGCGGAGCGCGCCCGGCGCTACTCCGAATGCTATGCCGCCTACACCGGGGTCTACCCGGCCCTGCGGGCGACGATGCATCTTCTGAGATGAACATACGGGGAAACCGGATTTCCCCATCCCCCTCCCAGCGGGGAGGGTTTGGGAGGGCTACGCCCTCCCAAGGAAACAACTCGCCAGCGGGGAGGGTTTGGGAGGGCGAAGCCCTCCCAAGAACAATAATATTTTCATTCTGGCTTTGTGCGGCGCAGCCGCATGGACGGCTGAGATGAACAGCGGCAGCGATCACCCCTCTGTGATGAACCAGCTTCCCCCGACCCGCAGTACGGGGAGGCCCTCGGTTCCACCCATCAGCGTGGCAAGGGCGCTGGTGCGTTCACGCACCACCTGGCCTTCGCCATCGAGCCACTGGAGCGTCACCTGCCCGTCAACAACGCGCACAACGGCCCGGTCATCGTTTCGCTCGACCACCTCCGTGCCGGTGAAGGAGATCTGCACCATGACCATGGTGCCATAGACCGGACGCGCAGCGCTCTGGGCGTGAGTGGCGAGCATGCGGCTGAAGACGAGCCGCTGGTCAGCCCGTTCACTCGGGGCAAAGTAACTTGCCAGGCGTTCGGCCCAACCCCGCCGCGCGGTTTCGTCGGTCAGATCGGCCTGGAGCGCCTCATTCAGGGTAGTAAGGAAGCTCTCGACCACGGCCTGCGGTGTTGGTCCGCCGCGGCCAACGAGATCTTCCTCAGAAAGACCGGCTCCACAGGCCGGTAGCAGGAGCAAGACGGCCAGGAGCGCAGGGAGCAGCCTGAAGCGATACCATCTCATATGCCGGTTCGGATTGTGGGGGATCCGCGGGTTTCCCTTCGCTCCTTCAAAAGAGGCGTGGGAGAGCGCGAACCTTCCCTACCTTCCCCACAGGGAGGGGTGTGGGGAAACGGGGTTTTCCTGGTTTTCATATTTACCGCTGCGCGGGCGTGGCCGGCGGAGCAGTTTCCCGGAAAGGCCGCGGCGGGGGCGGGAGTTCGGCGCGCACGATCTGTCCGGCGTTGGCGAGGTACATGATCGGACGCGCGCCGCCGTCATCAACGGCCATTCCCGCCAGTTCAGCCAGTTGCAACGCGCCGTCCGGGCGCGCTTTCATCTGCTGGATGATCGTGCCGGAGACCTTTTCCATCTGAATGATCCGTTCGCCGAGTGTATCGAGCAAGAAGAAATAGCCGTTCTCCGGGCCGTTGCCGGTGACGAAGAAGCGCGTCACGCTGGTGAGTGGCGGGGTGATTGGCTCGGGTGTGACCTCGCCCACAAGCTGGCCCTGGCTGAAGACCAGCACAGTGCCATTGGAACGGAGCAGGTAGATACTTCCGTCCACGCTCATATCAACGACCGTGCTCAGGTCCACCTCGGCAATGCTGGCCGGGTCGAGCCAGTAATCTGGCGGGTCGCCGAAGCTACCCGAGCGATAGCGCAGCACCTCATTGGGCTGGGCGCCCCAGACGTAGAGGTTCCCGGCGTACTCCTCGACATCGAGCCGGTCGCGGGTGGTCCAGATCTCGCTGGCGCCGAGCCTGGAGTAGTTCCAGTTACCGCCGGTGCGGAAGTAGTATCCGGCGCCGGTGGCGGCCTGATCCACGGCCACCACCTGATCAATGCGCCAGACAGCCGCGCGCAGGGCGCCGACAACCGTGCTGCCCACGGGCTGTCCGGGGCTGAGATAGGGCACAGGGGTGCCGCCATCGCGGGGAATGCGATAGAGGCGGGCAGCGCGCTGGTCGGTATCCAGGGCATAGAGGAAGCGTGAGGCCTCCAGCACAGCCGTATCGGTGATGGTGCCGGTGGGGGGCGGCACGATCACATCGGCGAAGCGCCCGGCGGGCAGGGTGGCGAGCACGACGGGATCATCAAAAAAAGTCAGGCGCTGCACAGCGGCCAGGGCGCGCTCATACTCGCGCTGCAACTCCTGGTAGCGCAACCAGAGGGGGGGATTGGTATCGGTCACGCTGGGGCTGGCCCGCAGTTGCTCGATGGCCTGGCGGGTCAATTCCAGCGCCTCCAGGGCCATCCCATCGGACGGCGCAGCGCGCACCTGGTTGAGGCGTTCGTCGGCGGCGGCAAAGTAGGCCAGCACCACCTGCTGGTCGTTGTGCCGGGTCAGGGTAATGCCATAGAAGATCAGCGCGGCGATGACCAGGGAGAGGATGGTCAGCAAGGCCCAGGGAAAGGGCGGGCGGGTGCGGCGATACGAGAGCCCGTGGCGGCGGGGGATGGGGCGCGCAGGCGCAGGCCGGCGGGTGCGCGGACGGCGCAGGCGCTCGTCGGCTGCGATGCGCAGGCGGTGGAAGGGCAGCATCAGCCGCTCCTGCCAGGTCATATCCACCAGCGGGCGGTGAATGTAGCGAGGCTGGTAGGGCCGCCCCTGGCTGATCGCCGCGGTATCAGCAAGATCGATCCGTCGCACGCCCCCCTCTGCGGGACCCTCTTCACCCAGAAAGACCGACGGTGGCAGGTTCTCACGGCGCAGGGGAGCCAGTTCGGGTTGTTCACGGCTGCGGGTGTAGCGCTCGGCGAGGCCCTCGCCGACATCGAGGGGCGCCGGGCGTGGCGGTGGGGCCGGAGAGTGCGCCGGCTGCGCGGGCATGGTGTAGAGTAGGTCGGGGGTTGGCTCAGGCATTGGAGCGACAGGTGGGCGCCCGAACCCCAGTCGCTGCGCCAGCCCGCTAAACCAGGACGGGGCGACCGGCGGGGTGTCTGGCTCAGCCGCGGCAGCGCCTGCCCGCCACAGGCCCCCGGCGGTGCGCTGGCGCGGCAGGGAGTGTACCGTCAGCGTCAGAGCGTGGGCCGTAACCAGCCCTGCCGCGAGGGCCCGCTCCTTGAGGCGCGTTGCCGTCGTTCCGGCATCGCCGGGGCGCAGCAGGTCTTCCACCTCGGCCCGACTGAGCAGACCGGCAAAGGCGCTGGAGCAGACGATCGCTCCTTCACCCGCCCCCAGGGAGCAACGGAACAACTCCGGCTCGATGAACAGACTGGCGCCCAGCGCGCCCGACCGCGCAAACAGCGCCGCGCTCACCGCCGCCGGATCCCAGCCAGGATGGGCCGGCAAGGCCCGCAGGCGGCCCTCGCTCAACACATAGGCCTGAGCGGGTTGCACCTGGGCCACATACAGCGTCCCCTCGCGTAACACGGCGGCAGTGCAGCCCACGGTAACGCGCTCGGCTGCGGGGAGGTTGAAGTTCTGTTCGTAGAGCGCCTTATTGGTGGCCCGCAGGGCGGCCCGCAGCGCCGCCGTCACGCTGAAACTGTCATCATCGTAGAACGCGCGCCGGAACACCCGTAGCGCCAGCTTGCACGCCGCGACACTGCGGGCGCCATCGCTGTCAGCCTCTACCACCAGATACAGTCGACCCTTGCGCGCCTCCGGGGCAGGGGGGGCGGCACTCTCCGCTGCGCTGATCACCTCGTCAGGCTCCTGGTCGTTACCGTCCACGAGCCCGAACTGGCTGGTGCGAACCTCAAAGCGCTCCATACCCGCGTGTTCCTGTGGTATCCTTCGCCCTGGGATTATAGCATACCGGGCCGGGGCAGGGCGTCCGGCGGGTACAGCGGTTGCTGCTAAGGTTTGAAAAAGCTATAATAGACAAACTAAAGTAAGAATAGGCGCAACCGGGTTTCCCCAATCCTCTGCCTGCCCTCAAGGAGGGGCACGGGGAAACCAGGTTTCCGCATCCCCCAGCCAGTGTGGGGGGCGCCTGGCGCCCCGGCAGGGAGGGGGATGGGGAAACCCGGTTTCCCCATTTCCCAACCGCTGGTGGGAGCGGCTGGAACCCCCACAGGCAGGGGTGCGGTTCGACCGGCTCACCGCCTGCGGTTCGACCGGCTCACCGCCTGCGGTTCGACCGGCTCACCGCTCTGTGGAGAGCTTGTCGAACCACAGGCGGGGAAACCCGGTTTCCCCGTATGTTCACATCAGGGCCACGTTTTGCCTGCTTCCTGGAGGAGCCTATGGCGCGCGTATCGGTCGTAATCAATGGCGAAGCGCGGATCTTCCCCCTGGGCGCCAACGGGCTGAACATTGGGCGGCAGCTCGATAATGAGATTGTTCTGAACCACGCGACGGTCTCGCGCCATCATGCCCGGATCGAGCTGCGTGGTCATCAAGCCTGGATAATGGATCTCGACAGCCGCAACGGGATCACCGTGAACCGCCTGCGGCTGAAAGAGGAGCTACTCAGCGACGGCGACGTTATCGGCATTGGCCCCTTTGAGCTGCGCTACGAAGACCGCGCGGCCCAGGAGGTCGTCTTTGACGATAACCGCTACTTTCCTCTGGCCTCGCATGGTCAGGCCGTGGGCGCGCCCGAGCAGCGCCTGGCGCCCGCCGATCTGCAAGAGTTTTACGCCATCGGCATGCGCCTCACCCAGGTAATGGATTACCGCGAACTGCTCGAACAGGTGATGGAGGAAGTGCTGCGGGTCGTGCCGGCGCAGCGAGGCCTGCTCCTGCTCACCCGGGGCGAGGAACTCGTGCCGCGGGTCGTGGTACCCCCCGGCACCGGCGAAGTGGCCATCTCGAGCACCATCGTCCGCAAAGCGCTTCACGAGGGCGAGGCGGTGCTGACCCGTGATGCGCGCCTCGACTTCGCCGGCGCGGAGAGCATTATCAGCGCCAACATCCGCTCGGCCCTGTGCGCTCCGCTGATGGCGGAAGGTCACGCCATCGGCCTGATCCTGCTCGACTCACCGGGCCGTGAGCAGTTCAGCGAACGCGACCGCGACCTGGTGGTTGCCATCGCCAACTTTGCCGCCGTCGCCATCGAACGCGCCCGTCTCACCGAAGAACTGCGTATGCAGGGACAGTTGCGCCAGAACCTCGAACGCTTTCTTTCGCCCAACCTGGCCCAGGCGCTGGCGCGTTACTTCGCCCAGCACGGGCGGCTCTGGGAGGCCCAGGAGGAGATCGTGACCGTGCTCTTCGCCGATGCCCAGGGTTTCACCGCCCTCGCCGAACGTCTCTCGCCCTGCGAGGTGCAGGACCTGCTCAACGAGTACCTGCATGAATTGACCGAGGTGATTTTCCGCTACAATGGCACCGTGGACAAGTACACCGGTGACGGGATCATGGCTTTGTTCGGCGCGCCCCGCCTGCCCGATGAGCCGCCCGACGACCAGCACGCCGTTCGCGCGGTAGCCGCCGCGCTGGAGATGCAGGCTGCCCAGCGACGTCTGGTGAGCCGCTGGGAGGCTGACCGATCATTTGCCATTCGCATCGGCGTGAACACCGGCCCCGCCTACACCGGCTTCTTCGGCACACGCCATCGCCTGGAGTACACTGCTATCGGCGATACGGTGAACACGGCCTCGCGCCTCGAGGGCCGGGCCGAAGCGGGGAGTGTGCTGATCGGCGAGACGACCGCCAGCCTGCTGGGGGATCGCTTTCGGCTTGAAGAGGTGGGCGAACTGGCCCTGAAGGGGCGCCAGCGCCGTGTGCGGGCCTTCAAGGTGCTTGGACCGGCATAGGCAGCGCTTCCCTCAGCCGCCGTTCAGGGGCGGACGGAACGTATGAGCGCCGACGGGCGGTATGGCGTGGGGATGCGCTGGGTGGCTCCCGCCCCCTCCCCCCTTCGGCTCCGCTCAGGCTTCGTCCTGAGGCTCAGCCCGAAGGGGCGGACCGCTCCAGCTTCGCTGGAGCGCCTGCGCTGAGCCTGTCGAAGCGGGGAGACCAGAGCCGTGGGCGGGGGCGTTCCAATGCGGTACAAGCCGCGTTGGCTCGGATGTTCTGTACGCTCTTAAAAGGGCGGGGGGCGGGGGAAACCCGGTTGCCCCATACGTTCAGGTTAGACGGTCATGCGCATGGCGCACAACGCCGCGATGAACATGGGGTATCTTTGGGAGGGCGCAGCCCTCCCAAACCCTCCCCTCAG
>FWPV01003359.1_pt1 | contig 36442 bp, 37 predicted proteins | sample 2228371 | NCBI WGS metagenome assembly FWPV01 (sample SAMEA103939776, study PRJEB20133) | metagenome | reverse complement strand
CTTGAAGGGATTAAGAATGGTCTGAGAGCTAAGGTTAAGACAATTGGAGACTTGGCTAAGGCATTCAATTTAGAGGAACCCTTTGTCAAAAACTTCATTACGATGGTTCTCCCGGGTTTGGTTGAAGGATTAAAAGGGAGATAAAGATAAGGCAAGGTTCTGGTTGAATAAGGCATTGGCGAATAGAGACCAACTACCCGATAAAGGAGAAGAGGTCCAAAATTGGCTAGGGGAGTTGGAAGGGAAATAGAAATCTTATCTTGGGATTATAACTTTTCTAATTCCGAAACTATAAAGTCCTTCTTTCTCAAGGAGAAGATAGACTCCGGGAGGAAGATTTCGGGTGTCATTTCTATCAGAGGTAATTTCTTTCACCTTCCGCCCGTTTAGGTCAAAGAGGCTACCTTTGCCTTGAATCATTCGCCCAAAGACCGCCGGTTCGGTTTGAACCCTTCTCTCTTCAATCCCAATCGGATAGCCGAAGAATCCCCACATCAGTTTGTAAGGGGCGGTATCGCCCTGGGTCCAGACAAGAAGGGCGCCCAAACAATTCGGGGCAAAGACCGGCTCATCAATTAAAAACCACCGACGGAGAGAAGAGCGGGCATACCAACCAATCATAAAGTAGTAGAAATGGAGGTAGATGTCTTTTCTTCCCGCCGAGTCCTCTTCCCAGAAGAGATAAGACCAAGTAGTGCCGACCGTAGAGAGGACGGGTGAGGTTGAAATGCCGAAAGTGGGATAGCCGCCACCGTTGCCACCAAAGAATTGCGCCTCAAGGTTGCCGTTAAGGTCAATCTCAAAGGCAGAAGAGAAGGTCTCCCAGCCCGGGGAGAAGTCTAAGGTTGGGTGGTTTAGAGAACGGCTGTGTTCAATTAAAATTTGGGGCGGTTGCCAAACCCCATTCACCTGGCAACTTCTCATTATGGCATAAGGGCGGTTTAAGGTGGAGTCAAGCCGGAGATAGGTGACATTTAATGTCTCACCAAATTTCTCAATTGAGGGCAAGGAAAATCTCGCGGTGGGAGAGGTGGCGAGGCAGAATCGCTCGCCAATCAAACCGTTCTCATTGGCGGTCCGATACCAAATCTCACCCCCTTCCGCCCAAACGATGTGGGCGACGCCAAGGCTATCGGCGAAGAGGTCGGGATGAGAGGAGTGGCGACTGGCACAACTCACATTGAGGGGCATCATCCGGTATTCTAAGTTGCGGTAGAAGATGTTTCTTATCCCTGAGGTATCAACCATCTCCCAGGCGAGGTGCCTGTCCCCATCCCGACCAAAGGTAATCGCTGGATTCTTTCCGGGATAAAGGGGGACTGGTCTTGACCAGGGGGAAGAATAGCCATTTCCGGAATAGGCGATATAGATACTCTCGTTTGATTGGAAGACGAGGGTTATGGTATCGGTGAAAGGATAGAATATCTCGGAGCGGAACGCCAGTTTCTGACTATTATTCGGGGCGGTGGCAGAAGAGATATTGGTGGAGCAGAGACAGCCAAAATACGACTGAGCAGAGGCAAGACCAAATAGGGTCAAGAAAATAGAAACGAATCTTATCATAAAGACCTCCCATCTTTTGATTAGTTTATTATAATTCAGAAATCTATCTCTGTCAAGTATCCGCGCAAAATTTAGCGATGAGAGGAAAGGTGACGAAAAGGGTGAGCAATCTTTTATTTGACAAGAGCGGTTTTTCCGGTTATGATTCTCTGAGGTTAAGAATGAAAAGGAAGTGGCTATGAGATATCTCTCATCTTTTCTTTTTTTACCCGTTTTGGTCTTTGCCGGTTCAATGACTCATTCTTTCTCTTTCTCGTTAAATGACTTTCTCTTTCAGGAAATTGATGGCTATGCCTTAGTCTTGATGTCTGAGCAATTTTTCAATGTTGGAGAACCGGGGCACCCCCTTTTGCCGATGGCGGTCTATTCCTTTCTTTTACCCCCGGATGCGGAGATTAAAGAGCTTGAGGTTGTCACTCAGAAGGTAGAGACCCTCCCTGGGATTTATTCAATCTATCCCTGCCAGAAGCCAACCCCTTTCTCTTTTCCCGAGGCGGAGTTTATCCCGCCTGACCCATCGGTCTATAATTCTTCAAGTCTTTATCCGGGAAAGGTGCTGGAAGCGGTGAGGACTGGTTCACTGGCGGGTTATCGCATCGCCGGGATTAAGGTCTATCCCCTGCAATATATCCCAAAAGAGAAGAGGTTAGTTCTGCAGAAGGAGATGACGGTAAAGATAAATTATGAAGAGGGGCGGGAGAGTCCCCTTTCCTTAACCAGGAGGCAGAAGGAGACCTTTCGGGAACCGGTTCAAAGGATGGTGGTCAATTCCGAGAAATTGTCGGTTTGGGAACCAGAGACCAAAGAATTAAACGGCGAGATAGACTATTGTATTATCACCTCTTCCGCCCTCCGTCCTTATTTTGAGCCCTTAAAGGATTGGAAGACGAAGAAGGGCTATAAGACCGAGATTGTGCGGACCGACTCAATCTACGCCAATTATCCGGGAAGGGACAATCAGGAGAAGATTAGGAATTTCATTAGGGATTGGTGGCAGAATAAAGGGATTAAATGGGTTCTCTTGGGTGGGGACGATATTATCATTCCGGACCGCAAGGCCCGGGTTGTGGTGGAGGGCAATGTCGGCAATATCCCAGCGGATATGTATTATGCGGATTTGGATTGGTCTTGGGACTCAAATCATAATAATCTGTTCGGCGAGATGACGGATACGGTTGACCTCTTTCACGATTTGTATATCGGTCGGGCACCAGTGGATAATTCGTTTAATGTCGCAACCTTTATTAAAAAGGATACCAGTTTTGAAAAGAGACCGGATACGAGTTATCTGCCTTCTCTCTTGCTTCCCTCCGGGATGCTCTTCTCACCTTATCACGGTCGGGTGATAAATAATCTCATCGCCGGACTCTTTCCGACGGATTGGAAAATCGCCAAGTTAGAAAACCCAGCCACCAATCAGACCCGGGATTCTTTAAACCGGGGTTATGAGCACTGCCACGTCGCTCACCACGGCAGTTATACCTCTTTGAGTGTTTTGAGTATGTCGCAGATTCCAACTTTGACCAACGGAATCAAGTATAATATCCTCAAGGGGATAAATTGTGACTGCGGTTCTTTTGATGCCAAGGACTGCATTGCGGAGAGTTTGGTGAATTATCCGAATGGGGGGTGTGTGGCGACGATGCTCAATTCCCGTTATGGGTTTGGTTATCCACCAGCCCTCGGTCCTTCCGAGGTCTTGGATTTGGAGTTTTATAAACTACTGAAAGAGGGAATTTATCAAGTGGGGGTCGGTAACTGTGCGGCTAAGGATAGGATGAGACACTTGGCTATCGGTCAGGATGTCTGGCGCTGGTGTGTTTATGAGCATACCCTATTCGGCGACCCAGAATTGCCGACCTGGAGCGAAAGACCAAAGATTATGGTAGTCTCCCACCCTTCATCAATTGAGACCGGTCCGCAGGTGATAAGGGTGGCGGTGAGTTCCGGAGGCAACCCGCTACCGGGGGCATTGGTCTGTCTCCTGACCGATGGCGTCTATGCGGTCGGCAAGACAAATTCTTTGGGTTGGGTTGATTTATTCATTTCGCCGTCTTCGCCGGGAAGTCTCTCCATTACTGTCACCGCTCGGAATCACTTTCCCTATGAGGGAGTGGCGAGTATCACCTCGGGCGGGACAAGACCTTGTATCCTCTTTCATTCCTCTTATATTGATGATGCGGGCGGGAATAATAATCACCGACTTGACCCCAATGAGACGGTAAATCTCTGGATAACATTAAAAAATCGGGGTAATGCCCCGGCAACAAACCTCTTTGGCACCTTGCGGGTTTTGAGTAGTTTCATCACCTTGATTGATTCAACCTCTCTTTATGGAAATCTCTCGCCGGGTGATACCGCCCGAGGAGATTTCTATCGGTTGACGGTCTCATCCCAGACGCCCCCAGGAGAAGAGATTGAGTTTTATCTCAACGCCTCTGGTTCGGAAGGGAGTTGGCAACCCTTCTTCTCTCTTCTCGTTGGTGAAAGAAGAGAGGGGAAGAGAATTTGGCTTGACCACGATACCGGGAATATCGTGTTTACGGTAACCTCCTTTGGTAGTTTTGGCGCAATTGAACCGTTAAATGAGGGTTCGGGGTTAAAATACCCCAAGGACGCCGGTTATGGCTCGCTCAATTACGGGAGTTTATTGGTTGGGACCGATTCCGGTTATATCGTTGACCGATTCTACGGTCCGCCTTCTTCGTCAACCATTAATCGGGATTTCCGAATCATAGATACCCTTGATTATTGGCAATCACCCCCTTGGATTGCGGAGGAATATGTGGCGGTCTATGATGATAGTCTTCATCCCCGAAGGAAAGGGTTGAGGATAAGGCAGTGGAGTCTCGCTACCTCGCCAAGCGCTTATGACGATTGGGTCATTCTCTCTTTTGACTTGGAAAACCGTGGGGGAGAGCCGATAAATAATCTCTATGCCGGTTTGATGTTTGATTTTGATGTCGATAACTCCACCGCTAATCTTGTGCGGAGTGATACCGGAAGGAGATTTATCTATACCTTCCGCTCTATTAGTTCTCAGAATCCAACGGTCGGCTTGCGACTCATCTACCCACCGGTTCTGGCGAATATCTCAGCGGTTGAGCATTCCCGATATGTCGCCCCGAGCAATCAGATGTCGGAAGCGGTGAAGGATAGTTTCCTGAGAGGATTGATTATGGTCCGGCAAGGAAACACCTCTACGAATTGGACAACTTGTCTCTCGTCTGGTCCCTTCTCTTTGCCGATTGGGGGAAATTACCGAGTTGTCTTTGCGGTGGTTGGGGGAAGTGATACGAATCAGGCGAAGATAAATAGCGATAGCGCCCAATCCTGGTGGGAGGGGCAGGTCGGAATTAAAGAAAAGGCGAAAGAGGTTCACCTCTTTTCCCAGAGTCCGACAATTATTAAACGGGGGAGTGGTTTGGAGTTTGGCGCCGAAGACGGTAAGAGTGAGAGGGTTGAGATTTACGATATCAGTGGTCGGCGAATAGAGAATTTAAGTTTTCAGGGAAAAATTATCTACCCGGTGGAATTCTCTCCCGGAGTTTATTTTCTCCACCGGCGGTCCTTAGATAAGACAAATATCCAGAAGATTATAATTGGGGAATAGATTTTGATTAAAATAGAGATTTAATTCCAACCAAAAAAGAAGAGGGTTGACTTTTGGTTAATTTCCGGTAGTTTAACTTATGGTTAAGGTTTACAAAAATCTAATTGATGGGAAGTGGGTTGAGAGCAAGACTGGTCGGACTTACGAAAATCGGAACCCAGCGAATTACGATGAGGTGATTGGACTCTTCCCCTTATCTTCTTCGGATGATGTTGACTTAGCGGTAAAGGCCGCGAAGAAGGCTTATGAGAAGTGGCGGAAAGTCCCACCACCGAAAAGGGGCGAAATTTTAAGAAAGGCGGGCGAGATTCTCTTGGCCAGAAAAGAGGAGATTGCTCGGGTTATGACCCAAGAGATGGGCAAGGTCTTGAAGGAGACCCGAGGCGATGTCCAAGAGGGGATTGACACCGCTTTCTATGCCGCCGGGGAGGGAAGGCGCTTATTCTCCTTCACTACCCCTTCGGAATTACCCAATAAGGTCTGTATGGTCTATCGCCAACCAATTGGAGTCTGGGGGATTATTACCCCTTGGAACTTTCCGTTAGCGATTCCTTCTTGGAAAATCTTTCCCGCTCTCCTCTGTGGTAATACCGTCGTCTTTAAGCCCGCGACCGATACCCCGGCGACCGCCTATCTCTTCGTTGAGATTTTATTAGAGGCGGGTATTCCCGAAGGGGTGGTCAATTTGGTCTTCGGGATGGGGAGTGAGGTCGGAGAGGCGATTTTGCACCATCCGGAGATTAGTGGTCTCTCTTTTACCGGCTCTTCGGCGATTGGGAAGAGGATTGGTGAAATCTGCGGTAAGGGTCTGAAGAGGTGTTCTTTGGAGTTGGGTGGGAAGAATGCCCAGATTGTCCTTTCCGACGCGGACTTGGACTTAGCCTTAGACGGTGTCCTCTGGGGTGCCTTTGGCACTACTGGTCAGCGCTGCACCGCCACCTCCCGACTGATCCTGGAAGAGGTAATTCATAATCGGTTCGTCGAGATGCTCTTGGAGCGGACAAAGAAACTGAAGCTGGGCAATGGCTTAAAGGAAGGGGTTGATGTCGGTCCTCTGGTGAATGGGTCGCAGAGGGAGACAGTTCATAGTTATGTGGAGATTGGGCAGAGAGAAGGGGCAAAACTTATCCTGGGCGGTAGGTTCTATTCCGAAGGGGAGTGTGCCAAGGGTTATTTCTATGAGCCGACGATTTTCATTGATGTGAAGCCGGAGATGAGAATTGCCCAGGAGGAGATATTCGGTCCGGTCCTCTCGGTAATTAAGGTTAAAGATTTGGCGGAGGCGATTCGGGTATTGAATAACACAAGATACGGCCTCTCTTCTTCAATCTACACGAGGGATGTGAATAAGGCGTTTAAGGCGATCTCAGAGATTGAGGCGGGGATTGTCTATGTCAATGCCCCAACGATTGGTGCGGAATGTCATTTGCCCTTTGGTGGGGTGAAGGATACGGGAAACGGTCATCGAGAGGGTGGTTGGATGGTCTATGACATCTTCTCGGAGGCAAAGACCGTTTACATTGACTATTCTGGCTCGCTCCAGAAGGCCCAGATTGATACCTGGGAGTAAGGGTTAGAGACCATATTCTATAATTTTCTTCCGAAGGGTGTCGCGGTGAATTCCTAAGATTTCGGCCGCCTGGCCGATATTCTGATTGGTCTTTTTCAAAGCTTCTCTTATCGCCTGCTCTTCCAATTTCTGGAGGTTGAGATAAGGTAATTCGGTCTTTACTTTTTCTTCTCTCCTTTTCACGAATTTCATCATCCCTAAGGTCGGGATTAGGTGCTCAATGTCAACCTCCTTTGCATTTTCCGCTAAGGCTCGCTCGTAGGCCCGCTCAATGATATTTCGGAGGGTTCGGACATTACCCTCAAATAATGGATTCTCGCCTTTTAAGTAGTCGGTGAGGAGGGTGAGGAGGAAGTCTCTTCCCGAGTGAGAGAGAGGGATATACCTTCGTTTCGCCGGGGCGGACGAGATCTTTTCTAAGAAGAAATTGGCAAAGGCGGTGAGGTCATTGGCGATTACCTCTTTTGACTCGTTTTGCCACCTCTCTTTTAAGGAGGGGACGAGAAGGCAGTGTTGGAAGAGTCGGGAGTAGAAGTCGGGTCTTAGGGTTTCCGAGAGGCGCTCAATCGGGCGGTTGGTGGCGGCGATGATTCGGATATCAATCTCTTTCTCTTGAGACGAGCCTAACCGTTTTATCTTTTTATATTCCAAGGCCCGCAGGAGTTTAATCTGAATCTCGGAGGAGAGTTCACCGATTTCGTCTAAGAAGACAGTTGAGGCATTAGCGGATTCAAATATCCCTTCCCGAGGGAAGACGGCACCGGTAAAGGCGCCGCGCTCGTGTCCGAAGAGTTCGTCTTCAATTAGGTTGAAGTCTAAGGCGGCGATGTTGACCGTTAGGGGTTCATAGCGCCCTTCAGAGAATCGGGGGGAGAGGCAATGGACAATTTTGGCGACCAGTTCTTTTCCAACTCCGGGTTCACCTAAGAGCATTACGGTGGCATCGGAGGGGGCGATCTTTTCAATCTCCGCCACCAGATAACTCATTAAACGGGCGTCGCCGAGAACGAAGTTGAAGGTGTTGCGCCAAATAATTTTTTTCTCCTCGGAAACGGGACGGAGGGCGAAGAAGTCAATCTTCTCTAAGACCTGGGGGTAGAAGGCATCACCGATGGCATTCATTGGCACAAAGGTGGCATGACCGTATCCCGGATAGACCAGGACATCGGAGAGTTCTTTGATTGAGGAAATTCCGACCCGGAGGGAGAGGAATAAGACCGGAACAATTTTATCCAATTTTTGCCGGAGGGCAGTAAAGATTAAAAAACCCTGGAGGGCCTTCACATCATCATCGGCAATGAACTTCATCCCTAACTCGGCGGGGGCGAGGAGTTCGTTTGGGGAAAGGTGGGTGAAGTCAATATCTAAGAGGATTAAGGAGATGAACTTCCCTCGGTTCTTCTCATACCAGTTGAAGAGTTCCTTACTATTGGTGAGATGGACGAATTCAAATTCCCGAAAAAGTCGCCCGTCGTCATAATCCCTTACCTTTTCCATTAGGGTAATATAACTTTCCCTTAAATCATCAACAACTAAGATGTACGGTTTCATCTCTTCATAATTCCCTTAATTATCCCAACGATATCTAAAAATGTTACCCACAACTTCTCCTTTTCTTCGCTCCCTTCCCCATAAGAGAAGTAAGGACCATAGGCAGTTTGTAAGAGGGCTAAATCTTCGGCCAAGTGTCCTTCTTTTAGATTGGGTTTTGTTTCCGCATCCGAGAAGAAGGAGAAACGGACTTTTCTTGACCAATCGGTTGTGTGCCGATAAGAGACCTTCACCCAAGATTTTGACCGACGATGGCGGAAGTTGTCGGAAAGGATATGGGTGAAGATACTTTCAATCGTTGGGTCAATAAATAAGACGACATCGGCGGTTCCTTCTTCTAAGAAGAGTTCCATAGAAGAGGCCTCTACCTCTTTGAGGCGTTCGGTGAGAAATTCGGATAGAGAGACCAAATAAGGAGAAGAGAGAAACTTGGCCAGAAATCTTTTGTATTCCTTCTCCTGCCAGATATCGGCGGGAATCTCTTCTTTTGGTATCCGGTATCTCCGGGTGATTTCGGCTAACTTGTTCAGTCCGGCGGGGAGATTGCCCTTGATGAGGAAATTGTGGTCTAAGGTGATTATCTCATAGGCAATCTTCACCAATTCTGAAACATCCCTTTTGGCTAAACTCCTTTTCCCCTTCGCCTGACGGATAAGGAGATAAAGAAATAAGCCAATCGGGATGAAGAGAGAGAGGAAAAAGAGAGAAATCTCCCCAATTCTCTTGGTGTAATAATTGGTGTCGGCGCGGCGCTTCAATTGCCAAAGTGGGGAATCATCCATATTGGCGAGGTCATTAAAGAAATGGGCGAGGAGAAAAGAGAGTTCCGCTTCCTCTCTCTTTCCCCTTTTTAAGGTCCGAGAAAAGTTTTCCACCATCTGCTCTTTTCTGATTAAGAGGTTCCGGCGGCGGTTGATGTAGACTTCTAACCCGGTGCGGTTGAGGATGGCGAGGTCATTGAGACCGTCATCGTTTAGGTCTAAGACCCGCAAAAGGAATCCGTCTTTTTGGAAGACTAGTGGGGCGTCAGCCACTGATTGGTAGATTTCTTCTTTAAAGCCGGAGGCGGTGAGGAGATAGGCGGAGTGGGGTGTTGATAGAAAAAGAAATGGGTCAGCTTCGGTGATTTCGCCTCCTTCTTTTAAGGGTAAAACCGGAATTTCCTTCCGAAGGGGTTTTCTCTCATAAGGGGAAAGATAGAGGTCCTGACCCTTTTTTATCGCCAGATATAATTTCTCGTTTAGGTTGAAAATCCCAAGAATCTTCTTCTTTTTTAGGCTTAAATCTTTGGTTAATTTACCTTTTGGGGGAGAATAGCGATAGATGTTTGTGCTGTCAACGAAATAGAGGTTTTGTCCGACTCGGGTACCGGAATGGAGTTGGGGTGAGGGTAGACGAAAACTCTCTTTGAGCAAGGGGTAAGAAAGGGTATAAAGGATGAGATTATCCTTCGTTCTCACCGCAAGTTGAGTAGAGGAGAGAGGGAAAGAGCCAAGGATGGTTTCGGAGACCACGGCTATGGCCCTCGGGGTGAGGTCAGAAAGTGTGAGGCGGTATACACCTTTCGGGGTAATAAGATAAAGGGCGGTGGAACAGGCATAAGAAGCGATGATTTGATGGGGGAAGGATTTTTGAGTAATGACCTTCCCATTGATATCGGTTACGAAAAACGAGTTCTTACCGAAAAAGATGATTTCCTTAGGACGCTCGGGTGTAATGTTGAGAAAGGCGAAGTGATAAATTTCTTCTTTGGGGAGAGGAAGACTTGAAGTTGGCAAAAAATGGGAATAGGGATAAGAAGAAAAGAATTGCCCAAAGAGATAAGGGATAAGAAAGGCTTTTATTCCCATTTGTAGAGAGAAAGGTTTTCACCAAGAAAGAGGAACCCATCGGGCAGTTGGGCGATACCGCCAATCTGGTCCTCTAAATCAATGGCATCTTTGAACTTTAATTTTGAGGAGAGGCGATAAAGCCAATTCTCACCAATCAGGATGGGAGAAATCTTTGTTTTTTCTTCCCTTTCAAAGCGGAGATTGACGAAGATTTCAATCTCCGCATCGGAAGGATAAACTCCCAAGAGGTAAGCGGTGATTTGAGAATAAGGGAAGGAGGAGGAAAAGACCTTATGGGCAATAATCTTTTTATCGCGCAAAATCAAAATCCCGGCTTTTTTGCCGGAATAGGTGAGGATGACTTCTTCCTTTCCGTCACCATCCAGGTCCGAGAGAATGAAATCATTGAAGGAAAAGGAATTTTGACCACTCTCCGGAAAGGAGGATAACATTTGACCATCTTCTACGGAGAGAGAGAAAAACTTGCCTTCCTTAGATACAGAATCAGAGAGGATGAGGAAGAGAGAACGGTTATCTTGGGAGAGAGAGGCCTTCACTAATTGGAGATTGGGTTCAAGGGATATCTCCCAATTATATTTTCCTCGGGCAAAGACCTTCTGTCCGCACCAGAAAAAGAGAGTTGGGCTGGAGGCGATTATCTTTGGAAAACAAGGGAATCGGTCTTCTTCGGTTTCTCTTAGAACCCACTCTCCGTTTCTGCCCTTGCGGAGGGTATAGAGGTGGAGGAGGAACTCATCTCCTTTCTCTTCAATTGTCCATAACTGCTCTTTTGAGGGGTAAAGAAAAAAATCTTTTAACCAAAAGTCTTCTTTCACCCGAAAAGGAGGGATGAGATTCTTGGGGAAGGAGGTAATGCTTTTGCCATCGCTCATTAGGAGGATATCTCTTCCTTGGCTTTTAAAAAGTTTTGGAGGGGAGGAAGGAGCCGGTAATTTTTTTAAGAGGAAGAGGTTTGGTGAGAGGATGTAAAGAGCGGGGAGATAACGGGAAGAGATGATTATCTCTTTGCCCCTTTGGGGTAGGAGGTCCGCGACGATGATCTGGTGGGGAGAAGAAAAGAGATTAAATTGTGGGGGAAGTGAAGGGAAGAGTTTCTCACTGGAATATTCCAAAAATAGAGTCCTTTTCCCAATTTCCTTACGAACCTTGGTCTTTTCTTTTGGGCAGAAGAGGAATAAAATTCCCAGGAAGAAAAAGAGAGGCGCGAGGCGGGAAATGGGATAGCGAAGCGGTGCGTTCAGCACAGAAATCATTTCTCTATCCTTCCCTGGCGTTGGGAATTTCCCCGATAAGTATGCCAGAGAGAAGGGTTGACACTAACTTCCGCCGGAAAGGCGAAGAGAGTTTCATCCCAAGAGGTGACTAATAAGACTCCATCACTGGTAAGGGTGAGGGAAGGAGTTATGAAAAACCCCTTTTCGCTGTAAGCGACCTCTTTCGTAAAGAGAAGTTGTCCATCTTCCCGGAGGCAGTAGAGATACCCATCATCGGAGAAGATAAATATCCGACCATCCTTTGTTATCACCGGGGAGGCGATTATTTCCCCATCAGTGGCGAAGAATTTTACTGGAGTTCCATACCGTCCTTTTTTATAGAGGACGCCGTCGTCGGCACCGAAGAAGAAGGTGTCGCCTTTGAAGATTCCTTCGCACCGAATACAATCTTCTTCTTCGGTTGGTGCCTTCCAAAGTAGTTCCCCTTTGCGGTTGAGGCAGTAGAGATAACCATTTTCGCAACCGGCAAGGATAAGCCCCCCCGGGGTTAAGACGCCGGGGGTGAGAAAGGCATCCTCTTCCGCCGTCTTAAAGAGAAAGAGGGGTTTACCGGAAGGAGAAAAGCCATAGACACCATCGGCGGTAATGAAGATATTCCCTTCTTTATCAATTGTTGGGGAGAGAGGTTCTGGGCCAATTTTTCCCTGCCAAGAGAGTTTGCCATTCATCGTTAAACAAAAGACTTGCCCGTCATCCGTAACGAAGACAATCTTCTTTCCATCGGTGGCGGCGGCCTGATAGATCTCGCCCTTAGCCGGAAATTGCCAGAGTAACCTTCCGGTTGTATCAAGGCAATAAAGACTGGAGTCTAAGGCGCCGAAGAGGACTTTATCATTAAATAATATTGGGGTGGCATAGACCGAATTCCGAGTTGAAAAAGAGAAACGGAAGGTGCCATCTTTCTTAAAGGAGATAAGGGCGTTATCTTCTAAACCGAGATAGATATTATCGGCACCATCTAAGGCCGGGGTGGAGATGGTGGCGGAGGGTAGTTCAATCTTGTAGAGGAAGAGTTGGGGGCTTATTTCAATTGCGGTTGTCTCCTCGCCCAATTTCCCCTTTCGGTCATAAACCGCAATTATAATTTGGTAGCGTCCCGGTTTCTTGTAGAGGTGTTGCGCCTCAATTTCCAAGGGAGTGAAAGAGGAACGATATCTTTCCCCATCGCCAAAAGAGATTTCGTAGGCTAAGGTTTCTTTATTTTGGGGTGAGACGAAAAAGATGACTTCTTCGGTCGTATCGCCCATTAGTGGGACTTTGGATAAGTTTATCCGCCTTTTCCCTTCGCTTCCGGAGAGAGCAGCGTAGAGACCAAGAAGAGAAAAAATGAGGACAAAAGCCGGGCTTTTGCCTAAAATAAGAGGCAAAAAATTTCTAAACCCTTTATTTTTGGACTTTAAAGTTTCGGGCATATTCCACCTCTATTCATTTTGGAAGTCTGAATTCATAGAAATTTTCTTTGTTTTCGGTAACGGACTTTAACCTTTGCTTCTCGCAAGAGATTTCGGGCAAGCTTATCAGGATACGCCTCTTTGACACATATCTCCTTAACTTTGGCATTGATTAACATCTTGCTGCAGGTGATGCAGGGTTCGTGGGTTGAGTAGAGGGTAGAGTTGGAGACATCAATCCCGAAGGCGGCGGCTTGAACTAAGGCGTTCTGCTCGGCATGGAGACCTCGACAGAATTCAATCCGCTCCCCAGGTTTTAAGCCCAACTTCTCTCTCAGACAACCGGTTTCTTCACAATGGGGTAAACCACTTGGGGCACCATTATAACCGGTGGCCAAGATTCGCTTATCCTTCACCAAGACCGCCCCAACTTTCCTTCGGAGGCAAGTGGAGCGCTCACTGACCAGGGTGGCGATTTTCATAAAATATTCATCCCAAGAGAGTCGCTTCTTCTTCATCAAAAGAGATAATTAGCGATGTTCGCTTTTTTATTGAAAATTGGTCTTATCTTGCCTTCTTGAGAAGTGGCGATGGTTGTTACTCCCGGTCCGTGACCAGCAATGACGCAATTGGCGTGGACGACGACCCCGATTGAGACCGCTCCTTTCTTCAGACACCGACCGTAGGTATTGTCGGTATCAAGTAAACAGACGATGTCACCAAAGCGCAATTCGCCCAATCTTAACTTTTTGATTGTCTTCTCATCCTGGGTCGTGATGTCGTAGTCACCAGAAGCGGTGGAGAGACTACCCAAGCCCGAACCCATAACCTCGGGTGGGAGGATATGGGTTACCGGAAAGAAAAGTATTCCCTTTCTTATCTCAATCACCAACTTCTCTAAAAGGTGTGGGTCAAGGTTGTAAAATTTGACCCCAGGCAGGTTTTCAATCTCGAGCCCTTGACCACAAGCCTTGATTTGGATCTTATCTCCAATCACCAACTTCTCTAGGGTCTCTTCTTCAAAATAGACCAAGATATGCTCAATCCCGCCGTGTTTCCCGGTGACAAATCCATTTGCTCCCTTCGCCTCCCCGGAGACGACCTTTGCGGAATTACCGATACAGGTGTAAATATTGAGAGCTCGATTCTCGTCTTCGTCTTTCACTCTGATTGAAACTCCGGGTTCTAAGTGGTCGCCAACCCAACCAAAGACCCTGTCCCCAACTTTAATATTGTAGACAATACCACCGGTGCCCGGAAAGACCTTTGGTTTTCCTTCGTGGTCAATGGTATAAGGGAAACGTCTCTTTGGTGGTGCGACTTCACCGAGAACTGAGATGACCGGCAATTTATCTTTATTGGTCTTTATCTTCATCGCTCCTCCCTCCATATCTTTCATAACCTTCATTTATTGCCCTTATATTGATGATTGCCCCCTCTCCTTTTACCCTCTCTTTTAAGGCGGAAGTTAGACTCTCTTTGCGGACGACTTTGGTTAAGGCGGAGAAGGCACCGAGGATAACCATATTCGCCGTCAATGGGGATTGGAAAAGGGAGGTAGCGATTTCTATAGCGGGAATTGGAAAGTGATTTTTTGACCAACGCCAATCTTTGATTGTTTTATCTAAGATCACAACCGTCTCTTCGGTGATGAGAGAGGCGTTATTTGAGTAACCTTCTTGGGATAGGGCGATTAAGAAGCGGACATCTTGAACGAAGGGGCAAGGAACTTCTTTTTCGGAAAGGACGACCTCACTTTCGACTTCACCACCTCGGGCTTGGGAGCCATAAGAGGCAAAAGCGGTTGCCTCTTTCCCTTCTAAGATTGCGGCATAGGCTAAAATCTCTCCGGCCAAGACAATCCCTTGTCCACCCCGACCGACCAACTTTATTTCGGTTGGACGCACTACCGGTGCGGTCATTCGTATTCTCCGATAATAATTTTTCCTTTTAACTTTTCTTCTCTTGCTTCTTTTGCTTGGCGATAAGGGATGACCTTACCTTTTACCCATTGCATTAGGGTGTAGATATCTCCCGTCCTGTTCCGGCGACCGAATTGGGTCGGACAAGGCGACACGACATCAATGAAGGAGAAGCCTTCGGTGGTGAGAGCCCTTGTAATTGAGCGAATCAGAGGCCGGGTGTGGAAGACTGTCCAGCGCGCCACAAAGGTAGCACCGGCTGCCTTCACCAATCGGCAGAGGTCAAAACTCCGCTCCCTATTTCCGAAAGGGGTTGTTTCCGTAAGACATCCCTTTGGAGTTGTTGGGGAGACCTGACCACCGGTCATTCCGTAGATATTATTGTTGGCACAGATGGTCGGTATCGTTAAGTTTCTCCGGGCGGCGTGGATTAAATGATTGCCGCCAATTGCCGCTAAGTCACCGTCGCCGCTTACGACCACGACCGTTAATTTCGGATTAGCTAATTTTACGCCGGTGGCGTAGGCTAAGGGTCTTCCGTGGAGGGTGTGGAGGGTGTCGGTAGCGAAGTGGGGTGAAGGAATCCAGGCGCCGCAACCGATTCCTGAGACGAAGACCATTTTGGAAAAGTCTAATTTCAATTCGTCAATCGCCCTTAATATCGCGCCCATCAGAATTCCGTGCCCACAACCCGGACAAAAGGGGGTGGGGAAGAGCTCTTCTCTTAGATATTTATAAAGTTGACGACTCATATACCCAAAGCGGCGATTATCTCTTGGGGATAAATTGGCTCACCTCGGGTCTTAAAGAGTCCTCTAACTTCTTTATCACAAAGGACCCTTTTCACCTCATTTATCAACTGTCCGCGGTTTGCCTCACAGACCAAAACCTTCTCGGCGGATTGGGCGAACGATTTAAGTTCTTCTTCAGGAAATGGCCAGATGGTTATTGGACGGAAGAGACCGATTCTCTCCCTTCTTTCTTGTGCCATCTTTGCTACATAATAGGCGCTACGGGCGGTGATGCCATAGGCGAAAAGCAAAGTCTTTGCCCTCTCGGTGAAGTGGTGGGCAAATTTCACTATCCGCTCCTTATTCTTCTCAATTTTTTCACAGAGTCTTCTATTCAACTCCTCTTGGACCAATCCATCCTGGACCTTTCGCACGCCCCATTCGTTATGGGTGGAGCCGGTGACTAAAAGTTTTTCCCCCTCACCAAAGGAAGGCATCGGCGGAACTAGGCTTCCACCAAAAGGCGGCTCCCCTTTCCGGTTATCTCTCTCCACAAGAAAGATTTCCTCTGGGATGGTGAGGCTCTCTTTGAGGTGTCCGACCACCTCATCAGCGAGGAGGATGACCGGAACCCGAAACTCTTCAGAGAGATTGAAGGCAAGGACGGTTAAGTCAAACATCTCCTGAACTGACCAAGGGGCGAGGGCAATAATTTGATAGTCGCCGTGTGCTCCCCAACGAGCCTGCATCACATCTCCCTGTCCGGGTCTTGTCGCCTGACCAGTAGCCGGTCCTTGCCTCTGGACATCAACGACGACACAAGGGGTTTCAGTCATTAGGGCATAACCGATTCCTTCAAGCATCAGAGAGAATCCTGGTCCGGAGGTGGCGGTCATCGCCTTCACCCCGGTCCAGGAGGCACCGATGACAGCGCCAATTGAGCCAATTTCATCCTCCATCTGGATAAATACCCCTCCAACCTCGGGTAAACGGTGCGCCATCCTCTCCATAATCTCAGATGAGGGGGTAATTGGATAACCAGCATAAAAACGACAGTTAGCGGCAATTGCCCCTTCGGCACAGGCGACATTCCCTTGGAAAAAATATCGGCCGGGAGATTTAACTTTTTCCCAATGTCCTCGCTTGTCCGTTTTGTTATCCGACATCTTTATTAATCGTAATGACCAAATCCGGACAGAGATGCTCACATAAAAGACAACCGATGCAATTTTTTTCATTTTTGGGGACGACCAACTTGAACCCCTTTTTGGCAATTGACTCAGATTGAGTGAATACCGAACGGGGGCAAACCTTTAGGCAGAGGAGGCAACCTTTGCACCAGTCTTCCCGCATTAAAATTTTGTATCCTGGCTTTTGCCTCACTTCGCTATCTCTCACCACTCCTTTGGCTCAGTTATCACTCCAACGAATAGAATAAGACCAGTCTCTCTATCCCGAATAGTAAAGAAGAAAGGTCGGTCAATGACCATTGAGAAGCGTTCGGGCACCGCGGTGAGCGCAATTTCAACTGATGTCACCGCCGTTGCTTCCGTCCCCTCTTCATTTACTTCTAAAAAGGTCTTATGCTTCACATCATTAATGAAGAGCTCCCCCTTTTCTCTCATTTTCCGAAAGTCCGCTTTCCCCGGGAGAAAGGCGATTGCCATCCCCAAACCCGCCAAGGCATCTCTTAGACTTCTTTCATCCTCCAACTTAAAACGGGGTAAAGAAATATCTCCTTCCATCTCTTGAAAAGATTTGAACCAGGTTGCAAGGTTTTCAAAAGAGAGATTATTAAGAAACTCCCGGATATCTTGGGGTAAGAAGATGTCCATACACATCCTTCCTTTGCCGTAGGCTAGACTTATCGCCGAGAAGTTCTCTCCTTTTAGATAAGGGAAGCGATTCGATTGGTTCATAAAGGAGACTCGCTTCTTATCACCGGAGAGGAGATGGAAAAAACCCTCTTTTGTCGCCTTCTTATCAAACTCCTTCTGCCACTTCCCCTTGAAATAGATGGCGTTGATGAGGAAGAGGACCATATCGTTTTTAATTTCATCCACAATCCCTTTGATCTTTCCCTTGGTCTCTTTCGCTACCCAATCGTTAATTATCCTTGGCGATTTTGGGTCGGTGAAGTTAAGCCTTTGAATCCAAGCGGAAAAGTATCTCTTATTTCTTTTTAGGAAGTCTCTTCGGAAGTCTATTTCCCTTCTTGCCCATAGGGAGTTGGCGATTCTCAATTCTACCTTTGGGTCGGGTTGGGTAAGGAGATTCTTGAGGGCAAAGAAGCCTTCGTTCAACTCTTGGAGCTCTAACTCCTGGAGGTTTAGGGTTTTCGCCATCGCCGACTTTGTTTCACCTTCGGCGCCATTATAGGTCATCGCCAAGGCAAAAGAGATACTCGTTGGCGAGAGGAAGATATTCTTATCCTCTTCCCTTTTTACCAATTCGGAAAGGAGTTGGCAGGCGAAGCGATTATTAGCGGAAACTATCTTTTTGGACACCTTCAATTCCTTTCCCAAGGAGAGGTTTACCAGAAGGAAGAGGCAGAAGACCCCAAAAACCTGAGTCGTCCTTTCCATTCCCAATTATCTTTATAAAAAGGGTAATGTCAACCTTTCATTTTGCCAATTTGGGAATTGGGGTTTTATCTTATTTTGATAACCTTTTCTATTTTCCCCTTCTTTAGGGGATAGAGAAAATAGACCCCCCTGGGCAATTTTCGGTTAAAAGCTTTTATCACTTTTCCGGTCGGGGAATAGACGATCAGTTCCTTGGTGAACTCTTTAGGGAATGAGGATGAGAGATGAGAAATCTTGGTTAATTTTTTCTCTTCTAAGGCGGTGGTGGTATAGGTATACTCATAGACATAATTGTCTCCGCAGGCGCAGTAAAGCCTTTGAATGCCATCGTTGCGTCCGTCACCAATTGTGGCATCGGCGTAGGTAGAAGAAGTTCCGCCACTATCTACCCAACAAGAGTCCCAATTAACTCCCTCCCAGGTGTATTCCATCACCTGACCGAAGGCGAGGGAGCCGAGATAGACTCTTTGCCAATTGTCGGAACGACCCTCTCCCACCACCACAGAACGAGGCGTCCTTAGAAATCTCCTTGTCCTTTCTTTTTGCCAAGTTGAATTTCGCCAGGTAAATTCATATACCCCATAATCGTTATAGAGTCCAGAACCAGAATAGAGTCTTAAGGTGTCATCATTTCTCCCCCGACCGAGGCTAATGTCGTAATAGGTTCGGTTTGTGGTATCTAACTCTTGGCCGACCCATTGGTTTCCATCCCAGGTATATTCCCGGATTGAAGTTCCCTGCCCAACGAGATAGAGGCGATAGATACCGTCATTTCTAGCTTGGGCGACGAGCATATCAGTTCCGGCCCAATCAAGTATTTGGTTTATAACCCAGGTTGTGCCATTCCAATAGGATTCAAATGTTCGGTCGTTGTTGCCGTCGCAACTATAAATCCGGTTAATTCCGTCATTTCGGGCCGGACCGAGAGCAACCGCATGACCAGCGGAGGAATGGGGCGAAGAGGGGAAAGTGGCGACCGTTGCCCTCTGCCAGGAAGAGCCGTCCCAAGTGTATTCATAAACTCCGCCATATTGGGGACCGGTGACAGTAAAGGTCGCATAGATTCTTTTTACTCCATCATTCCGTCCCTCACCAGCACAGACTCCCCAACCCAAGGTGAGACCAATATCGTAAGGAACCCAGGTATTATTTCGGAAGGTAAATTCATAGAGCCGATTCCAACCAGCGACATAGAGTCGGTTGGTATCATCGTTTCTCCCTTCGGTAATGACCAGTTGGGAAGCCCGACCTAAGGCGCTGCCACCGCCAACTTGAGTTTTTAACCAACGGCCCGAGAGAAGGGTTATGCCAAGTAGGGTTATCTTTATAATAGAAGAGAGTTTGCTCATATTCCCTCCATTTTAACTATATCCCGAAGGAACCGTTTTGTCAACCATCGGTTTTCCACCCAGAAAAATAATCTCTCCCAAAGGGAAATTTACTAAAATGCCAAACAAGTTGAAAACTTAAGAGTGGAGAGATTTGTCGACCAACAGGAATGTCAATTTTCTCTTTCTAATTATGGAAGATTAATGATTTTAAATAACTTATCTGGTTTTGTTTAAGTTTATACTACCTTGCCCCTCTACCGCCCTTTTGGCTCAGTTCTTTGCCTAAAGTGGATGGTAAGACTTAATTCTGGGAATCTTTGATTGGCTAAAATTCCCTTACCATCCGTTTGGTGAAATAGACATAGAGTGTCCAGAGGAGAATGACCATTCCGCCAAGAGTGGTGGTGACCGGTGCCCCTAATCTTTGGGCAATCGCACCGGCAAAGAGACCACCAATCGGAAACATTCCCATAAACATTACCACATAGAAACTCATTACCCTACCCCTTAAATCATCAGGCACGGTCTCTTGGAGCGCGGTGTTGACTGTCACATTCTGCATAATGGTGCAGAGACCAAGTCCAAAGAGGAGGAGTAAAGAGATGGGGAAGAGTCGGATTGAAGAGAAGAGTAAGAGGAGGAGGGAGAAAAAGAAGCTGGCGGAAAGGACGATTTTCCCTTTTTTGATATTCTGACCAAACGTTGCTAAGACGAAGGCACCGAAGAGAGAACCAAGACCAACCCCGGACATCATATAGCCGTAACCCTTTACTCCAACCTGGAGGATATCCCGGGCATAAACTGGCACCAGGGTTAAGAAAGAGACGCCAAAGATACTGAGGACTCCAACCATTAAGACGAGAAAGAGGATTTCTTTGTGCCCTCGGATATACCGGAGTGCCTTTTTTATATCTTCGGCATAGGATGTCTTTTCTGGTGGTGAGAATTCGGTCTTTATTAAAGAGAGTCCAAAAATTACGGGTAAGAAACTCAATCCGTTAAGGAAAAAGCAAGGGGCGACACCAATTGCACTGATTAGAATGCCGGCAACAGCTGGTCCAACCATCCGGGCCAAGTTGAAGACGAAGGAGTTTAAGGCGACCGCATTTAAGAGGTCTTCTTTACCAACCATCTCTTTCACAAAAGATTGGCGAGCCGGGGCATCAAAGGCGAAGGTAATGCCGGCCAGGACTTCTAAGATGAGAATTTGCCAGACCCTAATCAGTTTAAGATAGACGAGAGTAGCTAAGAGGAAAGCGAGGATAGTTAAAATTGATTGGGTGATTAATATGAGGTTCCTTTTATAGACCCGGTCGGCAAAGATACCGCCGAAAGGAGATAAGAGAGAGATCGGGATTGAGCCGATGAAGGCGACTAACCCTAAGATGAAGGGAGAGTTGGAAATTTGGAGGACGAGCCAGGAGCGGGCGACATTTTGGAGCCAAGTGCCGGAGAGGGAGATGAGTTGTCCAAACCAAAAGAGCCGAAAGTTTTGATGCCTTAAAGCGACAAAGGTCTTGGGAAAGAGATTACCTCTCGCCACGAGAGAGGATTATAAAAGAATTTTGGGAAAAGTAAATGAGGATTTTTACGGAGTTAGTTTTCCGAGTCTCTCTTTGACCAATTGGGCAACCTTCTCTCCGGAGAGGAACATCCCACCAAAGATTGGGCCCATCCTTGGTCCGCCGAAGACGGTATTAGCTGCCATACCACAGACGAATAGGTTGGGATAAACTTCCTGGGTATTTTCTAAAATTGTCTTTTCCCCAATCTCCGCCCACATCGGCATCTCCCCAACTATGCCTCCGGTTTTGGTGAAGAGTTTCTGACCGATTTTCTTCTCCAGAATCCTTGTGATTTCCGCTTGGTGACCGGTCGCATCAACGACAAAACCGGAACGGGCGGTTAGGGGGTCAACATGGAGTTTTGCCAGCGCCACGCTTGCCCAATTGATGACCACCCCGTTAACTTTATCTTCCCGAATTAAGACATCTTCACAGGTGATTAGGTTGAATATCTTTGTGCCGCTTTTGAGACATTTGGCGGTGAGGATTGAGGTAGCCTCTAAGGCATCAGCGGTGAAGTAATTCTCTTCATATTTTTGAGTCGGGATCTCTAACTCGTCAAATATCCTTTTCGCCTCTTTCTGAATGACAATCTGATTGAACATCATCCCGCCACCGGGCATCCCGCCACCGGGGCGGAGGGACTTCTCAAAGATAGTTGTCTTTACTCCTTCTTTGCCCAAGTAGTAACCAGCGGTTAAACCGGATGGTCCAGCGCCGACGACGATCACATCGTTTTCTAAGGCGTCGCTTAATTTGGTTAGGTAGGTCTCAATTATCGCCCGGGTGATTTTGATTTCATCCAAGGAAGGGTTACCAGACATAGCCCAGGATTTCTCCACCGACCCTCTCTTTTCTCGCCTGCCGGTCCGAGAGAATTCCCTTAGGTGTTGAAAGGAGGGTAATTCCCAGACCGCTGGCGGTTTTTGGAATTTCGGCGCATTTGGTATAAACTCGCCGGGATGGGCGAGAGACCCGTTTTATCTCGGAAATCGCCGATTTACCATCTAAGGTATATTTTAGGAGGATGGCGATTTCCTTTTTTACCCCTTCGCCCATAACCTGGAAATTATTTATGTAGCCCTCTTCTAATAAGACCCGGGCAATTTCTAATTTCATCTTGGAGTAGGAGAACTTCACCTCTTTCTTTCTGGCCATTATGGCATTTCTGATTCGGGTGAACATATCAGAGATTGGGTCCATTTTTCCTCCCTACCAAGTTGCCTTTCTCACCCCGGGGATTTCGCCTTTAAGGGCAAGTTCCCGAAAGCAAATTCGGCAGAGTCCAAATTGGCGAAGGTAGGCCCGGGAGCGGAAGCATCTTTGGCAGCGGAATTTCTTCCGCACCGAAAACTTTGGCTCACGGTTCGCTTTAACGATATGACATCTCCTGGCCATTACTCTCCTCCCTATCTTTTCTGCTCAAGTCTCCGAAAGACCAGACCAAACTCTTCTAAGAGGGCTTTGGCTTCATCATCCCGCTTGGCGGTAGTAACGAAGGTGATGTCCATTCCAAATACCTTCTTGACCTTGGCGACATCTAATTCGGGAAAGATTAGTTGCTCAGAGATGCCCAAGGTGTAATTCCCCCGGCCGTCAAAGGAATTAGGGGGGAAGCCACGAAAGTCCCGAATCCGGGGGCAGGCGAAATTTAAGAAACGGTCCAGAAACTCATACATCCGGTCTTTACGCAGGGTCACCTTAACCCCGATTGGCATACCCTTTTTTAACTTAAAGGCGGAGACTGCTCCCTTCGCTCGGGTGATGACCGGCTTTTGTCCGGTGATGAGGGAAAGGTCTTCCGCAATTACCTCTAAATACTTCGGGTCCGAGACCGCTTCTCCAGCTCCAACATTAATGACGATCTTCTTTAGGGACGGGACCTGATGGATGTTTTTATAGCGGAAGCGTTCCATTAACCTTTTTCGGATTCTCGTCTGGTACTCTTCTTTCAGGCGAGGAAGATATTTATGGTTACTCATCTTACTCAATTATCTCTTCGCACTCCCGGCAAAGCCGGACCCTTCGGTTTTCCACTAATCCTCTTTTCAGCTTTGCCTTTTTGCCGCATTTCGGGCAGATGAAGGATAGATTGGCAACATCAATTGGCTGAGGGATGTCAATTATCCCACCCGGTTTATCGGTCCCTCGTGCCCTTTGGTGCTTCTTCGCTAAGTTCACCCCTTCGACCAGACAGCGGATTCGGTTCTTTTCGTATAATACCTTTAATATCTTCCCCCTCTTCCCTCTTTCCTCCCCCCGTCGGACCTCCACAATATCGCCTTTTTTTAAAAGGGTCTTCATACTACCTCACTGGCCAAGGAGATGATTTTAGTGAACTCCTTCTCCCGCAATTCTCGGGGCACCGGACCAAAGACCCGCGTGCCTTTCGGTTCACCCTTATCGTCAATTAAGACGCAGGCGTTGTCGTCAAATCGGATATAGGAGTCATCGGAGCGGCGGTGTTCCTTGCGGGTGCGGATGATCACCGCCTTGGCTTTATCACCCGGTTTTAGGGAGGCTTGGGGGATAGCGTCTTTTATGGTAACGATGACGACGGTGCCAATTTGGCCATAGCGCCGCCGGGAGCCACCTAAGACTTTAATTACCATCGCTTCTTTCGCTCCGGTGTTATCCGCCACCACAAGGCGCGTGAAGTCCTGAATCATAGTTTTTTAATGACCCGCCAACGTTTTAATTTTGACAAGGGTCGGGTCTCAGTAACCATTACTCGGTCACCGATGGCGCACTCTCCTTTTTCATCATGGGCATAAAGGCGTGTCTTCTTTTTGATGTACTTCTTGTATTTCGGATGCAAGACCAATCTTTCGCATTCCACCACGACCGTCTTCATCATTTTATTACTTTTGACCACACCAATCATCGTTCTTCTATTTCGCTTCACTCTCCCTCTCCCATCTTTTCACTCTCTCTTTGTTGTAGCCCCTCTCCCGGAGGATGGTCAAGACTCGGGCGCAATCTCTTTTCAGGGTCCGTAATTTGAGGGGATTGGGCAAGGTCTCAATCACCTTCCGAATCCGGAGGTTGAAATATTCCTCTTTGAGGTCACGGTAGGTCTTTAAGAGTTCTTCGTCGGTCATATTCCGGAGCTCAGATGGTTTCATAGCCAATCTCCTCCCTCTTGACAATTCTTGTCTTGCAAGGCAACTTATCACTGGCGAGGCGGAAGGCGGAAATTACCTCTTCTTCGGGGATTCCCTCCAGTTCAAAGAGAATTCGTCCGGGTTTTACGACGGCTACCCAGAAGGCTGGTTCGCCTTTACCCTTGCCCATTCTGGTCTCGGCTGGTTTCTTGCTCACCGGTTTGTCCGGGAAGACCCTAATCCACATCTTACCCGCCCGTTTTAGGTACTTGGCAATTGTCATCCGAGCCGATTCAATTTGCTGGGCGGTAAGCCAACAAGGTTCCAACGCCTGCAAGCCATATTCACCAAAGTCTAATTTATTAGCGGCGGTGGCCTTCCCCTTTCGGCGGCCACGGTGTTGCTTACGGAATTTTGTCCTCTTCGGCGCCAGCATAACTAACTCTTCTCCTCTTCGCCAACCGCCCCTTTATAAATCCAGACCTTAACGCCGATTGTTCCGTAAACCGTTTTCGCCACGTCAACCGCGTAGTCAATGTTGGCCTTTAGGGTTTGGAGGGGAACGCTACCGCCCCTTCGCCATTCGCTCCGGGCAATCTCCGCCCCGGCCAATCGGCCCGAGACTTGAATTTTTATCCCTTTCGCCCCAAGGCGGAGAGCGGAGGCGATCGCCTTCTTCATTGCCCGGCGATAGGCGACTCTCTTCAAAATCTGCTCAACGATACTCCGGGCGACTAATCGGGCGTTTAGTTCGGGCAATCTTTCTGGTTCGATGTGGATATCAACCTCTTTCTTGGTTAGCAACTTCAATTCGGCGAGGAGCGAGTTGAGGGTCTCTTTATTCCGGCCAAAGAGAACTCCGGGACGAGCGGTGTGGATGATTAGACTCAATTTATTCCCGACCCGGAGGGTTTCAATATCGGAAATCATCGGGTCAACCGCCTTGGTTGGGTCTTGGGCGTCGCTGTATTTCCGATTTTCAATATACCGGCGGATTTTCATATCCTCTAAGAGATAGGCACGATACTCCTTCTTGTCAGCAAACCACTGGGATTTCCAATCTTTGGTTATTCCCAATCTAAAACCTAAGGGATGTGTTTTCTGTCCCATGCTAATCTCTCGTTCCGACCTTTATTTTAATATGAGCGGTTCGGTGTTTATAGAAAGAGACCATACCTCTTGGTCCGGCCCGGACCCTTTTTAGGGATGGTCCCGGCTCGGAGACCGCTTCTTTGACAATTAGGTTTTCCTCTTTTATCTTTGCCCTCCCCACTTTGTAGAGGGTATTGGCGACAGCCGACTTCAGGGTCTTTAAGACAAAGGTTTTTGTTCGCTGCTTGGGCAGGAAAGATAGGATATTCATTGCCTCGGGAACCGACTTGCCACGGATGAGAGGCAGGATGCGATTTATCTTCTTAGTTGAGACCCTTTGATAACGACTGAGGGCAAAGCCTTCGGTCATTTCTTCTCCTTACCCTCTTCCCTCTTCTCTTTTCTCTGGCCCGAGTGGGCGCGGAAGGTTCGGGTTGGGGCAAATTCGCCTAATTTGTGACCAACCATCCTCTCGGTGATGTAGACGGGTAGGAAACGATTGCCACAGTGAATGGAGATGGTGTGACCGACAAATTCCGGGGGGATGGTGCTCCGTCGGGCATAGGTCCTTATCACCCGTTTCTCATTCCTTTCGTTCATTTCTTGTATCCTCTTAAGGAGTTTGGCGTCAATGTAAGGACCTTTCTTGGCTGACCGGGCCATCGCTACCGCCTCCTCTGGATGATGTATTTATCTGAGTATTTATTCTTGGGCCGAGTCTTTCTTCCTTTCGCCAAAAGTCCTTTCTCGGAACAGGGGTGGCGACCACCGTGAGAGCGTCCTTCGCCGCCACCCATCGGATGGTCAATTGGATTCATCGCCACCGCTCGGGTCCTTGGTCTTATTCCCCGATGACGCATCCGTCCGGCTTTCCCGATTGAGATATCTTTATGTTCGGGATTAGATACCCGACCGATTGTGGCGAAGCAGGCGAGGTCAACCTTTCTGATTTCACCCGATGGTAGTTTGACCACAGCGTGATTCTCTTCTTTGGCCAAAAGTTGACAGGCGGTCCCGGCGGAGCGGGCACAGTAGGAATCTCTTCCGGGATAGAGTTGGAGATTGTGGATTTCAATCCCGATGGGGATTAGACGTAAGGGCAGAGCGTTGCCCGGCCGAATTGGGCAGTTCTCCTTTTCACTGGCGATGATCTCGTCACCAACCGAAATCTTCTCGGGTGCCAAAATGTATCGGTATTCACCATCCGGATAAGAGATTAGGGCGATCCGGGCGCTCCGATTTGGGTCGTATTCAATGGTCTTCACCTTTCCCGGAATCTCTCGCTTATCCCGCCGGAAGTCAATTATCCGATAGAATTGCTTTTCGCCCCCACCTCGGTATTTGGCGGTTATCTTCCCCTGATTGTTTCGTCCACCCTTCTTCTTTTTTATCACCAGAAGCGGTTTATAGGGTTCTCGCTTCGTTATCTCTTCAAAAGAGGGCGAGGTATAAAACCGCCGGGATGGGGTATACGGTTTGTAAGACTTAATTCCCATATCACACCTCTAAACTCTCAATCCTTTCGCCTTCTTTCAGGGTAACGATTGCCTTTTTCCAGTCCGAGGTCTTGCCGGCGAAGATGCCGAGGCGTCGTGGTTTCCCCTTCATCCGACAAATCCGCACCTTGACCACCTTCACCCGAAAGATTTTTTCTACCGCCTCTTTGACTTCAAGTTTATTCGCGGACCTTAAGACCTCAAAGGTATATTGGTTATATTCCCGGAGTCGGGACGACTTCTCGGTGGCGATTGGTCTAAGAATTATCTCGCGTGGTGTTCGCATCGTTCACCAAATTTCTTCAAAAACTCAATTAAGGCCTCTTGGGTAAAGATCAGCCTTTGGTGATTTAGGACTTCATAGGCATTGAGGTCTTTGGCTAACAGACACTTGAAATTAGGGATATTCCTGCCGCTCAGTTTCACCTCCTTAGTGATCGCCGGTAAGAGGAGGAGGGTCTTCTCTTTCTCGCAGGATAGGTTCTTTAAAATCGCGACCATCTCTTTGGTCTTCGGTTGGGCAAGAGAAAAGTCTTCTAAAAAGATTATGCCGCCTTCTTGCATCTTGGCCGAGAGGGAAGAGATCAAGGCTAACCTCTTCTTCTTTTTCGGGACGGTGTAGGAGTAGTCCCGGGGTTTCGGACCAAAGACAACTCCACCCCCAACCCAGATTGGGGAACGGATTGAGCCGTGTCGGGCCCGACCGGTATGTTTCTGGGCCCAGGGCTTCCGACCACCGCCGCTCACTTCGCCCCGGGTCTTGGTCTTAGCGGTGCCCTGCCTTTGATTGGCGAGGTAATTTCTCACCACTTCCCAAACTACCCCTTCTCTGATTGGCGAGGCGAAGATTTCATCCGGCACTTCAACCTCACCCTTTATTTCACCGGTGATGGAAAAGAGATTTGCCTTCATGATTGAGATCCTTTCTGCCGGATAATTAAAATTCCCCGCCGGGCACCGGGCACCGCACCCTTCACATATAAAAGATGCGCCTCTTTATCAATCTTCACCACCTTTAGGTTTTTGACCGTCACCCGTTCGTTGCCATAATGTCCGGGGAGAGTTCGTCCCCGCCAAGGATGACCAGGGAAAGTGCCTGAACCGAGAGAACCAATCCGGCGGTGGGACATTGACCCGTGAGACATCGGACCGCCCTTCCAGCCCCACCTCTTTACGCCACCAGCAAACCCCCTTCCTTTTGTCCAGCCGGTTATCGTCACCAGGTCTCCTTCTTTTAGAATTCCAACATCAATTCGGTCACCCAGGTTATAATTGGTCGCCGCCTCGGTGCGGAACTCTTTGAGGATCCGCATCGGGGGCAAATTTGCCCTCTTGAAGTGACCGAGGGTTGGGTTGTTCGCCTTCTTTTTCTCTTCAAAACCCAACTGGAGGGCAAAATAGCCTTCCTTCGCTTTTAACTTCTTTTGGACGACAAAACAGGGCCCGGCTTTAATTACCGTGCAGGGGATGGCTTTTCCCTCTTTGGTGAAGACGGTCGTCATTTTCACTTTTCGTCCAATTAGCATACTCACACCGCCTTTATCTCCACCTCTACCCCGGCCGGGATTTCCAGACGCATCAGGGCATCAATCATATCCGAGGTGGCGTTCGTAATCTCAATCAGCCGTTTATGGATTCGCAACTCAAACTGCTCCCTTGACTTCTTATCCACATGGGGCGAGCGCAAGACCGTGTAGAGCGAGCGTTTCGTCGGCAGAGGAATTGGACCAGAGACCAAAGCCCCGGTTCTCTTTAACGTCTCCACAATCTCCTTGGCGGAGGCATCTAAGAGCCGGTGGTCATAGGCCCGCAATTTAATCCTGATTCGTTCACTCTCTTTCATAAGTTATAAATTTTTAATATACTGAAAATAAAAAAAAAGTCAACTGCGATAGCTTCAAGTTTCTAATTATAGTAAAAGAATAAGAAAAGGCAAGACTTTTTTAGACGCAACGGGTTTTTTAATCCGATAAAAAAATTGAGACGAGGTAATTGGCTTCTAAGTTATAAAGTGAGAATTTCGGAAAGCGAGGCGCTCGCCATTGAGCGATAAACTCCCGATGCGCGCTCTCTCTTTTAACTCTTGCTTCTTCCCTTTGTTCCAAGCGGAAACTCGGGAGAAGTAACCAGTGACCCGGGTGGCGTGGTCAAGATTGGTTGAAAGGCAGTAGGGACAGGTCGCTCTTAAACCGCGGGAGGTGCGGAAGCAATTATTGCAGGTGGTGAACTCGGGCGAGAAGGCGATTTGGGCATTTCTCGTCTCCTGGAAGGTCTTCTTGACAAAATTGGCGATTGACTCTTTGGCTGGTCTTGCTTCACCGAGCCAGATGTGGGTCAGAGCTCCCGCCTCAATCATATCGTGGAATTTCCCCTCCCAGTAGACCCGGGCAAAGGGTGGGATTTCTTTGGCGATGTTGAGGTAGGTAGAGTTGGTGTAATAGACGCTCTTGGAACTTAAATCCCCCTTCACGACCTTAATTGCCTCTTGGGGAAATTCTTCTAAGTCAAGTCGGGCTAATCGGTAGGCGGTCGATTCCGCTGGTGTCTGCTCTAACACGAAACGCATCCCGTAATTGGCGGAGGCGATTCCGGCTAATTTATTCAGCCAGGAAATTACCTTCAGACCAAACTTAAATGCCTCTTCGTCTTCGTGGAGTTCTTTTCCCAAGTGATACTGAACCATCTCATTGAGACCGAGCATACCGATTAAGTAGGTGACCCGGCGCATCCTTAAATAAGGTTCACCATCCCGCGCCATCGTCAAAAGGGCCAAAGGACCATTCTCCTTTAAGGAGAGGAGTTTCTCAATGAAGGCCTTCTTGGCTAAGTGGGCCTTGACCGCCAAGTTAAAGAGGCGCTCTAATTCCGAGAATAGTTTCTCATCCGAGTGGTGGGCTAAGTAGGCAATCCGGGGGAGATTGAGCGTGACATTCTGGAGGGCGCAATAGCGCATCCGCCAAGGGGTCTTGGCCTCTTTTAGGTCGTCTTCTTCTAATTTGAAGGAGAGTCGGCAACATTCCGAGACCCGGGCGGTCTTCCCCCGGTCAAAGACAAAGTAGGTGTTGCCCATCAAGGAGGCGACTTCCGAGATCTGGTGGAGGAACTTTTCGGAATCTGCTTCCGAGAAGAAGTCTTCGGTGATGTGGACCAAAGGCTTGGGGAAGAAGAAGGGTCTCTTTGTCCCATCACCTTCTTTGTAGATGTCAAAGATTGCCCAGAGGAAGCGTTTGGCGAGAGGGGCGTAGTCTTTATATTTCTTGCCAGTGTATTTTCCCCCGGGACCGATGGCCGGTGTGTTTTGGAAGTGTTTGGGCACTTCCCAATAGAGATTTAAGTCGGAGAAGATTGCCTGTCCGCCGCGGGCGACATTCTGTTGGGAGTATTCAAAGATGAGCATCTGCGCCAATTGGTGCAACTCCTTATCCGACATCCCTTCTAAGAAGGGGGCGAAGAAGATATTTACCGCATCCCAGCCAATCGCTCCGGCGAAGTGTCCCTGGAGGGCACAGGAGAATTTTACCATATGGGCTAAGAGCGTCTCGGGGTGTTTTGCCGGCAAGGCGATGGCGAGGGCACCAGGTAGAGAGAGACCGAACTTCTTGATGTACTCAATTGATTGACCCGAGCAGTAGGGGCGATTGATGAAGCCCAGGTCGTGGAGGTGGATTTCTCCCCGAATGTGAGCTGAGGAGACATCTCGGGGAAAGACCGTCTCAAAGGCGAACTGTTTATTTATCGTTTCCGCTAAGGTGAGGTTAACCGCCTCCGGGGAGTGGGGGGTATTGGCATTCTCGTTATTCCTCTCGGTCATTATCCGCTCAACATCGTATAAGGGGAGACCGAGACGGGAGTGGCGGCGCCTGACCTCTAAGAGACCCCGCTCAATTAAGCGGGCATTGACCAGTTCTCGGATTAAGGAACTCGTCAAGGGTTTCACATTGGTCAAGAGAATTGTCTCTTCAACCTCCTGGGCGATCTTGCGCGCCAACTCCTCACCCAATTCGGTCTCCCGGACCAAGGCGGAGACGATTTTCTCTTTATCCCAGGATTTTATCTCATCCTCGGAGGTTTGGACAAATAGAGCGACATCGGTTGCCTCTCGGGCCAACTCCCTTTTCTTCCGGAGGATTCGCCTCTTCTCCCGATATAAGATATAGGCCTTGGCGGTCCGGGCGTGTTTCTCTTTAATTAAAATCTTCTCAACCGCATCCTGAATCGCTTCCACCTCGGGGATGTGATAGCCCTTCTTTTGATACAGGTATTTGATGACCTTCGCGGTGAGCCTCTCGGCTAATTTGTAATTTCGCCCCCCGACACTCATTGCCGCCTTAAAGATTGCCCGGGTAATCTTTTCCGGCTTAAATTCCTCAATTCGCCCATTTCGCTTCCGGACATACCGAAAATACGGGTAGGCGAGAACCGGCTTCTCTTCTTTGGGTTCTTTCGCCCCAAGAATAATTTGAGAATTCAATTTTTTCTCGACCAACATTCTCCCTCCCTATCCCTTCTTTTTCTCTCTTAAATTTTTCAGTTCTTCACTAAACTGGTCAACATTCTCAAACTTTCGGTAGACCGAGGCGAAGCGGACATAGGCAACCTCGTCTAAGGATAAGAGTCGCTCAAGAACCATCTCCCCCAAATCCTTCGATTCAATCTCTAACCGGTACTCGTCCGATAGCTCCTTCTCAATGGAGTTGACCAGTTCCTCAACCATCTCCCGGGAGATTGGTCGCTTCCGGCAAGCCAAGAGGATGCCGGAGATTAGCTTGTCCCGCTCATAAACCTCCCGGCGTCCATCACTCTTCACCACCATAAGCGGCACCCGTTCAATATACTCAAAGGTCGTCCACCTCTGACCACAAGCGAGACACTCCCGACGCCGGCGGATGGCGCTGCCTTCCAGAGAAGCTCGGGAATCAAGGACCTTATCCTCATCCCTTCCGCAGTTTGGACATTTCATAATCTTTCCAGATATAGCGTCTTTATAAATCTTAACACAATATCTTGAAAAGTCAAGAGTCAACATATAGTATCAAGTTAATTTTAACACAATATCTTGAGAAGTCAAGAGTCAAGTTTTTCAAAACGAGCAAACCGAGTTCTATCTTTTCGCATTGGAATAGATTTTTTGAAAATTTCTTTTATAAATCTTTATAAATCAAAAACTTAAATGTATTAAAGTTTTTAAAAATTGAGTGTAAGATTTCAGGCACTTTTTTACTCTATATTTAGAGAGGTGAATTATGCTGAAGAGGAATGCCTTACAGAGACTCAGGAAGTATGAGTCTAAGTTAGACCCAGAGATTATCAAGACCAGGTTTGAGGCGGAGAGGGAGGCGATGATTGAGCAGGAGTCAAACCTAATTCCGGAAATCTGTGCCCTTGAGGAGTCCGCAAAGGCGATCTTGGATGAAGTTGGACCTTCGGTCACCCAGTACCCATTCTATTTAGCCTACACCCGGGAACTGTGGCGCCTAACGAAGAGGTTCGGTGGCAATATGCTTCTTCGGGAGATTTTGATTCTTGAGAGGAAGTGGGAGGCGAGGGAATTGAGCCCGGTAGTTCTGGAGAAGATTCGGGTCGGAATCTTTGGGATCACCCTGCCTGGGGAGTGAGAGGGGGAGGAGATGGATAAGGTGAAAAAGGAGGCGGAGAGAAGGATTAGAAACTACGAGGCAAAGGTTGACCCGAAGGTCATTGCGGGGCGGATCTCTTCTCAGAGGCGGTTGATGGTGGCAAATATGGCAAGATACCAGGAGGAGATCCGGCGGGTTGAGGAAAAGACCGGTGAGGTCCTAAGGGAGGAGGATATTCCGAAGACGCTCGTTCTTTTCTATTTTGCCTTTGCCCACGAGGTCTTCTCCATCTCTCGCCGCTACACGGCGAAGACGAGGGAGAAGGAGATAGAACTTCTGGAGGAGAAGTGGAAGGCGAGGGGATTGGAAGGAGGAATTTTAAGAAAGATAAGGGAGGTGATTATCGGGGAGAGATAAAGCGAGGATAAAGTCAAAGAGAGGTGGGGGGAAATTTTTAGAGGAGGGGATTTTTTCTTTTCAAACTCGTATAGGGGATGGTATCCCCAGCCCGAACCGGGAATCAACCCCTTTAAATAAAAAGAGACCAAAGACCAAATCAAAATTTAGCTCCTTGACAAGATAACTCTTTTAACCTAAGGGACGACCTATCCTTTGAGGCGTCTTCAGTCCAGAGAAGAGAATTGGGATAAGAGCCAATTTTAAACTCATCTTTTCCCGTCCCTTAGAAATTCCGATAAAAGGTAAAGACGCCCCTTCTTAGGAAAACGATTATCGGATGATGATGAGCTTTCTCTCTTCCTTATAGCCCTTAGCCTCAAAGCGTAAGAGATAGATGCCAGCGGGTAGTTCTCTAATTGAGAATATTCCCTTATCGCTCTTCTCTTGATACACGAGTTTGCCAAGGGAGTTGTAGAGGGATAAAGTGGAAAGGGTTCCTCTTGGTAGGTTGGAGGAGAGGTGAAGCGGTGTCTTTGTCACACTGCTAATCTTTAACCCGGTCTCCTTTATTCTCTTCCCTTCACCAAGGAGACCTTCGTTGGGTAAGACGGAGACCATTAAGATATCGCCTTCGCTATACCGCCAGATGGAGGTTGTATTATTTCCCTTCAATGCCCAGATCTCATTGCCAAAGGTGACCAGAGCGCTACCGCCCTTCACCCGTTTTCGGTCTTCGCCTCTTGGGATTGTATCCTTGCCGTACCAAGAGTCTTTCTCCGGCTTATACATCCAGAACTCGCCGGTATTCCCACCCTTGAAGGCAAAGATTTCTCCTCCCTTAACTGTCATTACCGCGCCTTCCTTCACCTTCTTCTTCCGATTCAATTGCGGATGGTATAGAGGAAGAGCGGTCTTTGTCCTCCAGGAGTCTTTGTTTGGGCTGTAGAGATAGAAGTTATTGTAGTATCCTTGGAGGGCATAGATTAGGGTATCGTTATAGGCGACAAGGCAAGAGCCATCCTTAAATCCCTTTTCGGTAACCGGTTGGGTTGGGGTCTCCCAGGTCTCATTTGAGAGGTTGAACCGATAGAACTCGTTTGTCTTTGAGCCCTTTAAGAGGTAGATATAACCTGGGAGATAAGCGAGACCGGTTCCACCTTTCAGTCCTTTCTCTCCCTGGACCGGTGGCAGTTCCTTCCAGGTTGTCTCTCCTCTTCTTGGGTCATACCGGAAGAACTCTTTCGTATTGGCACCTTTGAAGATGTAGAGGTATCTGCCGTCGGAGATTATCCCAGAACCCTTCTTCACCTTCTTATTAGAAGCGCCTAACGGGATTGAGTCTTCATATTCCGCAACTGGGGCATTTGGTGTATACCGATAGAGGCTTCTTGTATTATTTCCCTTTAAGATGAATAGCTTCTCACCGCACTTAGCCATTCCCCCACCGGACTTAATCCGCTTCCGGTCAGGCTCAATTGGGACATCAGCGACCTTTGTCCAACCAACCACTGGCGGAATGCCACCCCCTTTAACAAATACCTCACCTTCCAACTTATCGTTTTCTGGACTCATATCACCCTCAAGTTGGGTTGTGCACTTTGTCGCAGAGGGACCGATTATCTCTGCTCTCCAGGGGTCAAACTCAATCAAGATCTCTTCATTTGGTGATAAGTGAAGGTCTTTCGTTGAAGACCAATCGCCGATTGAGAAGGTGAAGGGAAAAGAGACATTTGCATTTCCGTTATTCTTAACCCTTGCCTTTGGGGTAATTACCGCTCCGGAGTCAATGGTATCTCTTGGGGCGACAATCTCAATTGGGGCGACATCTAAGAATTGGACAAAGACCGAAGCCTCTTGCCGGTCGTTTTCGTTATCCATATCGCCGTCAAGTTTCGTTGTGCACCTTATTCCTAAGTTGCCGATTGGCTGGGCGGTCCAATCCGCAAAAATAATCTGCTCTTCTCCTCCCGGACCGAGGGTGACACTCCTTGTATCTTCGTATTTAGTCCCTTCAATCCAGAAGGTGACATCAAAGGTCTTTTCGGTGTTCCCGTTATTTCTAATCGTTGCCTTCGGTTGGATGACCGCTCCGTAATTCACGGTGCCGGTTGGCTCATCAATTGAGAGGCACTGGGCGTCAAGGCGCTGGACGAAGACCGAGCCGGTTAGCCAGTCGTTATTCGGATTCATATCATTAGTCAATCGGGTTGAGCACTTGGTGGCGAAACTGCCTGGGGTATTTGGTATCCAGTTGTTAAAGTCAACCGTATCTTCCGCATTGGGTCCTAAGTCAATAACCGTCTTGGTATCGGTGTAGCCGTCTTGAATGTCAAACTTCACATCAAAGGAAACGGTGGTGTTGCCGTTATTTCTGACAATCGCCTGAACTGGATAGGTCTCTCCTTGATTTACGGTTCCGGAGGGCGAGAGGATAGAGGTGGTTGTGGCATCAAGGACCCGGACAAAGACCGAGTTGGTTGCCTTGTCATTACCGGGATTTATATCACCGGAGAGTTCGGTTGAGCAAGAGACCGGATGGTTTCCCCTTGGCCAGTTGGCGGTAGTTGGTGGAAAGGTGAGATAAACGCTTGTGCCGGGGTTATGAAAGGAAACTGAGGCGGTTGCGGTATAAAAAGCCGGGGAGCCGAGCTTTAACCGAACGAGATAAGTGGCGGTTGTGGTCCCATAGTTATAGACCGAGCAAGCCGGGGTGACGACGGTTCCCGAGTCAAGGGTCCCAATCGGGGCAATCAGACTCGTGACCCCGACATCATTGACAGGGACAGCAAAGCCAAGACGGATATTCGCCCGATATAAAAACGTAGATAAATAAGTCGACGGAGAGCCATCGGTACCATTAAGCCGGCCCCGATAATTTGGCACAGTGGAGGTGGTACGAAAGGTAGGACAACAAAGAATCCGCTCCTGGTAGTCTCTCAGGATTAAGATTGAGAGGTTTTTGGTATTGCTGTATTGGAATGGGGTGCTAAGAGAGACGGTATTCCATCCAGTATCAGAGTTAGGAAACGTTCCCGAATAGACTAAGGTATAACCCTCTAGGCTGTAATTGCCATCGAGATAGATGTCCGCGGTCGTGTCTTTCATATAGATTGAGACATTTTCGATTGGCGAGCCATCACCAGTTGAGTGGGTATAAAACTGCAAGGCGATGATATTACCTGAATAATTGATTTCGGATTGGAGATAGATATACTCCCAGGCAGAGTAGTCCCGATGGCGAGCGAAGGGATGCGGGTCGGGATGGATGGCGGTGCCAACCTGAACCCAGAACGTGTCAATTGGCTCGGTTGGAATCTCGGGTGTCGGTTCAATATATACCGGTTCGGATAACTGGAGGTCGCTCTTCGGAAGGAAGGGTTTGGCGCTTTTCCTTTCGTTTTGGACTTCGGCTGAGATTAAGCGGAATGCTCCTAAGAGAAGCATAATTAAAGCGAGTCTTTTAACCATCTTGCCCTCCTATATCTTGGCGGTCTAAATTGACTCTCCCTCCTGCCCGAGAGGGAAGCCGCCGGTAAAAGATTCCTCCCTTTCCCGGCAAAAAGGGAGGAAGGGTATCAAAGAGCTTTGGGTTCTCCACCACCCCAGGCGGAGATTTTTTTAGTCAGAAGAGTTCGGGAAGATATTTTGGGATTAAGGCTTCCCATCCCTTCTGGCGGTTTCTTCTCTCCATATCTTTTGGTTTACCAAATTTTTCAAAAAAGTCAAGTCCAAATCTCATTTGACCAAAATAAAACGCCCCGGGGAAACCCGGGGCGTCCCCTTTTAAGAGAAGGGCTATCTCAAAACGATGAGTTTTCTCTCTTCC
>FWPV01003191.1_pt1 | contig 36442 bp, 32 predicted proteins | sample 2228371 | NCBI WGS metagenome assembly FWPV01 (sample SAMEA103939776, study PRJEB20133) | metagenome | reverse complement strand
GGTAAGCCTGCGCCATGCCGGAGTAGTAAAAGCGACCGTCGCCTTCGTCATCGTACATGCGTGGCATCTGGTCGAGTTCCTGCTGCCAGCGGCTTGCGAAGCCCTGGTAGTGGTCGAAATCGGGCAAGCTGGTGGTAGAGGGGAGTGGTTCATAACCGGGCAAACTGCCCTGCCGCCAGATTTCCAATTCAGCATAGCGCGCCAGACCTTCCAGCCATTCGCGCTGCTGTTCGTAGGTAATCAATTCGGCGCTGAGACCAGCGGATTGGCGGCGGGCGGCGCGCAGTTCTAAAAAGCGGCGCGCCTGAGCGGGCAGCGTGGCAGAGTCATCGTTGCGGAGTATCTCTGCCAGGAGTTCCAGTTCTTCCTTCCAACTTGCAGCGAGGGTATCGTCCTGCCAGGGATAGCGTTTGTCAAGATGGGCAGCGGTTTCGGCGACGGAAAATTTCTGCGGGGCGGTGAATCCCTGCCAGGCGTGGAAGGATTCGTGCGCAGCGGCAGAAATGTATTTATCATCGCCGCCCAGCAGCAAACCGGTGAACAGGCGGTATGGAAAGACTGGACGCAGGAAGCGTGGCAGGTCGGCTCGCACGGTTTGGGCAAGTTGAATCTCCATCCATTCACGGGTTTGCAAACTGGAGATCCAGCTTTCTCCCACCCGCACGGCAAAGTTTTCAGGGTAAATACCGGTGGAAAGCGGCTGAACATAGACAGTTTGTCCCTGAAAGGTGTCGTCCTCTAGGGGCTGCCATGCCTCGCCATGCTGAATTCCCGCCGGAACTTTGACCCAGCCCGCAGGCGGCTGACCTGGATAGCCGAGCAGGAAGGCATAACCTTCATTGTAGGTGATGGCGGGCAAATCCGCCGCGCCCCAGCCCTGCCAGACTTCATCGCCAACTTCCCGGCGCAGGTGGAAGAGTTCTGCCTGGCGGGTCAATTCGGCTTCGCTGAGAATTTCAGGATGGGTGGAGGCTTGCGGCAGGCTGAGATTGCTAAGGGCAGAAAGCGCGGTCAGTGCCAGACACAAGACGAGGAATGAAAAGGTAATAGAGATTAAGATTTTTGAGGTTTTTTTCATAGTCCAGACCAAAACAGTTCAGCCGTTTGATAAAAAGCGGCTGAATTCGACCAGAGGAAGGGACGCTCAATGTAAGGATGACCGGCAGTCCCTGCCAGGTAGATGGAGCAGTTCGGGATGAGATTGCTCAGGCGGGCGTATTCGCGCGCCAGGTTGGGCAGCGCCGGGTCTTGCATGTTGCCGGTGAGCAGGGCAGGACAAGGGATAGTGTTGATGAACTTTTCTGGAATGGCATACCCGCCCCGCTCAGCCAACCCGCGCAGGAAACAAGTGTCGGCATCCACCAGAGCGCGCCAGTCGGAGCCGTGCCAGGTTTCCATACGGCGGGCATTGCGGATGTAGAAATGCTCGCGCACATCCAGCCAGCGGTGCAAGCCGCGGGAATCGAAATCAGCCAGGAAACTATCCGCCACCAGACTGAGCGGGCGTAATTGGTGCAAGGCAGCCTGCCGCCCGGTAAAGTGGAGCGCGACCAGCGCGCCACCGCCAACGCCCATCGTATGACAGGCGGTAATATTCAACTCTGACAGCAGGTGGCAAGCCAGGTCGGCGCGAAAGCCGAAGTAATCCACTTCCAGTTCGTCCGGGTAAATCCATTCGTGGCTCGACTGCCCAAAGCCGGGGTAGTCGAAAGCCAAGACCTGAAAACGGGCGGAAAGACGAGCAATCTCCTGCTCGTATGAATGGATAGCATGCAGGTTATCGGGAAAGATGAGCAGAGTTTCTTCGCCCTGCCCGGTGAGGATGTAGTGAATTTGAAATTCGCCGACGGTGATGTTGGGCATGGAATCTCCTGAAATTACAAATCATGCATATCTTACGCCAACCGTCCGCGCGGGGCATCCGGCGGATGGGTAGAATGGAGATTATCCGCTTGGGGAGAATTTCACCTGGTCAGTTGGGGAGGTGTGTTATTCAAGTTCCACTTCCATAATCCCGGGCTGTTCGCCGAGTAAAATGGTCAGCCCGTTACGGATAAAAGCGCTGTTTCCATCGTTCTGGTCGCTGACCAGGCTGCTGACCAATACTGGCAGGCGACGCGAGCGGGCGACTTCCTGCGCTTCACCCAGAACGCGCTCCAGATTGCACGCTGTGAAATGGTAGATAAATAGCAAGAAATCCAGTCCGGCGGTGGGAATATGTTCAATGTGCGGCAGGTCGCAGCAAATCAAGGCAGAGAAGCGTTTGCCACTCAGAGTGAAGACTTTCGGATGCATGCCGGGCAAGATGCCAGCCTTTTGTTCGGTCTCGTCGGGATACAGTTTGCAGTAGTGTTCCTTGCCCGGCAGCAGTTCACAGCAGTTTCGCAGCCCATCTTCAAACGCGACCAGCGAATTGAGCAAAAGAAATTTGCCCGGGGGAATGCTCAGCAAGGCTTTTTCGCGGACGCAGGCATCTGCCCAGGCGTGCGGGCTGGGCGCGGCTTCCAGCTTCAGGGATCCGGTGAGAGCGTATTCGGGGAGAACCAGCAACTCACCCTCGGCTTGCTCCAACAGGGTTTGAATTTGGGCGCGGTTGTGGGCAATATCTCCGCGCCGGATGAAGGGTTGAAGAAGAGAGATTTTCATATCATCCCGTCATTCTGTTATTCCATCCGCCGGGCAGGATGTGGAAGTGTATATCGGATTTATTTTCTGGAATAAGGCATGGTCAACAGCCATGTCAGCCCTCCGGCGTAGGTCAGACCATCGACAAGCAATTCCAACCCATGAAACAGGCGCATTTGCCAGGGGAACCAGTAGGCAGTAATAACAGCCATAAAACCGGTGCATGCGAAGATGGCGAAGCCCAAAGAGAGCCACAGGGCGCGGCGTGAGCCACCCCAAAAGCCGATAACCGGCAGGCTGACCAGCAGGAAGAGCAGGCTGCGCACCAGTTGTAGGGGAATCATCTGCCCCCAGGTCGGGGTGGTCAGTTCATATTGCCCAGCAGAATAAAAATCGCCAATCAGCGGCTGCACAAGCAGTCCGAAGGCAAAGTAAATCAGCGGGTAAGCCGCCAAAGCAGCGAGAGTGCGCCACAGCCAATCCTTAGGGCTGTGGGCGGCAAATGACGGCGGATGATTCGCATTTTCTGTCGGGTGGAACAACCCGGCAACCCCGCCGCTCAGGAACAGCGCCGGCAGCAAAAAATTGAGCATGGTGAACAGTCCGTTTTCGAGCGAGGAGACAGCGCCAGTTGTCATGAAAAAGAACGACTCCAACACCATGCCCACCGCGGCAAAAACCCACACGAACAGGGACAGAATCAACCAACGCATCAGACTCCTGGCTTGCAGGCGGCGCGAGAGCGGGGCGAGAATAGCGGCGAGGAGCATGCTGCCCAGGAGGAACCAGAGTGTAATCGTCCCGGCGTCGGTTCCGGCAGGGATCGGTGGAGACTGGAAGCCCAGGGCGGGGAGCAACATCCCACTGAGCACCATGCCAATGAGGAATCCCAGGCTGCATAATAACAGCTTCCCAATACAGGTTAGTAAAGATTTTAGCTTCATGTTTGCCTTTTTTTATTGAACAATAGATTGAACACGCTGATCACATGTTTGGCTATGGGTTTTTACCCTGATAAGATAACCAATCACCAATAACATGAACATGAAAACCAAACCCATCTGTGGCAACTGTGTGATAGCAGGCAAGAGGGCATAATCGGTTGAGGCATGGGCAAAGGCGGTCAGCCACAGGTTACCGCTGAACCAATAAATCGTCCCCAAAAACCCCCACGATACCAGATGCAGCAATAAATTAAAAACCAGGTCCGGCACCTGCATTCCAGTTTTTAAGCCAATAGCCAGGTAACCCGGCAAGTGCCAGATAGCAAAAATGCTGGCTGTGAACATCACTGCCACCCACTTTCGGAATTTTGCGCGCTGGGTGAGCAAATTGAAGATGATCCCGGCGAACAACAATTCTTCGCCAAAACCGGTCAACAACCAGTTATTGAAGAACGGGTAGATTTTATACTCCGGGCGAAAAAGTGGAATGCTCGCCTCAAAATGTTTCAATGCCAAGAGAAGCAAGAATAACAGGCTATATGCAGCAGCAATTCCTGCAATCGCTCGCAAAAAATCTTTCCAGTGCGAGCCAATGCACCGCCAGTTCAGGCGGAATATCCCAACGAGCATTATGCCCAACAACAAAATCACTGATTGGGATACCAATAGCGTGACATTGTTATAACCTGCCAGTGGATAGAGAACAAACCAGGTCACCACCTGCATGGCAAGTGCTGTGAGGACTGTTATAAGAATATCGATGGAATGCTTCATGGTAATTCTCCAACGGGGTTGAATATTAATAGATATCTTATGAGAAACTGGGTTGAATACATCCGGCAGATGGCGAGGCTGGGATAACCCAACCAGCTTATTTTTTCCCTGGTCAATTAGGCAGGTCTGTATCGCTTGCAGGGACAAATTTTTGTAAGCCAAAGCGGGTGAGTGAGACAGCGCCCAAGCCAATGGCGGCGACGACAATGCCGAGCAAGCCACCAATCAAGGGGATGGAGGTGAGCCATTCGAGGACGAGGACCAAAACCAGCGTCCCGATGAAGGCAGATATTGTGGGCGAGAACGCACGGTTCAACACCCGACCGATAAGCCTGCCTGCCGATACCCCCAGCCCGATCCACCCGAAGACGACAGCTAAGCCGAGGCTGAATAACCCCAGCAAACTGACCGGAATGAGCAAGATAGTGTAAGCCATCGTCACCAGCAGGGAAATGCCAATCGTCCCAACCAGCAACCCGACCGAGCCGCTGACCAGCATGTGGCGTATTGCGGCTTCTCCAACGCGGACAACACCGCGAGGGAAATAGCGCGTCAGGAAAGCAGCAGCCAGACCTAGCAGCAGAGCGTTGAGCAGGTTGCGAAGCAGGGTTACACTTAAGGGGGATGAGCCATGTTCGGGCAGATCGGGGAGCGGGATACCGCTTCCGGTGTGGATACGACCCTCGACAATGGAACCTGGCATTGGATGGAACGCTCCACCCCCCAGGTTCAGATTGCCACCCAGGCGGGCAGAGGAGCCCAGGGTCAGGTCCCCACCGAGGAGGGTGACATCCCCATAAACTTTGCCTTGTACGTCGAGTTGCCCCGAAACGAGGTGGATGCTACCTTGCAGGGTGGCATCAGGGAGCAGGACAGCCTGACCCCCAAGCATGAGCAGGTCGCCGGGGTAGGTGCCGGTCAGTTGGTGATCGCCATCGGTGATCAGCGTGATCTGGTAGAGTCCACTCGTACCACAGCCAGTAAGCAGCAGCGATAGAGAAGCAAGAATTAAGCACAATCGATAATGTTTCATACGGCATCCTTTTTGTGGTTGGTCAGGAAGGTAAAGATTAACAGCGCCAGGAAGAAGAGCATGGCAAGCGAGTCGACCACCTGGATGTGGCGTTCGAGCGAGAGTTGCTCACCCCAGGCAATTGCCAGGCTGGTGCTGAGGAAGGTGGCGGTCCAGCCGGAGAACGCCACGCCCAGGGCGGCGTTGAAAGGGATGGTATCGGGCGTGGATACATCAGCCCAGATGGCGAAGTTCAGCACGGTGTAGAGGCTGACAGCCAGAGCGTAGAGCATAGGCATCGAAAGCACACCACTTTCTGCTCCGACCCGGATGTGAAAACTGTATTGCAAGTGGGTGAGGGCAAAGATTCCGAAAACCCACAGAAAAAGCGGGCGCAGGGACAGGGAGGTATAGAGCGCACCGGCAGCCATTGCGCCGATGACGTGGGTGATGGCGATGAACAGTCGGATGTCGATATCGGGCGATTGCCAGGCGCTTTCCATGTAGAGCGGGGTTTTGAGCAGGCGCAAAAATCCCAGACTGTCAACGAAGTAAATACCAAACATGGCGATGAGGAAGCCAAAAAATTGTCTCGGTGAAACGCCGCGGCGCACGTAGCGTCCAATGGCGAAGTTGGGGCGAAGGTGTTGTGTGGCAAGAGCGTCTAGCCAGGGATGGCGCAGGAAGGCAAGAAGGCTGATAACGGGCAAACCTGCCAAGAGTAGAAGCAACGAGATTTGGCGAAAGGTCTCGAAACGCCATTCGCCGGAGAAGGCGGCAGCAGCGAAATAAGACAGCGCTGTAATCAGAGCCGCCGCCCACCCGCGCCAGCGTACCGGGACGAGATCGGTGGTCAGCGAGAACATGACCGGCACGCCAACACCGAGGGCGAGCGAGATACCCAACAGCCAGAACAGGAAGGCTATTTCGCTGTTCACCCACGCGCTGATAAAGGTCAGCCCTGACTGTAGAACGATAATGCCAAAAGAAATTTGCAGTTTGCGTCGGAAATTTCGCCCCCAGCCCTGGCGGGTCATCCACCTTCCAGCGGATAGGGCGATTGCGCAGGTCAGCAGGGAGAGCAGAGCCATATCGCGGGCGACAGCCGCGGCGCTCAATCCAAGCAGGCGCGTGCCCAGGTCTTCCAGCCCCAGTTGGACGAAGGTCAGGTTGTAATAGTACCCGGCGGACATCATGCCAACGAAGAGGCTGATGCCAACAAAGAGCGGGTAATTGCGCGATTTGAGAATCCCAAGCATGGGTCACTGCACAGGCGAGAAGAGAGACGAAACGACCAGAGCCACGCTCAGCGCCAGAAGCGCCAGCCCAGCCCAACCTGCACTGGCAGGGAAAATCGAAGTCTCGAATAGATAAGGTTGGGAGATTCGCCAACCGAGAAAAGCCGCAACGCTCATGCCTGTTACCGCTTTGGACAACCGCGCATGGCTCGCTCCTGCCGCAAAGGGCGCAAACTTGAGTGTTCCATTCAAGATGTCTCTCGCCAGGGCATACGTCAGTGTCAGCGTCAGCAGGGTAATCAGCCCGATGAAAATCCAGGATGCGGCGGATGCGTAGATAATCTTGCCAAATTTGAGCGAACCAAAGTTGTTCCAACGCGCCCAGTCAGACAACAGGTCAGCGATAAACTGCCAGCTGCGCTGGCTGTTGGTCAGGATGACGATGCCGTCGCCTGTCTCCGGAACTGCATGGAAGTGCGTCATCCAGCCGTGTCCCTGTCCGCCATGCCAGACGGCTTTTTGTCCGTTGGGCAGCGTTTCGATGAAGTAACCGAAGCCATATGATTGAGCAACGAAATGATAGATGCCCGATACCTCTACTTGCGGGGCATACATTTGGTACAGGCTATTCTGGTTCAAAACGCCGTTATTGGAGTGATAGTATCCTGTCATCCCGCTGCTGACAAAACGAGCAAGGTCTTCGACGCTTGTAAACAAGCCGCCCGACGCCTTTGTGGGGTACACATAAGGCGGTACCGGCGCGCCGTCCAGTTCATAGCCTTTCGGGACCAGGGAGCCGAACGACTCATCCCAGTCAAAACTGGAGGCTTTCATGCCAAGCGGGTGCAGCACTTCGTTTTCCATGTACTCCGCAAAATCCCGCCCGGTGACTTCTTCGATGAGCAATTCCAACAGATTGAAGCCTACGTTCGAGTAAAGATATCCGGCACCCGGTTTCTGAATCAGGTGAGCTTCGCGGGTCAGGTAGTCTCGCAGGGAGGGCGTCTCGCTTCCTGGCGCATACTCAACCGCTTTACCGATTTCTCCCAAGGGCATGCCTGCGCTGGCGCTCAGCAGCATTCGAACGGTCACCGATTGTTCGTCAAACTCGGAAGCGGGGAACTGCCAATGGCGTAAGTACCGCTGGGCGGGAGCATCAAGTTCAACCAGACCTTGCTCAACCAGTTTCATCACGCCCCAGGCGGTCAGCGACTTGGAAATCGACTCCGCCCGGCAAACGGAATGCACGCTCATGGGGCGCCTTTCTTCCAGGTTGGCGTAGCCGTAGGCGTTCGACCAAACCAAATTGCCGCCCTGAACGAGTGCAATGCTCGCGCCGGGGATGTTGTAACGGCTCATCAGCACGGGAATGCGCTCATTGAGATGGGCAGTAAATGCTTCGAGCGAGTCGGGCTGCCGATTTATCATGGGGTTGGCGCTGGTATTCATAAGCCCAAAGATGAAGCAGATGGCTGCCAGAGATAAGGCATGTTTTTGCCAGCGTGTTTTGATCGACGATTTCATGTTCATCGCTCCATCTTTTTCAGTTTGGCGTCAACAAATACTCAGAGATTGGCTGACGCGCCGAGCAAACGCCGCGGCTGTTTCTCCTTCGATGCGGGCGCAGATGGGAATGCCGCTCGCCCGGCTCTCTTGTAAAATGATCGCAGTGGTGAGCGCGTCGAACGCCAGAAATTTGCGCCACATCTCTTCCGGTTGCGGCAGTTGGTCAATGAATGTCTTCATCTCGCCCCGTTCGCCATCCGCCTGCCATATCTGTTCACTCGAAAGTGCAGGCGCGGACAGGCAGGCGATTTGCACCGTAGGGATTACCTGAGCCAACAACACCGGATTGCACACGCCGCCATCCAGCAGGACGCCGTGCGCATACTCCGGGTTGCTCAGGTCTTCGGTCAGCAAGTCCAGGTATTCTGGCAGCGCGGCGCGGTTGAACTGGTAAAACTCATCCCATGACATCCCCAGCAACCACGCCAGACCGTTGGGAGCCGCCACCCAGGCGCGATTGACGGGATGACGCGCGGTGAAACGGCGATGATATTCCCCATAGATGCGCGAATCCATATCGTACACCGGCAGCCCAAATTCTTTTGACAGAATACCGCAAACCCTCGTCTTGCCTGCGCCTGCGCCGCCAATTAGCCAGTACAGTCTTTTGTGTTGGCTCAAAACGACACGGGCGTGGTCTAACAGAGATTGATCTATCTGAAATTCAGTCATGTTGTTGTTCCATTCCACCTGACCAAGCGTAAGGTATGGCGTCGCTGAATATGGGTGCATAGAAAAAGGTGCGGGTGAGCAGGGTGGCAATCGCCGAGGTGAGCAAAACAATGCACGGAATCAGAGGATGTTTTTTCATGCGCTTTGTCTTTGTTGCGATAATTCTTCCAGGTACGCCAGCAGCTCCCAGAAGTCTTTCACGCGCAGCGAGGGCAGGCTGGATACCTCCGCTGCGCCGAACAGGCAGGTTACCAAGCCTGCTGCCTGCCCTGCCTGGATGTCGCTCTCGTGGCGGCAAATCAACAGGGTTTCGGCGGGGTTCAAGGCGTGTTTTTCGAGCGCGGCAAGCAGGATGGCAGGATTCGGCTTGCAAGGATAGCCCTGCTCTGGGGTGAAAATATCGCTAAAGAATTCGGTCATCCCGTGCGCGGCGAGCAGGGCGCGGGTGGATTCCAGTTTGCGGGCGGTGACGATCAGGTTCAAGCTGCCGTGCGCCGCAATCCAGGCGCAGACTTTGCGCGCGCCGGGAATGGGCGGTTGGCGCTCCGGTGGAATCTGGCGGTAGTGTTCGGCGGAACGCTGGCGCAGCAGGGCAGGGTCGAGCCTGAAGCGCGCCGCAAGCGTATCTACACAGTAATCGAGCGATTGGCGGGCAAGGTCATCCACCACGTTCAGGGCGATGGCGCAGCCCATTTCGTTGAGCGATTGGCTGATAGCGTAGGTGACAGCTGGGCGCGTGTCGAACAAGACGCCGTCGGTGTCCCAAAGCAGATGGCGAATCATTTCAGACTCCAATCAGGATGCGTCTGGCGTATTTCGCCAAACCGGGTCGCCCAGGACAAGCAGGGAAGCGGTAAGGCGGATTGACTTTGTGCAAGAAAGAACCCAAAAATAGACTTGCGCGGAACTTGCATGTTCACCCCACCCAGGGTTTGCATATCTCTGAAGGCTCTGCCCAGGCTCCGGGTTTCGGTGATGGTCTTGTCCGGCTGGCTCATGTGACTCCTTGACGGTTTCATCTCAAGTTTAAAAGCAAATCCCCCCGGCGGTATCAGCGAAACGGGGAGATTTGAAACTGGTCAGGTGATGAGAACTGAACCTGGTCACCTGGGCAGGTCAGCCAGGACGATGTTGTCAATTTTCCAGGCACCCAGTTCGTTCACCAGCACGACTTTGACATGGCGGACAGTATCCTGGCTGAATTGCAGGTGGACGATGGCTGTTCCCGCTTCAATGCCGGCGTCAACGCTGAAATCATGCGGGATGTCCTGGGCTAATAGGATGGGGTCGGCTACGAAGCCATCAGCCCCAAGTTCATCCAGTTCTGCAATGAATTTTGTAGTCAGAAAGCCACTCTCGCGATAAGCTTTATCAGCCAGCGGATTGCGGAAGGAATCGCTTGCCGGGTCGCCGATGTAAGCCAGGTACCAGGTATAGAAAGCCCTGGCGGTTCCTTCCGGCGTGGCGGCGCAGGTGATGTTGGCGATTTTCCAATTATCACCCATCTTTTGAAGGTCAATAATTAGAGCATGATTGGGAAAACTGGAGCGCAGTAACAGGCTCACCCGTTCGCCATGATTGTAGATGCCGTCAACCATCACCTCATCGGGGCGGTCTTGAGCGCATAGGAAGGGGTCGTAGGCAGCCTGCTCGCTGAAACCTGCTAACACTTCGTCCACATGTGCGATGAAACTGGGGGTCAGCAGGTCACTGTCCTGATATGCCCGTTCGGTAAGCGGATTGCCTTTGTATGCCAGATACCACTCGTAGAATGATTCGGTGATATTCTCTGGCTCGGTTTGATCATCCACGCTTATCTCGACATTTTTTTGGTACTTTTGATTGCCCCAAAATGCCATCGCAGGCGGGATGATGATAGCCGCCGAAGAAAGAATGGCAACAGCCATAATCAAAAACCAGGCGAAAATTTTTTTGTTTTGCATGAGATTTCTCCTTTTTTTGGGTTTTCAAAATATCTGACAACCTTACTGTAAAACAAAATCTCCCCAGCAGCATCCGCTGACCGGGGAGATTTGTAACTGGACAGGCGATGAGACCTGAACCTGGTCACCTGGGCAGGTCTGCCAGGGAAGGGTGCTTTCCGACGTCGCAAAAGAAATGGCTTCGTTCAAGCCATAGTACACAGGCGACAACAAGCCACAATATCCCAACCACCAGCCAAAGCGGACGCAGGCTACCGCCATTGTCCAGCGGTAGGAAGGGGAGCAAACCCACAGCAGCATTGCTGGAGGTGTGAAAAAACAGGGCGATCAGCAGAATCCCCCCGGTACGGTTGTAGAACCAGGTGTAGAGAAAGGTAGACCCAGCACTTGGAGCAAAAACCAGGCTAATGACAATTGTTGGTGAAAGTTACCCGTCATCTCTATTCTCTGATTGTTTCAATTTCTTTTCTGATGCCGATAAGGACCGTGTTGAATGCCTCTGCTTCTCCCAGAAAAGGTGTGTGCGCGGATGATTCAAAGATGATCAGATGTTTACCGGCAGGTGCTTCTAACTGGTTGTAATATTGTTGAGTGAGTATCGCTGGGGTGTTGTAATCCAAAGTGCCGTTGAGAAGATATACCGGAATCTCTACCCGAGGAATATTTACAAACGCGTCATAAAACTGATAGGCAGGATCATCCCACATGTTGCCGCTGCCGCGGTTGGCGCCGTTGAGCCAGGCGCGCATGTCACTCAGGTTATATTCTGATCCGCGAAACGTGATCCACGCTAGCCGGGCGATGTTGGTGTCAAAATCGCCTCCATAGGCGTCGATCAGTCTGACAAACTCGACATATCGCTCATGTTCTCTGAAAGGAGGTTGCCCCAAAGCCTGCAGTTTTTTTCGATCTGCTTCGTTCTTCTGATCTTCCACCTGTCCTATGAGCCATTCATACGCGATGCGCTGCGCCTGGGGCGGGCTGACCACCTGACTGACACCGATATAAGCAAAGTAGTCTTGCGGGTAGGCTTGAGCCAGCCTGAGACCCAACTGAGCGCCCCATGAGTGTCCAAGCAAATAGATCTTTTCCTGTCCAAAGCGAGTTTTGAGATAAAGGGTAAGTGCATGGGCATCATCCAGATACTGCTGGAATGTCATGCTGGTTTCATCGAAATCCGCAGGGTTCGATTTGCCCGCGCCGCGCTGATCCCAATGAACCACGACATACGCATCTTCAAGTGCGCCGTTGAAATGCCGGGCGATGGGCATTTGCGCCGCCCCAGGTCCACCATGCAGCCAGAGCAAGACCGGGTTAGACGTGGATTTTCCACGAATCAGGAGCCATTGTTCCATGCCATTCAGCTCAATTTTTTCCAGGCTGGCAATGCTTCCCGGCAACGGTTGACCCGTTCCATCCAGGATGGGCGGCGTGAAACCGGCGCGGAGCTTATATGCGCACACGCCGATGACAAAAAGCAAACTGCCAGTAAAACAGGCTATAGCAATCTTTTTCATGCTGGTTCCTTTCTAATAAATTGCGCCTCTCCTGGGAGTGTTTTCGGGCTACCAGCTGCCTGGTGCAATGTCCTTTCAATAATCCATTTAACGCCGTCCGGGATCGACGAATCAGACCGAACAAATCAAGCGTTTTCCTGGAATCTTTCATGATTCCAGCACTCATGCGAACCAGGTGAGAATGCCTAGCAGGAGGGCAATCGGCAGGCGGGCAAGGGCGAATTTGCGCCAGTTCTGGTCTCCGGCAATGGATGATACAGCGGCGCGACCCTGGGGGTTGAAGACGACCAGCGCGGCTTTCAAGCCCCAGCCAATCGGTAAAATGACCATCAACAACCAGCCCGCCCAGGTCTTGGGCGTGGCGCTCATGAAGTGATAGAGCGCAAAGATATAAAAACCAACGAGCAGGAGGCTTGCCACCACAAACCACCAGGGACGGCGTTTGCCTGCATAGGCGGATTGTTCCACTGCTTGCCAGCGCGCACCCATCAGCGCCATTGCAAGGCTGGTGAGCAGGGCGGCAGAAGCGAGAAGATAACCGAACAGTTTGACGTAAAGCATGTTGAGCTCCTTATGAAAGAGAGAAATCGTTTCATGGCTTGAACTGCACAAACCAAAGGTTTACGCTACACAGTCATCATAAAATAAAATCTCCCCGGTCACATCGGCAGACTGGGGAGATTTGCGCCTGGTCAGTTGGGCAGGTATTTACTTCACCATTTTGTTCTGTAAAGCGATTGCTACCGCTTCGGTGCGGCTGGTTGCGCCCAGTTTGGACAGCACACTGCTGACGTGAAATTTGGCTGTCGAGGGGCTGACCACCAGTCGTTTGGCAATCTGATTGTTGTTCAAACCTTCCACCATCAGCGCCAGTACTTCGCGCTCGCGCTCGGTCAGGTCGAAGCCGACTTTTTCGGCAGGGTGACGGGCAGCCTGGATAAGCACCTGGGCGGCATCCGGCGCAAGAGTGGGTTTGCCCATCGAGGCGGCGCGGATGGCGCTGGCAAGTTCGGCAGCGGTGACGTCTTTGAGCAGATAGCCAATCGCCCCGGCTTGCAACGCACCCTGCACCAGTTCTTGCTCTTTGAAACTGGTCAGCACGATGACCTGCACATCGGGGTAACGCTCGCGCAGTTGGCGCGTGGCGGTCGCCCCATCCATGCCTGGCATGAGCAGATCCATTAAAATCACATCGGGTTTGACCAATGGACAGCGCGCCAAAGCCTGTTCGCCGCTTTCGGCTTCGCCCACCAGTTCCATGTCGTCACAGGTCATCAAAAATGTCGCCAGACCGCTGCGTACAACGGCATGATCATCCACCAGCATCACACGAATTTTGTTTTCCATACGACACTCCGTTATTTCGTCAATGTGACCACTGTCCCTGCGCCGGGGCGACTTTGGATGTCGAGGCGCGCCCCAATGGCTTCAGCGCGCTCACGCATGATGCCTAGCCCCAGACTGGCGGGTGGAACTTGAGTCGGATCGAATCCGCGTCCGTCATCGCGCACTTGCAGCAGGGTGGCATTTTTTTCCCGCTGAAGGGTGATGGAGACCTGCGACGCGGCGGCGTGCTTGGCAATATTGTTGAGGGCTTCTTGTGCCACGCGGTAAAAGACGGCTTTGACCTCGGCTGGCGGGTCGATCTGCCCTTCGATGGTCAAATCCACCCTCAGGCGCGCCCGTGCGCTGAAGGCGTTCGCCAGGTGACGCAGCAGGTCGACTAAATCCATCTCAGCCAGCGCGGCAGGACGCAGTTCCAACAGCAGAGTGCGCATTTCGGAGAGGGCGCCGCGCGTCAGTTGGCGCAGTTCTTCCAGTTTTTGGGCGGCGGTTTCGGGGTTGCGCTCCCACAATTTGGGCAACACTTCAGCAATCAGGCTGGCAGAAAAGAGGGTCTGAGAGACGGCGTCGTGCAAGTCACGCGCTAATCGTCCGCGCTCTGCCAGCGCCGCACCTTCAGCAGCCTGCGCCCGCAACAGGGCGTTTTCAATGGCAAGCGAAGCCTGGCTGGAAAACGTCGAAGCCAGTTCGATCTCCTCCGGCTGGATGTTGCGCGGGGTCGGATAATACAACACCAGCCCACCATACATTTCACCCTGTACGCTCATCGGCACAGCCAGCACCGCACCATAACGGTCGGGAAATTGCCGAAGCCGGTCGGTCAGGCTGGAATCGAGCGAGACGGCTTCGCCCCCCGCAGTGTAAACCGTTTGCCCCTGAAAAACCTGAGTGGTATCGTTCACTGCCACCGGCTGGCGGGAGAGAATCGCCTGTCCAAGCGCGCCCTGCCCAAGCGGCAGGCGGATGTGCGCGGCATATTCCTCCGAAAGCCCCACCGAAGCCTGTGGCACGAGCATTTCCGCCGCCGGGTCGAGTTTGTGAACGGCAGCCGCTTGGGCATTCAACAGTTGACGGGCTTGGGAAACAATATGCCGTAAAATCTCATCCAGCGGGCGTGCCGTGTTCAGGATGTAAAGGGTTTCGCGTAAACTCTCAGCCACGCTGCGACGTTGTTCCGTCTCTTGTAGCAAGCGGGCATTTTCGAGGGCAATCGCCACCTGTTCGGCAAACGCCAGCCCCAGTTGAATTTGCTCCTCGTGAAAGTCTTGCGGTTCAGTGTAGTAAAACACCATCCCGCCGTAAAGTTTTTCCTGGATGTAAAGCGGCACGGCAAACGAACCCGCGTAGCGCTCCCGCAAGGCAATACGTTCACGTTTGATAGACTCAGGGATAGTTGGGTCGCGGCGAATTTCCTCCACCCGCTCTGGCAGGGGCGGGTAATTGCCGTAAATCGGCTGGCGGTTGCGCAGAGCCTGAAGGTAGTTTTCCCCGCCCGAATAGCGCAGCGCAGAAAGCTGCCGTTGGCTGCCCGTTGTAAAAATACCTTCCATCCCATAACTGGCTACATGGGTGACAACTTCATTTTCCAGATCAAAGTGATGCAGGACACATGCGCCTGCCCCCAACTGCTTCGCTGCCAATTCCACTGCCCGCTTCAGGAATGCGTCCAGGGGCATGTTTGAATTGATCATGCTAATGATGTCGCGCAGACTCTCAGCGACTTGCTGGCGCCGCTCGATTTCCTCAGTGCGCGCCTGCACGCGCGCCTCCAGCGTGGCATTAATCTCCTGCAAAGCCAGTTCGGCTTCTTTTTGCTCGGTCAAATCAATCACCATGCCGTCGAAGTGAGATAATCGCCCGGCAGAATCGTAGCCAGGGTTGGAGATAGTCTGCACCCAGCGCCAGCGCCCCTGACGCGGGTTATAGACGCGGGTGACCTGGTTGTACGGCTCGCCCCGTTCGAGGGCGCGGCGATTGGCTTCCAGGACGCGCGGCGCGTCATCGGGGTGCAGGTTCTGGAACCAGTTGCTGAAGTCGTAATAGTCTTCCACGCCGGTCAGCTCGCGGATGGAGGGGCTAGCCAGCGTCACCCGCGCCCCGTGGGGACTGTCAGGGTCAAGTGTAACGCGGTAGATGGCAAAATGATGGGCATTTTCGATAATTGATCGCAGAAGCGATTCGTTGGCGGTCAGGCGGGTGAGGGTTTCGCGCAATTGGGGTTCATCCAGCTCGCCGGGTAGGGACGAAAGCGTTCCCAACACCGGGTCGGGTGTGAAGGCGATAACCTGTTGCCCTTTGGCTTGCGCGGCGGGAATCAAATCGAATTCGCAGACTTCATCGCCGCAAGCCTGACAGCGCTGCTCGACGCAGACCACATCCCGCCGCCGCGTGACCACGTTGATAAAGCCTACCAGCACCCCGGCGGTATAGGCGCAGACCGGGCTTTGGGCGCGTTGACCGTGTCGGGACATCATCCAGGCTTCAAAAGCGCCTCGCCCTTGTATGCACACCCATCCGAGCGGAAACGCTGACTGGACGATATCGAACTGACCGAACCCCGCCGCCTGATAAGCCTGAAGGCACCGGGTAAACAAGGCTTCCTGTGCCTGCGGATCATCGGTCTCCCCCTGGGCGATAGCATACGAAGCCCCTCCGTTGGCGCCCGCCTGCTGGAAGATTTCCCCCGCTGTCCTGGCACCTAGCAGGTTCTCCACCTGGCGGCGCAAACTCCAAAAGCCAGATTCGATGTCCACAAACGCCATGCGTGCCCCGCCCACCGTTATGATGCCAGGAGCAGTTTGGGCGAGATATTCGGATAGGGATGGTTCTCTCATGCTGTGATTGTACCAAAAGGGCGCAACAAGCGGAATCTATTTGGGTTCTCCTGACCCGATTGGAGCGGGAATAGCTGTCGTCATCAAGTATACGCAATGCCCATCAGCTTGCGACAGGACCTTCACGCAGTAAACGCCGCAGCGTGGAACCAAGCCTATGGGGATAAGGACCTGGAAGAGTTGGGAGGCGTGAGCGAGATTGACACCGAACCTACGCCAAGACCGACGAGGATGCCACCTTCTTTTGCATGGTGGTCGGCTTCAGCGGCTTGCCGGAGATACGGTTTGTCTGTTCCCGCACCTGGAAGGGCTCAAAGCCAATTTGAGGGCGAGTCAGGAGCAAGCCAGAGATCCTACCCCAGCAGGAAGATCAGCCACTCCGCTATCTGCCCAAGAACATCTGTGCCAATGCTGGCTACGGTAGCGAAGAGAACCACGATTATTTTGAAGCGCACCAACGGGGCAACTACGTCGAATACAACACCTTTCACCTGCAGCAACAAAAACAACCACAAACCCGAACTGATCCGCAAAGAGCGTTTCCAATCCGAGAATTTCCCCTATGACGCCGAAACCGATATCTTCCTCTGCCCGGCTAAGCAGCGCTTGACCTACCAGACTACTCGCCGCCAAAGAACCGAGAACGGCTACCGGAGCGAAATCTGCATTTACGCAGCCTCAGCCTGCAACTCTTGCCCTCTCAAACCCGAATGCACCCCAGCTCAGGGCAACCGGCGCTTGTACGTCAGCCTCTGTTTGCGTCGCTATCGGGAGCAAGTCAGGACAAACCTGCTCTCGGAGCAGAGCAAGCCGCTCCGCATCCGGCACAATGTCGAAGTCGAATCCGTCTTCGGTCACATCAAACGCAATAAGCGCGCGGTGGTAGCACTGCTCCGTGCGCTGGATTATAGCCAAGTAAACCGCGATTAAGCGTCATTCAGACATCGATGCTAGGGCTTTTTAAAGAACCCATCGAGAAAAATTGGTTTGAAAATTCAAAGTAATGGTACCAATGATGAAATCTCAAACCGTAATTCAGGCGCTGATAACGATACCCGATCTGCGCAAGTGACAAGGGTGGTAATCTCCCTTATATGCGCTGCAGAATTTTTAATATCACTGAATAACAAAATTGCAAGGGAATAAAAATAAATATTGACTTTACCAGAATATGCCCTTATAATAAACACAATCCATAAGGAGAAGGGGAGATTGGGATGATTTCAACGGTCACCACATCTACAGTATCTACCGTCACTACTGTGGCCATAGCGGGATCCCTGGCGCTGGTTGGTATTCTGGTATTGCTGATCCTCCTCATACAAAAAGAAATTGTTACTTCAACTTCCGACATCCGCCTGAAAAAGCTAGGCAATGCCCTTAATATCAGCATCGTTCCTCTGCTTATTGCTTTTGTCCTGGTGGTTGCCTCACGCATCAGCGACGTCTTACGCTAATTTGATAAAATGAATTAAAACCAAACAAAAAGAGCTGTGCTTTTCTCAACAGCACAGCTCTTTATTTAATGTCTGCAGATTACATATGTTCAGGGCGGAGAGATGCCTGCCTCACAAGGGGAGATCAGACTCCAGCGAGCAGCATCAAATGCAACCAAACGCGCAGATCTGATGGTCTCACCGGTCGCATTTGTCAGCCGAAGGAATACATCTTCGCCGGGAGCGAATTGATATCTGCCCAATTCTGCCCACTCACCCTGGTGAGCTGACTGATCTAAGATAACCTCCTCTACTTTCCCGGAATGACCGATCTGATAGCGGGCTGACCGTGTGGTGGCGAACTTCGGTGGAAGGAAAACTTCCAGGCGATAAGTCCCACAAACCAGAGCATCAGGTCGCCATTCCACGATTGTCGTCACCTCTTCGGGTAGGGCATAAGACCAGTGCAGGTCCCCGCCGATGCCTTCATTGATCAACCACCAGAGTCCATCTACATGCAAGACTTGCGGGTCACCGTCATCCAAAACCAGGGGCGTTGGTGTAGGGATGGGGGTTGACGTGATAGGCTTCAGCGAGGCAGGAACGACCGGAAACAGGGGGGTGATCGTGGTTGATGGTGGGCTTGTGATTGTTGCGGTAGGCTCTGGTGAAGAATTTCCCATCAGATTCGCGATCGCTGTTGCCGCCAGTCCCGGGGTTGGAGGGGGGATAGGTGTTGCTAAAGGTTGCGCGGTTGTCTTCACTGATGCCGGTGGTGTGCTCATTACGATCGGAATAATCAAATAAAGTGAGATATTCGTGAGACCGTGGGACAGAGTCACCCCTAAGATCGAGCCGGTGCGGGCAACCATTGCGCCAAACATGAGCGCCACCCCAAAGACGAAAAATACATCCAGTGCCGAGCGATAACCCAGGTGCAAGATAGCGAACAACGCCGCCACATAGAATGGGGCATATCGTCCCAGGCTCTCCATGGCGCTGCGCTGAATCACCCCACGGAAGATCACCTCCTCCAGAAATCCGGTGAAGATGAAAAGTATCAGCGCCGGCAACCAGAGCTGCTCCCAGGAGAGAGCTTCCACCAGGGGGTCCGGACGCAGGATTAGATACTCAATATAGCCCAAGCCAAACCCGGTCAAACCGAAGATGACCTGAAAGAACCATGCTCGCACGGTCAACCCGATTTTATTCCCGGTGAATCCCACCACCCGCATGGTCAGAAAGACCGCCAGAAAGAGAGGCGCGCCGATCACCACGTACCAATAGAGAAAGGCGAAGCGCGGCAGCGGAAGAGAAAGGCTCATCAATCGGATAAGCGGCGCCAACACCAGCGTAATCAGCAAGCGCTGCCTGGGTCCGCGGGCAAACAGTGCGGCGTGAGATAGGAGCGCCACCAGCAGAAACCCATGGAGAACCATCCCAGCCTGAGGGAGGGAAAAGGTGGTCACCGCTTCAGCTATGGCAATGGCTGCCAGATAAACCAGAGGCACCCACAACGCATTTGGGAATCTTCTGGGCTGCAGCGTCACGTTCTTTCCTGCCTCCACGCGCGCCTCGGATAACTCCTGGGAGTTGTAAGCACTCATCCCTTTACCGCTCATCATATTGTCGTCATCTAATGCCTGCTTCCAATAGCTCGTTCCGGCAAAGGCTGGTAGATGAGCTAGCTGCCTTTGCTCTTATCTTAACGTAGATCGGGCTCTCCATGCCTCGCCCGAGTCGTTGCCTTCATTAAAATCCCCGAATTCCCCGCGACCCGCCAGCCTCGATGATGACCAAGAGCTGGAACCATGTGTTGCGGGTGAAATGATTATTATTCTGTCAGGCTATCAAGCAGGACTTTGATGGCTTCTATATTTGGGATCATATGGCTCTCGTCATCGTAACTCACCATGTCAGGTGTAACTGCCAGCAGGCGTGCCTGGTTGCCTACCTCCTCCACCATGCAAGCCAGATCGTGCGCCTGGTCCACGCTCAGGTCGGTGATGACCGCCTTGCGGATCGCCTTAGCCAGGTCGAGGATCTTGCCCACATTCTCAGGTTTGAGTAAGGTATCGCGCATGCCCTGTATCACGATGGTCTGGCGCTGCAGGCTGCCCCAGATATCCGGCTGCGCCTGTCCAGAGGGGTGCATCAGCCGGGTCAGGTTCAGCGCCCGCAAGCCAGAGAGCACCTGCACGCCGGATGGATATACCCCGTAACCTTCCATCGTCCCGTCCACAGCCTCGGGCAGGTTCACTTCGATCCCACCCAATTGATCAATGAACTCGATGAAGGGCGCCTCTTCTACCGTAACATAGTGGTCCGTGACGAATTCGAAATTGTCGAGGATGGTCTGCGCCAGTGCCTGGGTGGCTTTGCGGGAGCGCACGGGATCGGGTTCTCCACGAGCGGTTTCCCAGGCGATCTGATAAACCTGATTAAGGGGAGCCTTTTCGACGCCCGCATTGGCAAGCACAGGAGTGTCCACCCACAGCTGCACCGGCAGGGTCAGGATACCGACTGCCGGGGTGTCGAAATTGACCTCCACCAGGCGAATGGCGTCCGCGCCGTAGAGTCCCGCCGTGATGGGGGAGGCGCGCCCGATGACCAGCAAGCGCATGACCCCTGTGTTGCCGCAGGTCTTTTGTTGCGCCTGTGGCGCGCTCTGAATGGCAGCCTGCTGTTTAGCCTGCACCTGCGGCGGGATATCCAGTTCCAGGGAAGGTCCGAGCTGGGCTTTCGCCAGGGCGAACGCTACGCCGGTTATCCCCAGGAGCGTCAGAATGACCCCCAATAATATGATGAAAAATATACGTTTCATGATTCGCCTCCTTTCAGGCATTTAAAAGGTTAGATGGATACAATAAGTTCGGGTAGGGGAAATGATAACAGGAACCGACGTCCACTCCAGTATGAGCCAGCGATCGTAGCGGCTGCCCACCTCGCTACTGTTGAGGATCTTCTGGATGGTGATGGGATTGATTTGGATTCCTTCCAGTTTGAGGCAACCGCTCAGCCGGTTGCAACCCCAGGCAGGATACACCAGGCTGATATCCAATATGCGCTGTTCACTTCCGGAGGCATGGTCGCTGGATGGGAATGATGAACCGGTGGCATTCAACTAAGCCATTGATGCCATGGGTTTGAAAGCGACGTTTGAACTTAAAGAACGAGCTTCGCGACATTCCACCAATTCTGCAGCAGCCAAGACATTGCCCATTGCCTTTGCCAGTTCAAGCACGCTCAGGCATTGTTCAGCAATTTTGATTTCTGGTGAGAATGAACTGTTCCGTACCTCCATAAATCGATTCCGCCCTGTTTTCTTTCCGATTGTCCGAGACTACAACTAAGAGTAAAGCCCTGCGACGACCCATTAATGGAGTTCCAATGTTCTTAGTGGTGTGCCATTTTTAGTTTTGATTAATCTTATTAGAATGTCATTATTCTGTATGTCAGGAATTTGCAAGTTAAATTGTGCCATAGCACATGATGATAAATCAAAAGGTCCTATTTTCTTGGATAAATCCCCATCTATGAAAACTTCGATCTGATAAGTAGACATAATTTTTTGGTGATTCACCACATATAAATTGTTCGATATTGATCCGCTCTCACTCTTCCCTAAGTAAAATTCTGTATAATCAGAACCGGCTGTAGTTCTAAATTGAGCTGTATAAATGGCAGATATTGACCAAATAAATATAAGTAACAATAGTGATAGGGCTGTAGTTGTACCGCGAGGGTAAATGATAGACTTATGATTGAATTTACTCATTGCTAAACCGAAAATTAACAAACTTAACGATGATAGACATATCAATAGTGGTAATCTACCCAAGTTTATAATGGAAAAATTGGCTAGATATCCCCAAATGACAACAAAGCATATACTTAAGACTAATAATATGCTTGAATATAAATAGATGTTGCTAATTCTTAAATCAGTGATGGATTGAAGAAAATATAATAATGCAAAACCAGGAATAATTAGAAGAATCAATACAGCAACCATTAATCTAATAAATAATTCTAATAATGACGTATTGATACAAATATTTTGCTGTTTGCTTGATTGTATGAAGTAAGGTATATTTAAACTCTTTGGCTGATAAATTGACAATTTTTCACTATCATAGATTTTAATTAGATTTTCATTTAAATTTATTTTATCAAAATTTTCTGTCCATGGCATTAGATAAACCCAATTCTGGGAAATTATCGGTTTACCCAATTTATCAATCACATAATAATCTGCAAAATCTTTATCGGATGAGGTTGCTTCCACCAAATATGAGTAATTTATTGAGTTGGGCCACACGAATTCAAAAGTTTTTTTATTTTCCGCAGCCGATAACTGGAGAGAGCCAAATACATTTGCATCAGACAATATTCGACTCTTATTGGGTATTAACTGAGAGACAACTCCAAAATCAGTCGGCTTAGGGTCAGGTTTTAATGTTGTAATATAACTAAAAAAACCAATCGATGATACGATTGCCAAGGCAACAGAAAGATTAATAGATATTTTGCTAGACCATCCTAAGCTCTTGGGTACCATTATCATCAATAAAGGAAACGCTAGTGGAATGACACGAATGCTAACAGCCCCGTAGGCTGAGTAACCTATAATATGGACAACAGATACAACAAAGATTGACCAAATAAAAATATCCGTATTGGATGTTGAAATAGTCAATACATTTTTTGTTACTATCCATCTTGTAATCTTAATGGAGCACCAAATTCCAACCGGAACCGTCATTATAAGTAAACTAATCAAGGTCATATAAGTTGCCAAGCGCGGGCTATATGGAGCAATCTCATAGGGGGCAAGAATTGTATTAGATCCAAAAAATAATGGGTAGAAGACCCTGGTTGAGATACTACTAAATAATGATTCACCTACAGACTCTGCGATGAGGCGTTTTAGAAAGTTCTCATAAAAGACACTATCAAAAGCAAAGTAGAATACTATCATAAACAACAGTTTTGCCCATGATGTTTTTGCAGAATTACGGCTCTTCTCTACTCTCATATTGATAAGCATTATTGCGACAAGCATGATACTAATAAGCCATAAAGGAGTGGTTTGATAAAAAAGAAATGTTACTATAAAGATAACCATCATTAAGACCGAATACATCGTTTTTCGTTCTTGAAGCCAATACCAATAAACAATTAGGAACCCTAAAAAAAGACTGTTTGTCCATACATATGTTTGCACACTATATTGACTTACGAGCCTTGGATATGACCACCCGGCATAGACAGCCAACGAAATAGCAATAGTTATAGAATTGCTTATAATTCTTCCCAAGAAGTAATAAAAAAGAACCAATATCAAGGTACCAATCGGTAATAAAGCTATCCATTCATAAGACATTTTAGAAATAACTGAGAAAGCAGATAAGAGCAATTCGCCCCCCAAATGCTCTGGATGATAAGAAGAAGCTGATGTCACGTAATCGTCTATATGAGCTTCCTCTATAGATTTGGCTATTCTCGCTAAGCGGAACAATGTCCATGGTTCCTGAATTGACTTGTATGAAAATATAAATCCAGGAATAATGGCGAAAGACAACGGAAATAATAAAAATACAACATTTCTAATGAAATTAGTAAATTTTGTAGACATATTAATGGTGTATTGTGTACAGATTGAGCCTATTTTTCCCACTGATGATAATATTTAATTTAGCAGTAAACTTGCTCAAACAAGAGAAAACCATCGAAGAACATGTTCAAGCCAAACGCCTGCAAATCGGTTGGAGTGAGGATTATATACCCAAGGTACTAGCAGGTCGAACCGCAATTGCCCTGGTCTTTGACTGTTTATGAATGTGAAATACATGGATCAGTATTACAATAGCAACTATCAAATTTCCCCCCAAAACTCCAATCCCAATTGCCAAAATTCCCAAAGATTCCATTAACGCTGCAGATGTTCCAATGGTGAATAACCCTACTAAGCCACTATAGATGATTAGTGGAAGGAGTTGTTTTTTTATACGTAAATAGATAAAAAATAACTGGGTAAATGCGACGAACGGCGTTGATGTGGACAGTAGCCGTAATAAATTTGTGGCTTCGAGTGCATAATCTTTGCCAAAGAACTGCAGAATTCTTGGTGCGAATACAATGACAATAACGGTTAGCGGAATTGTAATCATCATTCCAATTATTAGGGATTGCACAAGATATTTTTGTGAATTTCCTGGATCACTGGACCCTTCTGCAAAAGCCGAAACTGCAAAGGCTAAACTAGGAGTAGCTATTGTGCTGCCTATCATCAGCGCAATGTATGCATAACCATTTTTAATGGGACCCATTGTATTCAGTGTCAACAAGGGTAATATCGTTTGGGGCAACATTAGCAATAATCCCGCTACATAGTTGCCAATAGAATATGGGAGCATTAAACCGAGATCCTCGCGATTAATGATCCACATAAACTTATATCTCGGTTCGATCCTCGATAGATATACAACGAACGCAATGTACACTGAGATGAGGAAGCCTATAACATTGGCTCCAATTATCCCAATTGCGCCGATAGAAAATCCGATCACCACCAGGGCAACTCTCACAAAATTATTGATAATCGTGTAATAGAAGGCGTATACACTTTTCCTTCGAGCCACAAACGTATCTCTTACGATAGTACCTAGTGTGGCAATGATGACATAAACAATGAATATAATAAAGAACAGCCAGTCATCTCTGAGTTTTAATAAACCTGGTGACCAAAAACGGACCCCCAATAAATAAACAACAGCAGCCAAGATCGAAATGATAAAATTAACACAATAAGCACTATTCATCATCCTGATCGGATTCGGCGCCTCTGCCAAAAACCGGATTAATCCCATGCTCAGATTTAAACCAGAGATACCAGCGATTAAAGTTGCTGCAGAAATAGTAGCTGAGGCAAAACCAACATCATAAGGTTGATAAAATTTACCAGCTATGATCCAAAAAATAAAACCAGCAATTCCAGGGATGACATTTACCCCTAGAAGATAAATCGCGTTTGTATAAAGAGAATATCTGATACGTTGAGAGATCCAATAATACATGTCTATCGCCAAATACTGTATGGGTCTTTAAGATGCCTCTCGCTTCCTGCCTCAGCCGCATTCTTGGATGGTCGCCGTGATGCCACTTTCATTTCCGAACTTGTAACACGACAAGAATCAGGAATTGACCGATACACCACTGCTCCAGCAGCTATTATGACATCTGACCCAACCGTGATATCACCAATGATTATCGAGCCCGCACCAATGAGTACCCTGTCACCAATTTTCGGGGAATCCGGTTTAATTGGATAGAATCCGTTCCAGGCAATCGATACATTGTGATATATCGTGCAAAATTCGCCGATATGTGAAAAGCCTGCAAGTATGATATTTTGGGGGTGGGGAAGTCTCAGCCCTCTGCCAATCGTGATAGTGCCGGGTATATTGGAATTGCAAAGAAACCATTGAAAAATAGAACCCAAAAAACGGCAGATATACCAAGTGACTGCTATGGCTCGTTTATTGATATAGCAATTGCGGTAAATAAATTGTTCCATTCTTATCTCGATTAATAACTGGACATTGGCGAATCTGAACCTTAAAAGCTAAAAACATGGACACCCTGGAAGGCAACCGCAGGCGCGCAATGCTGACTGGGCAACAATGACCATATTTGCCCGGCCAATTTACGGCCTAGTCGGCAAACGGGACCTAAACGGGCAAGGTATCCAAACGCAAATAGCGCTGTAAGACTTGCGGTAGATCGCAAGTCTCTTGCATCATCTCGATTGCGCTGGTCAGCCACTCGACCGCATGTTCGTCCCGATGCCGCCGTATGAGATCGCCGTAGGTCTTGATCCGGGCGCAGCGCTCCTGCTCGAAACGGCGTTCGACATAGGTCCAGGTCAAGAGTACGACGACCAGATACTTGTCTACCGCTTCGTAGGCGCGTACCCGAAAGTCGCTCAACCCAAGCTGGGCCTTCAAATAGAAGTTGCCCACTTCGCATGACCAGCGTCCGCTGTAACCCTGCAGGGCCTGTTGGGCCGAGCGAGTGAGGTCCGTACTCATGAAGTACGCCGGGGATTTCTCCCTGGGGTGCCGTTTCGAGAAGAACACGCGGACATCGAAGGGAACCTTCTGCAGGCGGCCGGTGGTCTGGCGCACATAGTAAGTGGTTTGGTTCCCGTCCGCAGCGGTCACCTGAACGTGGGTGTACCGCCTGTGCCTGAGAGCGGAAGCGATCTGATCGATACGTATGCCATTCAGCTTGCGGTTGTGTTTGAGACCGCAGGTCACGTGCCAGCCTTGGCGGCGGACATAATTGATCAATTGCTCGGAAGCATACCAACTGTCGAACTGCACGTAGACAACCCAGCCACTCGGCAGTAGAGGTCGCAAGGCGGCCAACATACTTTTGGCCAGGCTGTTCTTGCTGCGAAAGGGAATGCGTTGTCCAGGTTTGCGGTGACGATTGATGCGTCGCACGGTTTTTTCTCGCAAGTACAAGCGCAGATCGACGGTGACGAGGATATTTCCGATGCGCAGGTTGGCTGCCAGATAGCAAAAAGCGTTCTTGAAGACCGGTCGACTTTGGGTACCCTCGCTGTGATCGTGAAACCAGTCCACCGGTTCCAGATGACGAGTATCCTTGTCTTTCTCGCCTAACGAGTCGTCTATGTTGATGTAAAGGACTTTGGGCAAGTCCAGGCGTTCGGCTTGAGCCACAGCCCAGTTCACCTGATGGAGGCGCAAGGCGTTCCGGACATCGGCTGCCTCCCAAGGACTGATCCGCAGGAAATCGGCCATGTTGGAAACGTCGGGTGCTGCCAGGAACTGCCGCTGCAGGGCTGCTAAGGTCTTTTCGTCTTCGCAAACCAGGAGCGCGTCGGCTAGATTGAGCATGTGCTGACGTTGTGGCTTGGAGAGATTGAGTTTCAAGAGATCGAGATATGCACATAACTTTGGTGAATTGTGTACAATACGAGTGAGCATGGGATAACCTCCTGTTGGAACAGGTAGTTGGCTTTTCAGCCATTCTACTCAGGAGGTGTCCCATGTTCAACTTATCCATTTTTCGCCAGAGTCCAGTAACTAATAATCAAACTGGTAAATCCGGAGTATGGGTCCTGGATTATCTCTATTCCAGAGGTTTATTACCGGCCCATATAGTTCGTCGAATAAAAAAGGTGCCTCATGATTTTCCTTCATTGGCGAAAACTCTATAACAAGCCTCAAATAATCAGATAACGAAGCATAAAACTCTTTTCGCACCATATCTTGCTCATTAGAAGCCAAAGGAATATCGGAAATGAAACTACTAGTAATCAAATAATCGAATTCATTCTGCTTATACCATTCAATAGAGCGATCTGATAAACCCGCCCCTCCAACTATGGTTACATCATACTCTCTAATCGAATCTGGCATTTGTTTGTCGATACTAGATAATGGTGGACCATAAAAAGGCCAATCCAATGCAATTTTCGCTCCTTCTGGAATTGCCGCTTCGATCCACTGTTTTGCGATCGTGCGGGTATCAATTTGGGTTAGGAGGTAATCCGAACGTACACTTGAAATAGATGGTTGAAAAGCAAATAAAAATGCACCCAGGATCAGCCCTAATGAAATCCCCAACCTGCTGTTGGTAAAACCAGACACAATTTTATATAAAAGCATGGCTGCTAGAATTAGAAGGAAAGGTATAACAGGCAAAATGAAGCGTGCAAAATACATTTGCTGACTGCCCATATATATATATATCACAATCGGTAATGTTGCTATAATTAGATCCACAGGCTTATGGCGAATAAGCGCAAACAATAACCCTGCAATTACAAGTACTGAAAGCAACCATCCTAACCCCCAAAATAGCGTTTTAATATAATAAAGGTACCCACCAACTGGATCAAGCAACCAACCATCAAAGCCAAGCTGTCCAGGTAGATACAGCGATTCGTATATGTCACGAATCACATTACCAGGCTTTATTACGAAATACGGTGATGCTAAAACCGCTGATAAACCAGCAGCAAGAAACATAACCAGCAATCTTTGAAGCTGCAGTCTAGGTTTAGGTCTCAAAGTCACATCTGGTGATAACAGGTGTGCAACAAGAATTGGTAAAAAGGAAAAAATTACTGTATATTTAACGGCAAAACCCGATCCTACAGCAATTCCTGCGAATAAATACCATCTCAAGGGTGCGGAACGCTGAATCTTTACAGCTGCCAGTACTGCCAACGTCATCAAAAACACTGCTGGGATGTCATTCACCGCGTAGTGTGAATCGCGCACATGTATGAAAGATACTGCCAGAAACCAGGCCCCTAATAATCCAACTTGATATGAATAAGCCGCCCTTCCCAGCCAATACACAACCAATACCGTAAGGGTTCCAAGCAAAGCAGTAGTAGACCGACCAATCAAGTAGAGCCATGTTGGATCTAGTGTCAGCCGAGCGCCAAAATCCGAAGCAGATGTAAACAACCCAAGCAGCTTTCCTACAACAAAGAACACTGCAAACTCTGTGAAATACACATACTTGTAAAATGGCGGGTTATTCCACCACTTTGGTTCAAAGCCGTCTCTACCCATACTAGCAGCCTGACGAACATACTGTACTTCGTCTACGTGATACTCATAAGGCAATCCAAAGTCAATTCCCCAAAAACGCAATCCAGCAGCGATCAGAATCACAACAACCAACAATGATATCTTGATGATCAGTATGTGATTTTTATCTGGCTTCATATATCCATCCTTTATCAATCTTATGCATAGGGAGTGGCTAAAAAATGGGCTAAAATTGAGGCATGATTGTATGTCCAAGATGTCACTGAACAGAACGACAAAACCGAGCAGGGAAAACAGGCAGCTGCAGTCAACGATATTGCTGCATGTCCTGCCAAATCAAAAACACGCCAGAACCCAAAGCCTGGGTTTATCCAGAAGAAGTAAGGCGGAAAGCGATCGAACTGTATGTCGATGGGATGAATCTGCGCCGCATTGCTCGCCATCTGGGTGTGCATCATCGCACCGTCTCTTTGTGGGTCAAAGCGCAAGCCGAGCGGTTACCCGACCCACCCGTGCCGGCTACGGTCAAGGAGGCAGAAATGGACGAGTTGTTCAGCTTTATTGGGGACAAAAAAACCAAATCTTCGTCATCACCATCGTAGATCGACTCACTCGCTGCTACCTGGGCTTTCGGGTCGTCTGACAACGGACCCAGATGGTCATTCAGGAGATGGTAGACGAAGCGCCCAAAGCCAGACGCTACTATAGTGATGCCTTTGATGCTTATGACCGCCTGTGGTATCACGGTGGGGCTTATGAAGTCTCCCAAGGTAAAACTGACACCTACTCGGTCGAAGGCGATAATGCCGAGTTGCGCCATTATCTGGCTCGCCTGGCTCGACGCTCGCGCTGTTTTTCGCGTTGCCCGGAAGCATTGATGGCGGCTTTGAAGCTCTTTGTGTATTGTTTCAATCGGCGTCAATTACATAAGCAGCGTTTTCCGAACTACCCGGCTCATGTGTTTCATTTTGTCTAGCCCAAGATTTATCCACTCCCGAGTTAAGCATTCTCACCCAAGAAAGGGAAAATGGAACCGATTATTGTTATTGTCTTTATCAATCGGTTGTTGTCAGACTTCCCAAAACCACGCGGTAAGTCTCAATCGCCCGAATAATAAATTTAACAAAGTCTGGTCCGATAGTTTGATTGGCGAGAAGGTTAGGGTGAGAGTCTGTCCCTTCTCGATAGGCTGCTCTGAGCATATTGTAATCTGGCGAACCATCCCGGTCTTCTGCAAGCTGCCCAAACAAATCATAGGTAACGATATTCGGGTGTCCCGCAAGATACTCTTCCGATTTGAGCCACTCTGCAAAAGCGCGCGCCCGAGCAGCAATCTCCAAATTGGTCTCAGCCGGGTTTAGAGGCGGTTGTGTGACCACGATGAACAATTTCTCCGGGTACCTGTCCATCACATTCCGCATCTCTATATACATCTGCTTACGTGCCTGAAGATCTTCTTCTGACACAATATCGCTCGCCGGATAACAAGATTTGAAAATAATTACCTCATGCTGCATCAACCCGCTGAAGGCGTTCAATGGCAAGGGGAGCAGTGACTGGCGGAAGATCCGATAGAGACCATCAGGATCAGTATTGTCGCCAGGGATGGTGTAACTATATCCAGTTGGATTTCCGTCCGGATCGGTTAAGCCAATATAATTGTAATCGTGATCCCAAAATTGGTAGCCCGCATCTGTTAAAAGCTGACGAACACCACCCTGCTCAATTAGGTTACGCCCTACGGAATGGTGGAGGAAGATGATATTCTTAAACGGCTGAGTCTCATCCCTGGAGCGCGGTGAAGTGTCCAAAACTGCCTGGGGACGATCGATCACTGCGTTGACTTGATTGTATACCCAGCTTTTCAAGCCAAGACTTTTACCACTCACCAGGCGATATACAACCAATCCGCCTGCAATGATGATGAAAACTGATGCCAGTATAACAACAAACTTCAAGCAACTTCTCGACTTCATTTGTAATTCTCTATAATTAGAGACTACTTCTACTTCCTCAATTTCAACAACCGGACTACAAACACTGCACCAACAATTAATACTCCCAGTACCCCAGCGATTGCCAATCCGAACCAGGTATTGCTTTGGGTAGCCAGGCTACCACCCTGGCTTTTGATGGGAAGGGCAGGTAAAATCATCGTGGGAGTGGGAGAAGGAAGTACCAAATTTTCCACAACAGGCGTTTCGGTCAACTCAAGAACCGGTTCAGGCATGGGTGTGGGGAGCATACTTGGTAACTCCAAGACGCGCTCGGTTGTGTAGATCCAATAAGTGGGAATGTCAGTAGTCAGGTCCTTACTGTAGGCTGTAAAAATAACCGAGAGACGCCCATCTGGCGATACCGCCGCTGAAGCACCCTGCACAACCAGATTTGTGCTGTTTCCTAAGTCCAGGCTTTCCTGCACTGTCCAACGCGAACCATCCCACAGCCAATTTGCCAGGCTTAAACGCTGTGACGTGTCCTCGATCACCTGGATAAGATAGAGTTGCCCCGCAGAATCAAAGGTAATAGCTGGATCACCCTGTGAAGTATCAATTGTTGAGATACTTACCGGTGCCTCCCAACTTGCCCCGAAATCCTTTGATACCTCATGTTGGAAAAGTGTTCCGAATCCGCTTTGCTCCACCCACACTCGGTGCAACGATCCATTTGGAGCGCGTATAAGCTTATTCCATGCTACCGAACGCGCTGTTACAGTTTTTACCTCCGACCATGTGACCCCTCTATCATCAGAACGATTTGCATAGAGTCCTTTTGAGCCACTTCCACCAGGTAGAGAAAGATTTTCGAAGACTATATTAATAACCGAATTTCCACTGATAGCAATATGGGGCTTGTCCACCATCTCCCAGCCCTCTTGTATTGCATTAAAAGCCTGGACAGGCTCAGACCAACTCACCCCCCCATCCTTCGATTCGGTTACATAGATGCCTCGATTTTCATTCAGAGGTATTGCATATACAACATGAATTGCCCCATCTACATCCACCTGTATATCTGGCGAGATCCCAGCTTGACGAACAGATGGTAACAAAAGCGGCTCGATCCACTCTGAGGGACTATTCGCACGCGCTCCAGTCGCGCGGCTAAAATATATCTCTCCTCCCTCGCCCCCGCTCCAAACTACGTACAAATTATCATTACGATCCACCGCTATGGCTGGCTGCCGAGTCATCCCGCTGGGGGATTGCAGGACTGCCACAGGACGCGTCCATTGATCATTCTCTCCTCGAGAGTAGTAGATCGCATCTCGGACGTTGGTAGAAGGAGTTCCAGTAGAAGCCGTGGTCTGTGGTTGTATCCAAAAAGCATGCATGCGTCCCTTTGAATCAGACAACATCATTGAATAGGTGATCGGTGTATCTGTTGTGGTAACCACCTCTGGTTCAGTCCAGGCAGAAGGTGGTGGGAACCATTCGCTGATATCGCCTATTGATCGTTGGGTAAACCAGATGTCACCACCCCTGCCAGTATCACAACCCACTACAACCAGGTGTCCATTTGTTGTATCTTGAGCAGCCTGTCGACAACCAAAAATTACTTGGTCAAATGTATCAGGATCCAAAAATCCCATCAGCTCCCTTTGTGGCTGTAACTTACTCCACTGGCTTCCATCCCATGCCACTAAATATACTTGCCCCTGGATATTGGTCATCATAATCAGCAAGTTATCTTGGGAGAAAAATTGTATGTCTTGTGGGCATCCAGATATCTCTGCGAACATCGTTCGTCGATCACCCCACGATTTTCCACCATCTGATGATACATTGAAATATTGGGTGCAATTGATTGTTGCATCACCATCCTGCCAAAAGAGGAGCAAGTTATCGTTGTGGTTTACAACCTGAATATTTGACGGTCGCGCGATGGGATTGTTTTCGGTTGGGCCTTCTATAACTTGAGGCTGCTCCCAATTACGACCTCCATCAACCGAATATGTGAAATAAACCTGCCTGCGAGTTCGGTTATCCCATGACGCAAATAATGTTACTGTTCCTTGATCAGTTGCTGTGGCAATATCCACATTAACATCATTGTTAGAGATATTACGAAAATAGGGAGATTCGTACAAGAGTATAGCTGGACCCCAACTTGAGCCACGGTCATTCGATGTACGATAATAGACTCCGGACTGGAATCCACCGCCAGATATACCACGGATATAGATCAGGTGGATGTTACCCTGCGAGTCAACCAAGGTATCAAAATCGATTGCTGATTCAGCTATCTGAGAGGGAATCGACCAGCTCGTCGGATCGCCAAAGCTTTTTGATGGAACATAACTGCTAAAAAGCTGATTCTGTTCATTAACCCAAAAGGCATAGATGTTTCCAGTTTGATCTGAAATGAGATTCGGTGTTGGTCCTGGCAGGAGTGTCTCACCAGGATTTAGAGAAAGTGGAGAAGGGGACCACGGTAATTGAACCGCTCTGGGGACTGTCCAAACTCCATCCACAAATCCAGTATAGACCGTTCCGACAAATGAATCATGCCAGACGACATGAATTTTACCTTCTTTATCTACTACCACCACAGGATTTGACGTGCCGCCTGATTTGGACAGGTTTATTGGGTCAGTCCAGATGTTTGGGTTAATCTGAGCGGATGCATTGTTTGAGGGATATAAAGCCCAAACAACCGAGCTTATGAGAATACTCAATATCAGTAGAAATGAAATATTTTTTATATTGGACATCAACAACTCGTTATTTGTCAATTAAGGGAATGTACCTACTCCACTTGCAAATCCTTCTCCACCATTATCTCCCTCTGACTCAACTCCTCCAGCACCCGCATCAACAACCAGAAAATCACCAACTCGATACCCACCAGGATGAACATCGCGCTGCCCAGCAGATACAACCACAATCGGGCAATCTCCCAACCGCCAATACCCAAAATCAGGCTGCCCACCCCAACCAGCATGCCTACCAGCAACGCCAACAAACCCATCCAACCAAAATGTCTGTCGAGTGGGGTCTTGAATACCGGTTTACCAAACAACCCCTGGCGTATCGGGCGATGATAAAAAAGCGAGACCAGATAATTGAACGTTGCACCCAATGCATAGAAGCTGACCCCTACAATGCCCGACACCAATCCCCAAAACAACGCCGCCACCCCCCAGGGTCCCAGGCTGGTGACCCCGCTCAGGCGGGCGATGATCAATCCTAGCCCCACCAGAGCTGAGACAATCACACCCCCCAAGCCAATCATGCCAAGGATGCGCACCGGATTGTACATCATCACAGTCCAGATAATGGATTGCAAAAAAATCCGCCCATCACGCAACACGCTGAGCTTGGAACGTCCAACTCGCTCGCTATACGGTATCGGCACCTCCGTCATGATGATACCCTCATGGATCGCCCGGGTGCTCATCACCGGGGTCAGATTGAGACCATCCGGCAAAGGGTAAATCCGGTCCAGAATTTCGCGTTTAAAGACGCGCATCCCACTGGCGCTATCAGATACCTTCTGGCGCCCAACCAGAGTCAACAAACCTGCAAAAAAGATGTTGCCAACCCGCCTGGTCAAGGGCATCTTACTTTCTGCGCCAGCCATACGCGAACCAATCACCAATTCACTGCCGTTAAGAGCAGAAACGCATAATTGAGGAAAGTATTCAGGGGGATAAGTGCCATCCGCATCCAAAAAACCGATCAATTCGCCCCGGGCATTTGCAAAACCGGTTTTCAACGCTGCCCCATAACCTCGGTTCTTTGGATGTCTGATCAATCGCACCCCAGGGATCTGACTGGTAACCTCTGCCGTCCGATCTCGTGAGCCATCGTCAACGACAATCAATTCCAGGTCGTCAATACCCGCTTCGGACAACGCGCCTTTCACTGCCAGAACACGCTGCACAATATCTTTTATGCCATTTTCTTCGTTAAATGCCGGAATCACAACCGATAGAATGGTCACGGTCTCATGCCCCCAGTCTTCTGAATGTATGAATTATCCTCGATTTGTAATGCAAACAGACAAGCTCCGCGTTTCCGACATCCCACACGATGTCGGTCACTTCCCCCTGTGATAACCCCGATCAAATTGTCAGCCTTGCCGGGCTTTCAATTGATCCGTTTTATGTCTATATCCAAACCCAATCAATCCGTTGCCAGGCTCAGTCCCTGCAACATCTGCAACAGTGCATTGACGCGTTCGGAACCCGAGAGTTCCTGGTCAAAAAGGTTGCTATGGTCTGCAAGGTGTACTTCATCTTGCTCCATCTCATCAGGCTGCCCTGGTGTTCCTAAAATCAACGAATTGACTTTCCACAACCTGCGGTGAATTGCATGGATGATTCGATCTGGGATATATGCCGGCACATCCGCCACACAAACCAAACCCTCAGCCAGAGGCATCCATTGAAAGGTAGTGTGAGCCACTTTGTCTAAATCGACCCTGATGAAAACATAACCCGGGAAATATGGCTCAATTTTGAGCGTGTCGGGGCTGGGCGTGCGCGCGACCAGATATGGGTAATAGACATCAAATCCCCGATCACGTAGTTGATGATATATCACCCGCTCCTTACGCGGCGCACAGGATAGTACGTACCACCGTTCGGTCAAGAATTCCCCTTACTAACAATTAATGGAGCGGCAACGATTCCCTTAATGAAAAATGCCTTCTTGATTTCCCTGCTTATCAACTTGTTGCGGGTCAGTACAGATTGACCCATCGCATCCGGTTGTCTGATTCGCTGTGATCAGAGTATATGCAATGCTTGATCATCAACCGATGAAAGTGACCGGTTTCGCCATTGGCTCCCCAGCAATCGATGACAATTAAAGTCATCAAGCGACCACATGATAAGATCGCTGGATCAAAGCCTTCACTGATTACAGGTATTTTCAGAGATACAGCAGCGTAAATTTAGTTATACCACCACTATATTTACGGACCAATCCTCCCTGTTGTTACTCCGAGATTAATATAGCATAACCAACCTCGTGAGTCAACCGTAAACTGACAGGTTTAACAGTTATTTTACCAGTTCCGGCATATTATATAGACTTTTAATATCTAATTATTATAGGTATTTCTTCCTACTCAGTTTTTAAGATTTCTCGGCATCATACTCCTCAATCTGACCTTGTGTCTGAAATTTTCCATCGATACGGATTGTCGCCCTATTATCCAATACGACATTTTTTTCTTTGGTTTCCTCAATAAGAGAAACCCGATATAGGATTCCCTTTTATAATAGGTCTATCCCCTTCAATGTGCATCAACCTGTCTTATCCAAATGCGCTGACTCCTGAAAAGGAAATCCTAAGACCCACAACAAATCGAGTAAATATGACGACCTCTATTCCACCCCATTTCAAACTCAACACCCAACCAATTGCCGATGCAAATTCCATCCTGCAATTCGGGCAAGCCCGCTTCACCATCCTGACTTCACGCTTGATTCGCATGGAATACTCTCCCGAAGAAAAATTCGAAGATCGCCCCAGCCAGGTCTTCTGGTTTCGACGCCAACCCGTTCCGCCATTTGAAGTGCAGCAAGATGGCGACCAGCTCATCGTTACGACCCCTCACCTGCAATTGGCATATCACCTTGGAAAGCCCTTTCAAAGGGATACTCTATCAATCAGAATCAAAGATCTAAACAGGGTCTGGTACTTTGGCGATTCAGATACCGGCAACCTGAGAGGCACAGCCCGAACTTTGGATGTGGCTGATGGACAAATTCCCCTTGAGCCAGGGCTGATCTCGCGCAACGGCTGGACCGTTATAGATGACTCCCGATCACTGGTATTTGACTCTCAAGGCTGGCTCACCCCTCGAAATTCGTCCCCTGAAACATACGACCTGTACTTTTTTGGTTATGGTCGTGATTATCAAGCTTGCCTCTCCGATTTTTGCAAACTCGCCGGTCAAGTTCCTCTGATACCCCGTTGGGCATTAG
>FWPV01003358.1_pt1 | contig 36451 bp, 40 predicted proteins | sample 2228371 | NCBI WGS metagenome assembly FWPV01 (sample SAMEA103939776, study PRJEB20133) | metagenome | reverse complement strand
CTTCTACTCAGGCGATCTCGGCTTCGAGGTGACCCAGCGCTATGGACCGCAGGCAGCCTTCCTGTCGGCGGGCGGCTATCACCACCATATCGGGCTGAACACCTGGGAAAGCCGCGGCGGCAGCGCGCCGCCGCCGGGCCATACCGGGCTCTATCACATGGCGTTCCTCTATCCCGACAGGACGGCACTGGCCGACGCGCTCCGCCGCGTCGTCGATGCGGGCATCCGGATCGACGGCGCCGCCGACCACGGGGTGAGCGAGGCGATCTACCTGCGTGACCCGGACGGCAACGGGGTGGAGCTTTACCGCGACCGGCCCGAGGCGGAATGGCCCCGCGACGCGGACGGCACCCTGAAGATGGTCAACGCACCGCTGGACCTGCAGGCGCTTCTGGCCGAGGCGCCCTGACGCAGCGCGGCGCGAAGGCCTGGGGCAAGGTTCCACGCATCTGCGCGGGGTCGCCAAACCGGCTGGCCAGTGCCTGTCGGAACCCCGCCGACCGAGGGCACCGTGCCGCGCCAAGCCCTCCTGCCTGCCCTGTTGACCGGAACCTCGGACATGATCGCGGCCTCGCTGGGCCTCGATGCGAGCGAAGGGGGCGACCGTTTCTGGAAACCCCCTTCGCCGCGATGGAGCAGCCCGACGCCTGCGACCGGTTCGGCCCGCAGGTGCGCGCGGTGCTGGAGATCCTCAAGGACTACGGCAGCGGAACCGACCCGATCTGACCGTCAGGCCGGGGCCGCACCGCGCAGCACGGCTTCGATCCGCGCGCGATCACCTGCGGGAATGCGGTCGAGGATCAGCACGCCGTTCAGGTGGTCCAGCTCGTGCTGGGCGCAGCGCGCCGCAAAACCGGACAGCTCGGCGCTCGCCTCGGCCCCGCCAAGATCGGTCCAGCGCATCGTGACCGAAAGGGGGCGCACGACCGTCGCAGGTGCGCCGGGGATCGACAGGCAGCCTTCTTCCATTGCCCCGTGTTCGTCCGACCGCGCAACGATCTCGGGGTTGACCATGACGACCGGGGCGGGCGTGCCGTCCTTCCAGGTCGGGTCCATGACGAACAGGCGGACCAGCCGCCCGACCTGCGGCGCGGCAAGCCCGCGGCCCGGCGCGGCATACATCGTCTCGAGCATGTCATCGGCCAGTGCGCGCAGCGCGTCGTCCACCCGCTCGACCGGCGCACAGACCTGCGTCAGGCGCGCATCGGGCCAGGTGACGATGGGCAGGACGCTCACGCCCGTGCCCGCTCGCGCTTGAGCTTTTCCATCTTCCGCGTGATGAGCTGGCGCTTGAGCGGGGTCAGGTAGTCGATGAACAGCTTGCCGTTCAGGTGGTCGATCTCGTGCTGGACACAGGTCGCCCAAAGGCCGGCGAACTGCTCCTCCGCGACCTTGCCATCAAGGGTCAGCCAGCGGACCTTGACCTCGGCCGGGCGCTCGACGTCGGCATACTGTTCGGGGATGGACAGGCAGCCTTCCTCGTACACGCTGCGGGCCTCGGACGACCAGATCACCTCCGGGTTGACCAGCGCCATCGGGCGGGGCGTCTCTTCTTCCTTCCTGGCGCAATCCATCACGATCAGCCGGGTTCCCACGCCGACTTGCGGCGCCGCCAGGCCGATGCCCGGCGCGTCATACATGGTTTCCAGCATGTCGTCAGCCAGCCGGCGCAGGTCCGTCGTGACCTCGGTTACCGGGGCGGCTACCTTCTTCAGGCGCGGGTCGGGGTGGATGAGGATAGGGCGGATCGTCATGCGCGGGATTTAGGCGATAGCCCCCACCTGCGCAACGGCCCTTGCGCATGACGCAGCCCCGCGTAGCTTGAGCGCGCAGGAGGACCGGCCCCATGAGCTTCGACGAAATCATCGACCGCCGCGGCACCCATTGCGTGAAATGGGACATGATGGAGCCGATCTACGGCGTGTCGCCCCGCGACGGCATCGCGATGTGGGTCGCCGACATGGAGTTCCGCCCGCCGCGCTGCGTGTCGGACGCGGTGCAGGCAATGGTTGACCACGGGGTCTATGGCTATTTCGGCGACGAATCGAAGTATCGCGCCGCCATCGGCTGGTGGATGAAGACCCGCCACGGCTGGGACATCGATCCCGACTGGATCTTCTCGACCCATGGCCTGGTCAACGGAACGGGCCTTTGCATCGATACCTGGACGAAGCCCGGCGACGGCGTGATCCTGTTCACGCCGGTCTACCACGCCTTCGCCCGCGTCATCCGCGCCGCCGGGCGCGAGGTCGTCGAACTCCCGCTGGCCCGGAACGGCGGCCGCTACGAGATGGACTTCGACGCCTACGACACGATGCTGACGGGGCGCGAGCGCATGGTGATCCTGTGTTCGCCGCACAACCCGGGCGGGCGAGTGTGGAGCGCGGAGGAGCTAAAGGCGCTGGCCGATTTCTGCATCCGCCACGACCTGCTGCTGGTCTCCGACGAAATCCACCACGACCTGATCTATCCGGGCGCGCGCCACGTCCCGATGCCGCTGGCCGCGCCCGAGATCATGGATCGACTGGTGATGATGACGGCGACGACCAAGACCTTCAACATCGCGGGCAGCCACATCGGCAACGTCATCATCCCCGATGCCAGGTTGCGTTCGGACTTCTCGGCACGGATGAGCGCGCTCGGGATTTCGCCCAATTCCTTCGGGATGTTCATGGCGACGGCGGCCTATTCACCCGAGGGCGCGGCCTGGGTCGATGAGTTGGTGGCCTATCTCGACGCGAACCGCCGGCTGTTCGATGACGGGGTCAACTCGATTCCCGGCGTTCGGTCGATGCCTTTGCAGGCGACCTACCTGGCGTGGGTCGATTTCGCGGACACCGGCATGACCCCGGCGGAGTTCACCGCCCGGGTCGAGAAGGACGCGAAGATCGCCGTCAACCATGGCGCAAGCTTCGGCACGGGCGGCGAGAGCTTCCTGCGCTTCAACATCGCGGCCCCGCGCGCCGTGGTCCAGGACGCGGTGGCGCGCCTCCGGTCGGCTTTCGCCGACCTGCAATGAGGGTCTGGCGCGTCACGCTCTTTTCCTCGATCTTCGCGGCGATCATGGCGGGACGATGATCTACGACAGGTTCATCGCGCTCGGCTTCGCGCCCGAGGGCGACAAGGAACACCGGGGCGACGGCCTCACACCCGAGGGCGTGCTCCGAATCGACCGCGACTGGACCGCCGGCGGCATCGCCGTAGCGCACGACGTGATGAACGTGCTTTGGCCCGTCGTCGGCGTCGGCACCCTGGTCGAAGTCCGGCCCTGAACGCCGCGACGGGAGGGGCCAGGCTCAGGGGGCCAGCGCCTCGGTGACCCGGTCGAACTCGGACAGCATGAGGCCGATGCGGCCGTCGTTCACGACCATCGCCGCCGCACGCCGGTCCGGCCAGACAACCACGCGCGCCAGCCAATACCGGTTCGATCCCGCGTGCTGGAGCCGACCGCTCTCATGCACGATCCAGCCCAACGCATGGCCGTCGCCGTGCGGGCGGTGCAGCGTCTCCCAGACCCCGGGCGGCAGGTAGTCGGCCGGCATCGCCGCGTGAACCGCGGCGAAGCGGACGAGATCACACAGCGAGAGATGCACGGTTCCCGCCGGCCCCATCGCCGCCGCATTGTCGGCGAAGCGCCCCGGCTCGACCGGGGCAAGGCCACCGATCAGCCGGTCGCGGTGCCCCAACGGCTGGTCGGTGGCGCCGGGCGTGCCGGGCGCGCCGAAGCCTGCGGATGTCAGGCCGAGCGGTCCGAAGACCTCGTCCTGCATCAGCGCCTCCCACGACCGGCCGGTCACCGCCTCGAGCATCGCCCCGGCAACGGTATACCCGGCGTTCGAGTAGCGGAACGCCGTGCCTGGCTTGGTTTTCGGTGGGTCGTCGAGGATGGCGGCGACGTAGGTCCGCCGCTGTTCCGCCGGATCGGCCCGGCCCTGACCAAGGATCAGGCGCAAGGACAGAAGCATGCCGATGTTTTCCGGCAGGCCCGCGCGATGCGACAGAAGCTGGTCCAGCGTGATCTCGCGGACGGCCGCGTGCATTCCCGGCGCAACGTCGCCCAGCACCTCAGCCACCGTCGTATCCCAACCGATGCGGCCCTGCACGACCAGGCGCGCGGCCAAAGTCGCGGTCATCGCCTTCGTGACCGACCCGACGTGCCACAGGTCGCCCGGCTCGATCGCGGCCGCGGCGTCCAGAGATCGTATCCCGGCCACGCCACAGACGGGTGCCTGGCCGACATCGACCACCGCGACCCCAGCGCCCGGACTGCCGGCAGCGACCAGCGACCCGGCCAGCTCGGCAGGGTCAACCTCGGCCGCACCGACGCGCGCGTCGCCGATACAGAGCGACAGGAGGACTGGAAGGGCGTTCCGCAACATGGCGGCAGGGCAGGCCAGACCGGCCCCGGTGCAAAGGTCAGCGCGGATCAGCTTGGCAGAAGCGCGACCGGGGCGGCGACGTCCCGCTCGAAATCAATCGGCGGGCGATCCGATGCCTCGGTCCGGCGCTTGTATTCGTAGCGCATCTCGCCCCCATCGTCGGACGAAGCCACGATCAGGCACTGCGCGACGTGGCGCGACCCTTCGTACAGGTCCACCAGACCGCGCAGATGCGGCGACCCCTCCGGCAGCGAAAACCCTTCCTCCGACAGGCGGATCACGGGATAGACGGCGTCGTCCGCGACGATGCGCAGACGGCTTCTCCGGATCAGGTCCGTCTGGCGCGCGCGCTCCAGACCCTCCCGGACTTCTTTCGGCAAGAAAAACGACATGACCAAATACCCCCAGCCCCTGCAAGGATGGGCCCCAGCATGGTCGCGTCAAGTTAAACCTTTGCGACAGTTCAAGACTTTGGGCACGGATGTGTTTGCCGGCACATCACCCACAAGCCCTAGCGTTTGACCAGGCTCCATTGCGTGACCGGAGTCAGCGCCCGCCAGGTCTCGGCGCCCCCGATTCCCTCGCGCCGCTCGATCAGCAGCCGGGCGAGGTCGCCGCCGTGGCGGGCCTGAAGCGTCACCAGCAGGCGTTCGTTCTCGGGCGTCAGGCCGTTCACGACCAGCCGCCCCAGCGGGCGCAATGCGTCCCAGGCGGCGGAGAAGACAGCCTCGCTCAGGCCCCCGCCGATGAAGATCGCATCCGGCGCGGGCAGTCCTTCCAGCGCCGCGGGCGCCTCTCCCTCGACCAGTTCGAGCTTGGGCGTCCCCAGCGCCAGCGCGTTCGCGGCCGCCATCACGCGACGGTCCGCGCGCGGCTCGATCCCGATGGCGCGGGCGTAGCGCGCCGCGCGCATCCATTCGATCGCGACCGACCCGGACCCGGCGCCGATGTCCCACAGAAGCGCACCGCGCATCGGCATCAGCTTGGCCAGCGTCGCGGCCCGCACCTCGCGCCGGGTGACGGTTCCGTCATGGCGGAACAGCTCGTCCGCAAGGCCCGGCACCCGGGGCTGAAGCGCGGCATCCGGCGCGGCGACACAGTCGACGGCCAGGGTATTGAAGGGCGGGACAGTCGCGGTCCAGGTCTCCGCGGTGCCATCGATCCGCTGTTCCTCCGGCCCGCCCATCGCGGCCAGAACCGTCATCGGACTTTTCCCGAAGCCCCGCTCGGTCAGGAACCGCGCGATCCGCGCCGGCGTGTCGGCCCCCGTCGCCAGGATCAGCAGCCTCTGGTCCGGCTGGATGAAGGCGATCATCTGTTCGACCGGGCGGCCATGGACCGTCAGCGTCTCGACGTCCGCGAGGCTCCAGCCCATACGCGCGGCGGCCAGCTGGAAGGCCGACAGCTGCGGGTGATAGACGATCTCGGACGGCGGGATGGCACGGCCGATCCGCGCCCCGATCGAATACCAGAGGGGATCGCCCGTCACCAGGACGACGACCCGGCGCCCGGCCTCGGCGCGCAGCAGCGCGATCAGGTCCTCGAACGCCTCGGGCCAGTCGACACGTCGCGCGCTCAGCGGCAGGTCGCCGTGCCGGCTGCCGCCGATCACGACCTCGGCCGCATCGACCACGGCGCGCGCGGGCGGCGACAGGCCCGCAAGCCCGTCCTCGCCCAGCCCGACGATGTGCAGCCACGCGGCCATGACGCCCCCACTCTCCGGTGCCGACGGCTATAAGCCCCCAGCCGCTCGGCCGCAACGCATGTGCGGTGATGCAGGGGGACCGGTGCGGTCACCGGGGTTCACCTGCCGTTTCCGCAGGCTAGGCTAGGGGCTCATCACGGAGGACACGATGGGACAGCTGGTCAACGGCATCTGGCAGGACACATGGTACGACACGTCGAAATCCGGCGGTCGCTTTGTCCGGTCCACCGCGGGCTTCCGTAACTGGATCACCGCCGACGGCAGCCCCGGCCCGTCGGGCGATGGCGGCTTCGCGGCCGAAAGCGGGCGTTACCATCTCTACGTCTCGCTCGCCTGCCCCTGGGCGCACCGGACACTGATCTTCCGCGTCCTGAAGGGGCTGGAGCCCCATATCGGTGTCAGCGTGGTGCACCCCGACATGCTGTCGGACGGCTGGACCTTCGAGACAGGCTATCCCGGCACGACCGGCGACGCCCAGTTCGGCCTGCCGTTCCTGCGCGACATCTACACGCGGGCCAAACCCGACATATCGGGGCGCGTGACCGTGCCCGTCCTCTGGGACCGCCAGCGAAACACCATCGTGTCGAACGAAAGCTCGGAGATCATCCGGATGTTCAACTCGGCCTTCGACGGGCTGACCGGGAACACGCTCGACCTCTGGCCCGAGGAGCTGCGCGACGCGATCGAACCGGTGAACGCGCGCATCTACGACACCGTCAACAACGGCGTCTACAAGTGCGGCTTCGCCACCACGCAGGCCGCTTACGACGAGGCCGTCGCCGCCCTGTTCGAATCGCTGGACTGGCTGGAACACCGTCTGACCGGAAGCCGCTACCTGATGGGCGACCGCATCACCGAAGCCGACTGGCGGCTGTTCACGACGCTGGTGCGGTTCGACGCCGTCTACCACGGCCATTTCAAATGCGCGCGACGGCGGCTGATCGACTACCCTGCGCTATGGGCCTATGCGCGCGAGCTCTACCAACATCCGGGCATAGCGGCGACGGTCGACTTCGATCACATCCGCCGCCACTACCACTACAGCCACGACAGCATCAATCCGCACCGGATCGTCCCGATTGCGCCCGACATCGACTGGACCGCGCCGCACGGGCGCGATCAGCTCCGCGCGGCGTGATAGGCTGCGATCGCTGCAAGGTCCGCCGGGGCAACGCCCGTCGGCAGGATGGCACGCGCGTTCCGTGCGACGGCAAAGATCGAGCCGTCCGAAAAATAGCCCGAGTCCGTCACGAAGATGACCCTGGTGCCGGGCGCGCGGAACGACGCAAAATCGGCGACCGCCAGCGCGTTGCCGTCGTCCATGAACAGGTCCAGCACGATGACGTCGAAGGCGCATTCCCTCAGCGCGCTGATCGCCTCGGACTGCGAATGTACGACATGGGCGGCGATCCCCGCCCCTTCCAGGTGTTCGGCCCAGAGCCGGGCGAGCGCGACGCTCGATTCGACGATCAACGCTTTCTTCACGTCCAAATCCCCACAATTTGACATGCTTTCGATCCGGTAAGCTTTGGACAGGATTCCTTAACGCGCGGTTAATACCTCCGGCAGCAATTCGGCGCGGGGCCGCGATTTCGGCCAAAACCCGGCCATTGCAAGGAAGGCTGGCTGGGGTAGTCTTTCGGTCGATACAGGAGGATCCAGATGCGCCGCACCGGATGGATTGCCCTTGGCCTTGCGCTGTCGCTGACCCAGGCTGCACCCGCCTTCGCGCTGGTGGAATGCGGCGGCCGGTTTACCGACTTCGTCAGCCGCATGAAGGCCGAGGCCATCTCGCGGGGCCATTCGCGCGAGGCGGTCGACCGGTTCTTCGGTGCCGCACGGCAGGACGACCGCGTGATCCGTGCCGACCGGTCGCAGGGAATCTTCCGCCGCGACTTCGCCGATTTCGCCCGCCGCGTCATCAGCGAGAGCCGCCTGACCAACGGCCGGCGCAACGCCGACCGCTACGCGCAGGTCTTCGCCGAGGCCGAGCGCCGTTACGGCGTCTCGCGCGGGGTGCTGCTTGCCTTCTGGGCCCTGGAAACGGATTTCGGCGCAGTGCAGGGCGACTTCAACACGCTGAACGCGCTGATGACGCTCTCGCACGACTGCCGCCGCCCGTCGCTGTTCCAGCCGCAGGTCTACGCCGCGCTGGCGCTGCATGAACGCGGGCAGTTCCCGCTGGACACGACCGGCGCCTGGGCGGGCGAGATCGGCATGGTCCAGATGCTGCCCGGCGACATCCTCGAACGCGGGGTCGACGGAGACGGCGACGGGCGGGTCAGCCTCAAGACCTCGGTCCCCGACGCGATCCTGTCGGGGGCGCGGATGCTTCAGCACCACGGCTGGCGCGCCAACGAACCCTGGTTGCACGAGATCATTGTGCCCGACACGCTCGATTGGTCGAAGACCGGCATAGACACCGACCTGACCGTGGCCGAATGGGAGCGGCTGGGCGTCCGCCCGCGGTCGGGCCAGCTGGGGAACGGGCGGCTCAAGGCCTCGGTCCTGCTGCCGATGGGCCGCAAGGGGCCCGCCTTCCTGGCCTACCCGAACTTCCGCGTCTTCTTCGACTGGAACAAGAGCTTCGTCTACGTCACCACCGCTGCCTACTTCGCCACCCGGCTCGAAGGCGCGCCGGTCTTCGACCCGGGCCGTCCCGACCCCGGGCTTTCGGGGGACGAGATGATGGCGCTTCAGCGCAAGCTGGCCGCACGCGGGCATGACGTGGGCGCCATCGACGGGATCCTGGGCGCGCTCACCCGCCGGGCCGTGCAGACCGAGCAGGCGCGCCTGGGCCTGCCCGCCGACGCCTGGCCTACGCGGGCGCTTCTCGACCGTCTCTAGCGGATCGGATCGAACAGCGCGTCGTCCATCGAGCAATCGCGCACGACATCGGCACCGCATTCGCGCGGCTCCAGGTCGCGGGTCAGGCACAGGCGCGCCTCCTGGATGCGACCCGACTTGCAGGTGATCGTCACCATGTCGGCGGTCCAGTCCGGGTTGACCTCCAGGAACGCCTCCTCGACAACGGCAGCGGGCAAGCGCACGGCCCGGTCGAGTTGGCGGAAGACCGGCGGGCGAACCACCGCGTCATAGGCGGCGCGCGCCGTCTCGAAATACGCCTCGGCCGACAGTCCCGAGCAGCGCCCATGCTTCTGCCACTGGTGCCAGGCGAGGCCCGAGGTCCCCATGACATCTGCCATCGCCGCCGTTTCGGACCGCGTCGGGTCGCGCTCGCGCGTACGGCAATAGGACGGCCAACCCTGATCGTACTGCGGCCAGAGCCCGTGCAGCACCCAGCCCAGATCGCGGTCGGCGTCGCATTGCGGCGACTGACGTGCGTCACCCTCCAGCGCGCACCAGGTGGGCGACCAGCTCAGCGAGAGGATGTAGTAATCGAAGTCGCCGGCCCTTTCCCCTTCGGCATGGGCGGCGGTCGCGAAGACGACGATCGGCAGCAGCCAGCGCATTCTCTCTTCCCCTCGCAGCCCCGACGGCCTATATGAAGTCCGATTTCCCCGACATCGGAGAATCCCGGGCAAGCCCCGGAGCCGTTTTTCGGCGCGGGAGAGTAGTGTCAAGGAGTGCCGCGATGAACAAGCCCCTCATGGCCAAGGCCACCGCCGTCTGGCTTGTCGACAACACCACGCTAAGCTTCAAGCAGATCGCCGATTTCTGCGGGATGCACGAACTCGAGGTTCAGGGCATCGCCGATGGCGACGTCGCCGCGGGCGTCAAGGGCTTCGACCCGATCGCCAACAACCAGCTTGAGCCGATCGAGATCGAGCGCGGCGAGAAGGATCCGCACTACAAGCTCAAGCTCAAGTTCAACCCCGCCGCCGTGGGCGAGGAAAAGCGCCGCGGCCCGCGCTACACGCCTCTGTCCAAGCGGCAGGACCGGCCCGCGGCCATCCTGTGGCTGGTCAAGTTCCACCCCGAGCTCAGCGACGGCCAGATCGGCAAGCTGGTCGGCACAACCAAGCCGACGATCCAGGCGATTCGCGACCGCACGCACTGGAACATCACGAACATCCAGCCCATCGACCCCGTCGCGCTGGGCCTGTGCAAGCAGTCCGAGCTGGACGCCGCCGTGCAGAAGGCCGCGCGCAAGAAGGCCGCCGAAGGCGGGCTGATGACCGACGACGAACGCCGCAAGCTGGTGTCGACCGAACAGTCGCTGGGCATGTCGCCCGACCCGAAGATGCCGTCCAACATCGCAGGACTGGAGACCTTCAGCCTGACCGGCGACGACGACGAAAAGGATGCCCCTCTGCCCGACGCCGACAGCCTGTTCAACCTGCCGGCCGGTGACGACGACGATGAGGACGAGGACGATCGCCGCTGATCGCCCCGGCTGGGGCGCAGCCGCCCCCGCCGCCTCGCCCCTTCATCCTGACCGATTGGACACGCCCCGTTCCGCATCCGGATCGGGGCGTCGTCATTCGTGCCCCCCGATCACGCGACCTTATGCCGGGCCGGAACTCGCGCGGGCCCGGCACCATGTGCCGGGAAAGGCGCGCGGAAGGCCAGCGTCAGGTCCTCCTCCCCGAAGCCGAAGCGGGTCAGCGGAAGCAGTCGACGCTCCACCGGCCAGGTGAACAGGTAGAGAGCCCCGTCCATCCGCCGCAGCACGAAGCCAAGGGCGCGCAAACGGCATTGCAGGTCGGTCCAGCCCGTCGCCTCGGCGAAGTCCTTCGACAGCGCCCGTCGGATCGTCAGGATCGCGTCCAGATCATCGCCCCCCTCGACCTCCGCGATCCGGCGCGACAGCGCGGCGCGAAGGAAGTCCCCGGCGGTCATCTCGGACGCCCGCGCGGCCCTGAGCATGCCTGTCAGCAGCGGTTCGGGAAGGCGGAAGGTGACGGATCGGTCGCGGTGCATTGCGCGAGGATGCGCTCTCGCGCTTAAGGCCAGGTGAACGCCATCCAAGGATTTCCTGCGCGCACGCGTCTGATGGATCAGATCGACCGAAACGACCGAAAGGATCCAGCCATGCGCCTGTCCGTCGCCCTCTGCCTTGCACTTCTTCCGGGCACGCTTTCTGCCGAAACGCTGACCGCGACCTCGCGGGTCGTCTCTGTCACGCTCTATCCCTGGGGGGCCAGCGTGGTGCGCCGCGTCGACTTCGACGCCAAGCCGGGGCGGCATGACCTGATCGTGCCCGACCTGCCCGCCTACGCGCGCGCCGAAACGCTGCGCGTCGCCGGCGAAGGAGTTTCCGTCGGCGCTGTCACCCTGGCCACGGGCCGGCTACCCGCGCCCGAGGCCGAGGACCCGCCTGAGGTCGCCGCCGCCCGGGCCGAGGTCGAACGCCTGGAAGAGGCCCTGCGCGTCGCCGACGAGGGCATCGCCGCGATCCGCCTCAAGGCCGAGGCCGCGAACGAACGCTGGGCATTCCTCAAGTCGCTCGCCGGGGCCGAGGGCGTGGCCGCCCTGTCGGCCGAGGACCTGCGCGCCATGTCCCGCATGATCGGCGAGGAGACGCTGGCCGCCCGGCAGGACGCCCTGACCGCCCAGCACGAAGCCGAGGCCGCCGAGCGCGCGCGCAAGGACGACCTCGACGCGCTTGAAGACGCCCGAGCCCGGTTGGCGGCGCTTGTCGCCGATGGCGAAGGCCGCGCCGTCCTGTCGCTGGCCGTCGACACCCAAGGCGGTCCGGCCAGCATCGAGGTCACGACCTTCACCGACGCGGCAAGCTGGACGCCTGTCTACGACCTGCGCCTGTCGCAGGAGGGCACGCCCGCCCTGACGCTCGACCGCGGCATCCTGGTCAGCCAGTCCAGCGGCGAGGACTGGCGCGGCATCGCGCTGACCCTGTCGACCGCCCGCCCGGCCGAGCAGAGCGCGCCGTCCGAGGTCTACGCCTGGCTGCGCCGGATCATGCCCGATGTTGTCGCCGAGGAGGCCGAGACGAGCATGCGGCTCGAAGGCGCCGCTGCGGACGCCTACCTGACCGCCGCACCCGTCGCGTCCGCGCCCGAACCTGTCACCGCCAAGGCGGAGTACATGGGTGCCACGGTGATCTATCGATATCCCGAGGCGGTCGATCTGCGCGACGGCGTCGAGGACGTGCGCCTCGCGCTCGACACACTTACCCTCCGCCCGACGGTCCTGGCAGTGGCGGTGCCCAGCCGCGACACGACCGCCTTTCTCGTCGTGGAATTCGTCAACGACACGGGCGAGATCCTCCTTCCCGGGGCCACGACGCTCCACCTCGACGGGGCGATGGTGGGCGCCGTCGGCCTGCCCCTGGTCGCCGCAGGCGCCGAAGCTGACGTGGGCTTCGGCCCGATCGACGGCCTGCGCCTGACCCGCCGCATCCCCGACCGCAGCGAAGGCGAGCGCGGACTGCTGTCCAGCCGCAACCAGATCGACGAACTGGCCATCCTCACGGTCGAGAATGTCACCGGCCGGTCCTGGCCCGTCCGCGTCCTGGACGCGGTGCCCTACTCGGAACAGGACGACCTGGAAATCACCTGGACCGCCAGCCCGCCCGTCAGCGAACGCGACGTGGACGGCCGCCGCGGCGTGCTGGCCTGGGACTTCGCACTCGATCCCGGCCAGACGCGCGAGATCCGGCTGGAGCACAGCCTGAAGTGGCCCGAGGGCTACGTGCTGAACTGACGCCCGACAGCCGCAGAGGCGCTCCCCCCCCTCGCGCCGCACGCCCGGAGGCACCACCCGGCCACGCCCGCCCCAATTTCGCGGCGGGCGTTTCATCACGGGAAGGTCAGAACCTTTCGGCGCGCAGGACCTGGCAGTCGGTCACGCTGACCACGCCGATATGCCGCTCGACCACCTTGAACGCGGCCTCCAGAAGCGCGTCCACGCGCTCGGGCCGGACGATGCAGACCACCGCCACCATGCCCGACCGGCCCACCTGGCCCTCGCGGCTCCAGTGGCCCGACCGGCCCGACCCGCCCAGCACCGGCAACACGGTGAAGCCGGTGACGCCTGCCTTCTTCAGCGCCTCGGTCAGCCGCCCCTCCATCGGGGCTTCGATGATGATCTCGACCCGCTTGGCCTGATGGGTCTGCATGTCAGCCTCCGGTGGCGGCCTGGGCCAGCGCAAGGTACAGCGGGATGCCCAGGGTCAGGTTGAAGGGAAAGGTCACCCCCAGCGACAGGGTCAGATAGATCGATGGGTTCGCCTCGGGCAGCGCCACGCGCATCGCGGCCGGCACGGCGATGTAGGAGGCCGAGGCGGAGAGCGTCATCATCAGCATCACCCCGCCCGGCGACAGCCCCAGCAGCAGCGCCGCGCCAAGGCCCGCGACGGACCCGACCAGCGGCATCAGCACCCCGAAGGCCAACGCGCCCGCCGACAGCACGCCACGCACGTTGCGCAGTCCTCGCCCCGCGACCAGCCCCATGTCCAGCAGGAACAGGCACAGCACACCCTGGAACGGCGCGTCGATGAAGCTCGCGATGTGCTGGAAACCCTCCTCGCCCGTGGCGAGTCCGATCAGGAAGGCGCCGACCAGCAGGACGATCGACCCGTTGAGCAGGATCTCGCGCCAGAGGTCGCTGTCCATCTCGCGACTGCCGCCCGACCGGGCGACCAGCCACAGCGCGGCAAGGATCGCGGGCGCCTCCATCGCCGCCGCGACGGCGACCATGTAGCCCTCGGCCGCGATGCCCTGCGACGACAGGACCGAACTGGCCGCAACGAAGGTCACGATCGAGATCGACCCGTAATGCGCGGCGACTGCCGCGGCATCGGTCGCCGACAGCCGCGTCATGATCCGCAACAGCCCGAAGGCCACGAAGGGCAGCGCGAAAGACAGCACGCCCCCCGCCCCGAGCGACAGGATCAGCGTTGCATCCGCCCCATGACGCGCGACGCTGACCCCGCCCTTGAAGCCGATCGCGAACAAGAGATAGATCGACAGCCCCTTGGCGACCGCTTCGGGCACCGACAGGTCCGACCGGGCCAGCGCGGCGAAAAGGCCAAGGGCGAAGGACAGGATGATCGGCGAGATCAGGTTGTCCGCCGCAAGTGCCAGAATGCCGTCCATTCGCGTCCCCGTTCCTTCGCGACGCCGCTAGGGAATTAACCGCACCGTGTAAAGGCCCCGGTCACACGGGGACGAAGCCGCGCTCCTCGCCCATGAACTGGCTCAGCTGGCCCTCCGCGATGTCGTGCCAGAGCCCGTGAACCTTCAGGTCCTCCTTCTCGACGGCCTCCGCAACGAAAGGGAAGGTCAGGACATTCCGCATCGAGACGATCACCGCCTCCTTTTCCAGCGCGGCCTGCCGCGCGCGCGGGTCGTCGATCGACGAGACCTTCTCGAACCCCGGCCGCAGGATCTCCAGCCAGCGGCCCACGAAGCTTTCGGGCCGCTCCAGGTGCGGGGCGAGGCCTAGGCACATCTCCTGGCAGCCCCGCACGCCGCCGCAGTCGGAATGGCCCAGCACGATCAGGTGCGCGACCCGCAGGACCGTCACCGCGTATTCGACCGCCGCCGAGGTGCCATGCGGGTCGCCGTCGGGGTCGTAGGGCGGCACCAGGTTCGCGATGTTGCGATGAATGAAGATCTCGCCCGTGTCGGCCTCGAACATCGACGAGATGTGCACCCTGCTGTCGCAGCAGGCCACCACCATGACGCGCGGACGCTGGCCATCCTCGGCGAGTCGGCGGAACCAGCCCTTGTTCTCGGAATAGGCGGTCGCCCGCCAGCCCCTGTAGCGCTGGACCAGATAGGCGGGCAGCGGCTTGATCCGGTACATTGCATCTCCCTCGTTACCCGCATGTCCACGCGGACTTTGTGAGAAATTCGAAACAGCTCGCCAGAAGAAAGCAACCCTTTCTTACCCGTGACATGCGAAGCCGAAGCTCCGGTGGGGACCGGGGTGAGACATGCGAGGGAAGACAGGATGCGGATCACGCGTATTCGCCCGGACGAACATGTCCGGCTGGAACGACGGCGCATCGACGCGCTTTACGAAACCGTCGGCGCGGCGCAGGCCGAAGAAATCATCTGCCGCGCGCTGGAGGAAGTCGCGGTGCGCGTGACGCTGCTCGAACGCGCCTACGCAGCGGCCGATACCGGCGCTCTGGTCAAGGGCGCGCGCAGCCTGGTGGCGATCGCAGACCAGGTCGGACTGGAGCATCTCGCGCACGTCGCGGGCGATGTCGCGGCCTGCGCCGGGCGTGGCGACGGCCCCGCTCTTGCAGCCACGCTGGGGCGCCTTCTGCGAATCAGCGACCGGTCGCTGACCGCCATATGGGATGCCGGTGACCTCTCGGGCTGATCCCTCGCAACCCGCGATGCACCTTGCAGGCCTCGCGCCAGCCGCTAGGCTCGGCCCAATGGCCCTTGCCAAGGGCACAACGCCGGACCCTTCGCCATGTCGCTTGCCTTCGCCCCGCCCGGAAGTCCCAGCCTGCCCCTGCATGTCGTCGCGGCCGAGGACGCCCCCGGCTTCCTCGACACCCTGCCGCCCGCGCATCGCGCCTGGGCCATGTCGCAGGGCTTCACGGGCAAGCTCGGCGCGCTCGTCGTCCTGCCGGGCGCGGACGGGCAGCCCCAGGGCGCGCTCTTCGGCTGGGGCGACGCAAGTGCGCGCGGCCGGGGCCGGTTCCACCTGGCCCGCGCGGCGTCCGACCTGCCCGACGGGGTCTGGCGCCTGGAAGGACCGCTGTCCGACCACGACCTCGAGGAGGCCGCGCTCGGCTGGCTTCTCGCCGGATACCGCTTCGCCCGCTACAAGCCCGCCCCTGCGCCCGGCGCGCGCCTTCTCGCCCCCAAGGGCATCGACCCCGCGCGGATCGAGGCCATCGCCACGGGCGAGGCGCTGACCCGCGACCTGATCAACACGCCCGCCTCCGACATGGGCCCGGACGAGCTGGAGGACGCAGCGGTTTCAATTGCCGCCCGCTTCGGCGCCTCGGTCCGCGTCATCCGCGGCGACGACCTGATCGCTCAGAACTTTCCGATGATCCACGCCGTCGGCCGCGCCTCGACCCGCGCCCCGCGGCTGATCGAATTCGCCTGGGGCACGGCGGGACCCGGCCTCACGCTGGTCGGCAAGGGCGTCTGCTTCGACACCGGCGGGCTGGACCTGAAGCCCGCCGCCTCCATGGGCCTGATGAAGAAGGACATGGGCGGCGCGGCGACCGTACTGGGCCTTGCCCGGACCATCATGGCGCTGAACCTGCCGCTGCGCTTGCGTGTCCTGATCCCCGCGGTCGAGAATGCCGTCTCCGGCAGCGCCTTCCGCCCGCAGGACATCCTGACCTCGCGCAAGGGCCTGACGGTGGAGGTCAACAACACCGACGCCGAAGGCCGTCTGATCCTGGCCGACGCCCTGGACTATGCCTGCGAGGGGCAGGCGCCGGACCTGCTGATCTCGATGGCCACGCTGACCGGAGCGGCCCGCGTCGCACTCGGCCCCGACCTGCCGCCCGTCTTCACCGACGACGATGCGCTGGCCGCCGCGCTGGCCGAAGGCGCCGCCGCGGCGCGCGACCCCGTCTGGCGCATGCCGTTCTGGGGCCCCTACGAGGCCGACATCGAACCCGACATCGCCGATCTCGACAACGCGCCCTCGGGCGGCATGGCGGGCGCGATCACCGCCGCTCTGTTCCTGCGCCGCTTCGTGACGCCCGGCACGCGCTACGCTCATTTCGACATCTACGGCTGGCAACCCAAGCCTGCGCCCGCGCGCCCCAAGGGCGGCGTGGGCCAGGGCGCGCGGGCGATCCTCGCCGCGCTGCCCGGGGTGCTGCGGCTGTGACCGACCGTCGCCTCACCCCGGCCAACGGCCGCGTCGCCGCCCTTCGGCTCAAGGGCCAGGTGCAGGCCGACCGCTTCACGGAAGGCGTGCCCCGCCGCGTCTGCGTCCCGGTCTCCGACCTCCGCGCAAGCCCCGGCGGCCCGCGCGACCGCCAACTTCTCTACGGCGAGGCGGTAACGGTTTACGAGGAGGGCGGTGGCTTCGCCTTAGTCGAGGCCGCGCGTGACGGCTACGTGGGCTACGTCGATGCCGCGCACCTTTCCGACCCGGTCGAGGCGACCCACCTCGTCGCCGTCCCCGCGACTCACCTCTACCCTGCCCCCGACATCAAGCGGACCGAGGTGATGGGCCTGTCCTTCGGCTCGCGCCTGCGCATCGTCTCGGCCAGCAACAACCTGTTCGAGACGGCCGAGGGCCACTTCGTCCCCAAGCCCCATGTCCGTCCGGCCAACAAGCCCTTCACCGACCCCGCTACGGTGGCGCAACTGTTCTTCGGCACGCCCTACCTCTGGGGCGGCAATTCGGTCTGGGGCATCGACTGCTCTGGCCTGGTGCAGGCCGCGCACCTGGCCTGCGCCATCCCCTGCCCGGGCGACAGCGACCTTCAGGCCGCCGGGCTGGGGCACCCCCTGCCCGAAGAAGGCGCCACGCTCCGCCGGGGCGACCTCGTGTTCTGGAAGGGTCACGTGGCGATCATGGTCGACGAGGCCACGATCCTCCACGCCAACGGCCACACGATGTCGGTCGCGTACGAACCCCTCGTCGACACGATCGCCCGTATCGCAGACCAGGGCGGTGGACCCGTCACCGCCCTGCGTAGACCCGGCTGACCACTTTCCCGTTGGCAAATACTCCCGCCGGAGGCCCGCCTCGCCCCTGCGTCCTCGCGCAGGGGCGAGGGGAAAGCCGTCGCGCCGCAAGGCGCGGCCGATGAAACGCTCAGAGCCGCCCGAACACCCGGTCGAGGATCGACGACAGCCCCGCCGCATCCTCCTCGGTGAAGGCCGCCGGCCGGTCGCTGTCTATGTCGAACACGCCGATCAACGCGCCGCGCCCATCGCGCACCGGCAGGACGATCTCGGACCGGGTTGATGAGGAACAGGCGATATGCCCGGGGAACGCCTCGACATCCGGCACGAGCTGCACCTCGCCCGTGCGCGCGGCGGCGCCGCAGACACCCCTCTCGAAGGGGATCGCAAGACAGCCGTGTCCGCCCTGGTAGGGCCCGATCTTCAGAAGGCCCGGGGCCACGACGCGGTAGAAGCCCGTCCAGTCGAAGCGATCGTCGGAATGGTGCACCTCGCAGGCGACGGTTGCCATCAGCGCGACCGTATCCGTCTCGCCCTCGGTCAGGGCGTCGATCGTCTGGGCGAGTGTGCGATAATCCGGCATCGTATCCCTTCCTGGCAAGGCAAGGGGGGCCGTCTGCCCCCCTTGGACCCCCCGACGGTATTTCGAACACGGGGAAGAGGCTAGGCCCGTTCCAGCGCGATGGCCGTGCCTTCGCCGCCGCCGATGCAGATGGCCGCGACGCCGCGACGTGCGCCGCGCGCCTCCATTGCGTTCAGCAGCGTGACCATGATCCGCGCGCCCGAGGCGCCGATCGGATGGCCGAGGGCGCAGGCGCCGCCATTCACGTTGACGCGGTCGTGCGGCACGCCGAGTTCGCGCATGAAGGCCATCGGCACGACGGCGAAGGCCTCGTTCACCTCCCACAGGTCGATGTCCCCGACGCTCCAGCCCAACCGGTCGAGCAGTTTGCGCGCGGCTGGAACGGGCGCCGTGGGGAAAAGGGCCGGCGCCTGCGCATGGCTGGCGTGCCCGGCGATGCGCGCGCGCGGCGCGAGCCCCTGCGCTTCGGCCGCGCGGGCGGAGGCGAGCACCAGCGCGGCAGCCCCGTCCGAGATCGACGACGAGTTCGCCGCCGTCACGGTGCCGTCCTTGCGGAAGGCGGGCTTGAGCTGCGGGATCTTCTCGGGCCGCGCGGTGCCGGGCTGTTCGTCCTTCTCCACCGTGACTTCGCCCCTGCGGGTCGCGACCGTGACCGGCGTAATCTCGGGCCCGAAGGCGCCGGTCTTCTGCGCGTCGAGCGCGCGGGTCAGCGAGGCCAGTGCATAGGCATCCTGATCGTCACGCGTGAACTGGAAGGCTTCCGCGCAATCCTCGGCGAAGGTGCCCATCAGGCGGCCCTTGTCGTAGGCGTCCTCGAGCCCGTCGAGGAACATGTGGTCGATGACCTGCCCGTGACCCAGCCGGGCGCCGCCGCGCATCTTGGGCAGCAGGTAGGGGGCGTTCGTCATGCTCTCCATGCCCCCCGCGACGATGACCTCGGCACCGCCCAGCGCGATTCGGTCCCAAGCCATCATCGCCGCCTTCATGCCCGACCCGCACATCTTGTTCAGCGTCGTGGCCGGAACGGCCTCGCCCAGGCCGGCCTTGAAGCCCGCCTGCCGGGCCGGAGCCTGCCCCTGCCCCGCCGGAAGCACGCAGCCCATCAGCAGCTCTTCGACCGACTCGGGCGGCAGACCGGCATTGTCCAGTGCGGCGCGGATCGCGGCCCCGCCCAGCGTGGGCGCATCGACCTCGGCGAAGGCGCCCTGGAACCCGCCCATCGGGGTCCTGGACGCACCGACCACGAAGACATCCTGCATGCGATCCTCCCTCGGTTTCGGCGACTGGATACCGAACGGTAAGGTTCGGCGTCTAGCCTGCGATCCTGATGAAGGTATCGGAGGTCTACATGCGGCTTCAAACGGAAATGCGGGACGGAACCTGCATCGTTCGGTTCGGCGAAACACGGCTCGATGCGGCGGTCGCCCTGGACGCGAAGGACGCGGTGCGGCTGTCCGTGCCCGACGACGCGCGCCATGTCGTTCTCGACATGCAGCAGGTCGAGTTCCTGGATTCCAGCGGCCTCGGGGCACTCGTCGCGCTTCTCAAGCACTTCGGTCCCGACAGGCGAATGGACCTCGCGTCGCTGCGACCAAACGTCGTTCGCGTGTTCCGCCTGACCCGGATGGACAGCGTCTTCACGATCCACCCCGCGGTCGAGGACGTCTGGGCGGGCGGGAACAGCGCGCGGCGCGCAGCCGTCTGACCGCGGACGGCGACGGCCATGTGCCACAAGCACAGTGTGAAGCGCGGGGCCGAGGAAGACGGTCTGGACTTCGTGGTTCAGCCCGATCCACTTTCGGTCCGGCGCGCGCTTTGGCGCCTGATGTCGGGGTTATCGGGTATGGTGCCGGACAAGGACGCCCTCGCCCGGATCGAACTGGTGCTGGCCGAAGTGCTCAACAACGTCGTCAAGCACGGGATGCCGGGCCGGGTCGGCGGGCGAATCGCTCTATCGGTCCGCGTCTGCGCGGAACACGTCCGATGCGAGATCGCCGATAACGGGGCACCCTTCGCACACGGCCGAATCCCGGACACGGTGTTTCCCGAGGTCGACGTGGGCGCCCCCGATGCGCCCGAGGGGGGCTTCGGCTGGCCCCTGATCCGACGCCTGTCTGCCGACCTCGGCTACCGCAGGGTGGATCAGACGAACCATCTGACCCTGACCATTCCTTTCTGTGCAGTCGACACTGGTCCCACCGCCGATGCCGGAAATGACGGCATGCCTTGAAAGCGCCGCGATTCCACCAAACCGCAGCCCGGAAGTGAGGTCATACACAACCTGTAGCTCAAAGCTTCCCTCGGCGCCGTGTTTCACAGCCCCCACCCAGTGCGCGGCGCCGAGGTTCCTACCCCCTCCAGACGAAACGAAACGGACCGATTGGCAATCGGACGTGCCGGCCCTAGGCTGCGCCGCAGCGTGAGGGAGGCTTCGCATGCGTGACTTTCATTTGCCCGGCCGGTCGCCGGTTTTCGCGGCCAACGGCCTTTGTGCGACGTCGCACCCGCTCGCCGCCAAGACGGCGATTTCGGTGCTGGAAGCCGGCGGTAACGCGGTCGATGCGGCCATCGCGGGCGCGGTGCTGTTGGGCTTCTGCGAACCGCAGATGACCGGCCTGGGCGGCGACTGCTTCGTGCTGGTGAAACCCGCGGGCAGCGAGGACATCGTGGCGCTGAACGGCTCGGGCCGGGCGCCCGCGGCGCTCGATGCGGCCGAACTTCGCGCGCGCGGCCTGACCACGATCCCCGTAGGCGGACCCGAGGCAGTGACCCTGCCCGGCGCGGTCGATGCCTTCTGCCGGCTGTCCGAGTGCTACGGAAACTGGGGCCTGGACCGCGTCCTCGCCCCCGCCATCCGCTACGCCGAGGAAGGCGTGCCCGTCGCACCTCGCGTGGCCTTCGACTGGGTCGAGGGCGCCGAGGCGCTTCAGGGCGTCGCGCGCGACCGCTTCCTGATCGGCGGCAAGCCTGCAACGGCCGGACAGATGTTCCGTGCCCCCGGCCAGGCCGAGGTGCTGCGCCGCATCGCCCGCGACGGTCGCGCGGGTTTCTACGAAGGCGAAGTCGCCGAAGACATGGTCGCCGCCCTGCGCGCCTTGGGGGGTGTGCACACGCTGGACGACTTCGCCGCCGTCGAGGCGACCTGGGGCGAGCCGATCTCGGGCAGCTACAAGGGGGTCGAGCTGGTCGAGCATCCGCCGAACGGCCAGGGCGCGACCGCCATCCTGCTGACCAACATCCTGTCGAACTTCGATCTGGCCTCGCTGGACCCGCTGGGCGCCCAACGCGCCCATGTCGAGGCCGAGGCGACCAGGCTCGCCTACGACACGCGCAACCGGTTCCTGTCGGACCCCGACCACATGACCCGGCTGGACCACATGCTGTCAGCCGAGACGGCGCGCCGGCTGGCAGCGCTCATCGACCCGGCCCGCGCCATGCCCAGCGCCCGCGCTGCGTCGGAAGCCGTGCACCGCGAGACGATCTACCTCACCGTGGTCGACCGCGACCGGATGGCGGTATCGCTGATCTACTCGATCTACCATTCCTTCGGCTCGGGCATCGCGACGGACCGCTTCGGCCTGCTGATGCACAACCGCGGCGCGGGCTTCACACTGGAGGAAGGCCACCCGAACGAAGCGAAGGGCGGCAAGCGCCCGCTGCACACGATCATCCCCGCGATGCTGAAGAAGGGCGGCCGCGTCGTCATGCCCTTCGGCGTCATGGGCGGCGCCTACCAGGCGACCGGCCACGCGCGCGTGCTGACCAACATCGTCGATTTCGGGATGCATCCCCAGGAGGCGCTGGATGCGCCACGCGCCTTTGCCGACAGCGATGGTCTGAGGGTCGAACGGGGCTACTCGCCGAAGGTGCGCGAGGCGCTGGCTGCGCTGGGGCACACGGTGATCGTGCCCGACGGGCCGATCGGCGGGGCGCAGGCAATCCTCATCGATCACGACAGCGGGGTTCTTCAGGGCGCGTCCGACCCGCGCAAGGATGGCTGCGCGCTCGGCTACTAGTTCAGCGCCAGGTGCAGCGGGTAGCAGCCGTTCTCGAAATCGCCGAACAGGTCGGGCAGGTCGGGGTGATCCACCGGCTCGCCCGTCTCGTCGGGGACAAGGTTCTGCTCGGAGACGTAGGCGACGTAGTAGTCGTGCTCGTTCTCGGCCAGAAGGTGATAGAACGGCTGCTGACGCGAAGGGCGGCTATCCTCGGGGATGGCGCGGTACCATTCCTCGGAATTCGCGAACTCTGCGTCCACGTCAAAGACGACCCCCCGGAAGGGATGCTTCCGGTGACGGACAACCTGTCCAAGATGATATTTGGCTCGCTTTGCCAGCATGCCATTGAAACCCCCACGCCGAAAAATTGGACCTCGGCGGCCGGATTTGCAAATGGCTTGGCGGGCATGAAGGGAAACAGACTGTGAATGTGGCTCTCACAGTGCTCGAGATCGTGGCGCCGGTCTTCCTGCTGGCCGCAATCGGGTTCGTCTGGGTGAAGCTGGGGTTCGAGTATCGCGTGGAATTCGTCACGCGGCTGGCCATGACCCTGTCGGTCCCCTGCCTCATCTTCGTGGCCCTGATGAAGACCGACGTCGATGCGCAGGCGCTGGCGGCCATCTCGCTGGCCTCGATCGTGGCCTATGCGGTGGTGACCGTCGCCTTTTTCGCACTGGTCGCCATCGCGGGGCTGGACCGTCGGACCTATCTTTCGCCGTTGATCTTCGGCAACACGGGCAACCTCGGCCTTCCGTTGGCTCTCTTCGCCTTCGGCAACGAGGGGCTGGGCTTCGCTGTCGTCGTCTTCGCCATCATGGCGGTGTGGAGCTTCACCTTCGGGATCTGGGTCGTCACAGGCGGAGGCAACCCCCTGCGCGTGCTCAAGGAGCCGATGGTTGGTGCGACGCTGCTCGGCGCGCTGTTCCTCTGGCGGGGGTGGGAAACGCCGCGCTTCCTGACCAACACGCTGGAGCTGACCGGGCAGATGGCCATCCCGCTGATGCTCGTCACGCTAGGGGTCGCGGTCGCCCGCCTCCACCCGGCGCGGCTCGGCCGTGCGGTGTGGCTGTCCGTGGTCAAGGTGATTGTGTGCATCGCCGTGGCATGGGCGGTCGGCCTGTGGTTCGACCTGCCGCCCGTGGCCTTCGCCGTGCTGGTGCTCCAGGTGTCCACCCCGGTCGCCGTCACCTCCTACCTGATCGCGCAGAAATACGGCGCCGATGCCGATGCGGTGGCGGGCCTTGTCGTCGTCTCGACGCTGCTTTCGGTGGTCAGCTTGCCGCTCACGCTTGCATTTGTGATCTGACGGGCCGCCAAGGGACGTTCCACCTTCGCGTGATTTCCCGTATTCTCTTGCAAAAAAAGAATGAGCGAGAGGCAGATGAGCAGATACCTTCGCGCGTCCCTGTTGTTGTTGCTCGCCGCTTGCGGCGGAGGCAACTATTCCGCGCCCCGCAACCTCGATGATGCCTGCGCGCTGTCGCGCGAGCGTCCGCAATACATGCGTGCAATGGAACGGGCGGAACGCCGCTGGAACGTGCCCGTGCATGTCCAGATGGCGATGATCTACCAGGAATCCAGGTTCATCGGCGACGCCCGCACCCCGTTCCGCTATGCCCTCGGCGTCATCCCGATGGGCCGGCAAAGCTCGGCCTACGGCTATTCGCAGGCGCTGGACGGCACGTGGGACGAATACCTGCGCGACACCGGCAACCGCCGCGCGCGCCGCGACCGCATCGAGGATGCGACCGACTTCCTGGGCTGGTACGTCAACCGCACGGTCGAACGGAATGGCATCCCCCACACGGACGCCCGCAACCAGTACCTCGCCTATCACGAGGGTCACAGCGGCTTTGCGCGCGGCAGCTACAACCAGAAGGCCTGGCTCGTGCGCGTCGCGGGCGAAGTCGCGTCGCGCGCCGACATGTACCAGCTTCAACTGATGACCTGCCGCCGCTGACGACCTGACCTTGCGCGCCAGCGCGCCCGGTTCTCAGCGGTTGCCGAAAAGGCCGTTCAGCACCTCCAGCAGGATCGATTCGGCCACGTCGTCCCGGCCGCGACCCTGCTGAGGGGGGTAGGCCGGGTCGTATTGGGGGGCCTGCGCCGCCGGCGGTTCGGGCGCCTCCATCGGCAGCGGCCGGGCCGGCACGCCTTCGTTCACGCGCACCATCACCTCGTGCCAGATCTCGGCCGGAAGGCCCCCGCCCGTGACCCCGGTCAGCGGCGTGTTGTCGTCGTAGCCCATCCAGACGCCCGTCACGTAATCGGCGGTGAAGCCGATGAACCAGGCGTCCCGCGCGCTCTGCGTCGTGCCGGTCTTGCCTGCGGCCTCGCGGTCGGGCAGGCGCGCGCGCCCGCCTGTGCCCTCGGTGATGACCTTGTTCATCATCCAGACCAGCTGCCGCGCCGCCCGTTCCGAGATCACGCGTTCGCCCAGGCCGCCCGACTGGCCCATGAGAGGCTCCGTCTCGCCCTTCAGGCGGAGTTCCACCAGGCCGTAGGGGCGCACGCTGGATCCACCGTTAAGGATGCCCGCATAGGCCCCCGTCATTTCCAGCAGCGTCGACTCCGAGGTGCCCAGCGCGATGGCCGCGCCTGGGGCCAGGTTGCGAACCAGGCCGAAGTCCTCCGCCACCTTCTTGACCACGTCGCGGCCCACGGATTCCGAGACCTTCACGGCGGGGATGTTGACCGAATTCGCCAGCGCCTCGACCAGCGTGATCCGCCCGCGGAACCGGTTGTCGTAGTTCGACGGCGACCACGGCTCAGCGCCCGCCTCGCGGATCGTGATCGGTGCGTCCTCGACCGTGTCCCAAGGGCTGTAGCCCAGGTCCAGCGCGGCGGCATAGACGAAGGGCTTGAAGGTCGATCCCGTCTGTCTCAGCGCCTGCGTCGCGCGGTTGAAGGCGCCCGAGACCTGTGTCTCGCGCCCTCCGACCATCGCGCGCACCGCGCCGTCCGCCGACATCACGACGATCGCGGCCTGTGCCTTCGACCCCTCGCGCACCTTGGTCGCGAAGACATGGGCCAGCGCCTCTTCCGCCGCCTTCTGCAGACGCTGGTCCAGCGTTGTGCGGATGATGACGTCCTCGGTCGTGTCGCGCGTCAGGAATTCGGGTCCCGAATCCATCACCCAGTCGGCAAAATACCCGCCCGCCCGCTGCTGCGCGGCGGGGCTCAGGCGGGCGGGGTTCTCTCGCGCCCGCGCCGCCTCGGCGGCGGTCAGGTAGCCCTGCTCCTCCATCAGCCCGATGATCAGGTTCGCCCGCGCGCGCGACCGCTCGAGGTTCGCCGTCGGCGCGAAGGTGGACGGCGCCTTCAAGAGGCCCGCCAGCATCGCAGCCTCCGACGGCGTGACCTCGGCCGCCGACTTGCCGAAGTACCGCTGGCTCGCCGCCTCGAACCCGCGCGACCCCGCGCCCAGGTAGGCGCGATTGAGGTAGATCGTCAGGATCTCGTCCTTGGTGTAGCGCAACTCCATTCCCAGGGCGAATAGCGCCTCCTTGGCCTTGCGCCAGAGCGTGGACTGCCGGCAGTCGGCCTCGTATTCGGCCTCGGTCTTCCAGACTGCGGGATCATAGGGCACGCCCAGGCAGAGAAGCTTGGCTGTCTGCTGTGTGATCGTCGATCCGCCGTTGCCCGAGAACGGGCCGCGCCCCTCGCTCAGGTTGATGCGTATGGCGCTCGCGATACCGCGCGGGCTGATCCCCAGGTGGCGATAGAACCGCCGGTCCTCGGTCGCCACGACGGCATGCACCAGGTGGGGCGAGGCCGTGTCGGGCGTGATCTGCCCCCCGAACTGCTCGCCACGCCAGGCGAAGACCTGCCCGTCGCGGTCCAGCATCGTGACCGACCCGCGGTGGCGGCCGTCCATCAGCGTATCCGCCGGAGGAAGCTGCGCCGCGAAATAGGCCGCCGCCCCCCCGACCAGAAGCACGCCGACCACCGTGACGCGCCAGGTGACGCCCCAGACGAGACGGCCGAAGAACCCGAGGATGCCACCGAAGAAGGCGCGGATCGGGCTGGACGACCGCTTGCGCGGCCGTTTGGTGCGGGCAGATGGCTTGGCCGCGGGCGGCTTGGGCGCCGCCTTCGAAGGGCTGCGCCGCTCCGCCACCAGTGGTGGCCGTTTCCTACCGTTTCCGCTCATTCCGGATGTCTGCTCGCCATTTGTTTGCCCGCCACCTTAGACCAACGCCACGGCAATGTGGAGAAGCCTCGTTCGGCGATCCCGAACCGGCGATACGCGACATCGCGGCTGGTTTTCACGCTCACTTTTTAATCACACCACCGCATCATGCACAACATTTGATCAAAAGCCGCCCCATCTGCCCGGCTGACTGCCCAGGATTCCTTGAGTTGCGCGGCCCGCAGGCCCCTCTTTCCGGCGTGGAACCAGCGGGGCGACCTGCGATTGGACAAGGGGAAGAACGTGAAACTGATCATTGCAGCGATCAAGCCGTTCAAGCTCGAGGAGGTGCGCGAAGCGCTGACCGCAATCGGCGTGCGCGGGATGATGGTCACCGAGATCAAGGGCTTCGGCGCCCAGTCGGGCCATACCGAGATCTACCGTGGCGCGGAATACGCGGTGAACTTCGTGCCGAAGGTCAAGCTTGAGATCGTCGTCAGCTCGGCGATGGCCGACCAGGTGGTCGACACCATCCAGAAGACCGCCAAGACCGACAAGATCGGCGACGGGAAGATCTTCGTCATCGATGTGCTCCAGGCCGTGCGCGTGCGGACCGGCGAGATGAACGAAGACGCAATCTGAGCCAGAGGGACACCAGACATGAAACTCGTAAAGTACCTCCCCCTTGCGGGTGCCCTCGCGCTGATGCCGGCGCTGGGCTTCGCGCAGGAAGCAACCGAGGCGGCCGAAGAAGCCGCCGCAGTCGTGGATAATGCCTTCATCTTCAACACGCTGCTGTTCCTTATCGGCGGCTTCCTCGTGTTCTGGATGGCCGCCGGCTTCGCCATGCTGGAAGCGGGCCTCGTCCGTTCCAAGAACGTCACGATGCAGCTGACGAAGAACATCGCGCTCTTCTCGACCGCGGCCATCATGTACTGGCTGGTCGGCTACAACCTGATGTACCCCGGCGACGGCTGGTCCGTCGCGGGCTGGCTGGGCGCCTTCGGCTCGGCCGACATCGGCGGCGATCCTGCGCTGGAAACCGGCTATGCCACGGGGTCGGACTTCTTCTTCCAGCTGATGTTCTGCGCCACGACCGCCTCGATCGTCTCGGGCACCCTGGCCGAGCGAATCAAGCTCTGGCCGTTCCTGCTCTTCACCGTCGTGCTGACCGGCCTGATCTACCCGATCGAGGCATCGTGGCAGTGGGGCGGCGGCTGGCTGTCGGAAATGGGCTTCTCGGACTTCGCCGGCTCGACGCTGGTCCACGCGGCGGGCGGCTTCGCGGCCCTGGCCGGTGCGATCATCCTCGGCCCGCGGATCGGCAAGTTCGGGAAGGACGGCAAGGTTCATCCGATGCCCGGTTCGAACCTCGCGCTGGCAACGCTCGGCACGTTCATCCTGTGGCTTGGCTGGTTCGGCTTCAACGGCGGCTCGCAGCTTGCGCTGGGGACCGAGGCTGACGCCAACGCTGTCGCGGTCATCTTCGCGAACACCAACATGGCCGCATCCGCCGGCGCCATCGCCGCGCTGATCCTGACGCAGGTCATCTACAAGAAGGTCGACCTGACGATGGTCCTCAACGGCGCGCTGGCCGGCCTCGTGTCGATCACCGCCGGCCCGCTCGACCCGTCGCTGTTCGGCGCGCTCTGGATCGGTGCCGTGGGTGGAGTGATCGTGGTCTTCGCGGTTCCGTTCCTCGACAGGATGAAGATCGACGACGTCGTCGGTGCGATCCCGGTCCACCTGATCGCCGGCTTCTGGGGCACGCTCGCGGTTCCCTTCTACACCGAGGGCACCAGCTTCGTGACGCAGATCATCGGCTTCCTGTCGATCGGCGCCTTCGTCTTCGTGGTCTCGATGATCATGTGGGTCATCCTCAAGGCAACAATGGGCCTGCGACCGAGCGAAGAGGACGAGATGAGCGGCCTCGACAAGGCGGAGCTGGGGATGGAAGCCTATCCCGAGTTCGCGAAGGGCTGATCCTTCCATCAGCCAGGAACGGAAAGGCCCGGGCGTCGCCGCCCGGGCCTTTTCCCTTGCGCCGGTGCCCGGACAAGGCTCGCGGGGGCATCACGCCCCCGGACCCCGCGTGGGGTGCTTGAAACGGGCGGAAGAAGGATTGAGGTCAGACGCCCGCCTCGACGATGGCCCGCGCCAGGATCGGGACGGTCCGGCTGTTGAGCCCCGCGATGTTCAGCCGCGAATCGCCGACCATGTAGATCCCGTTCTGCACGCGCATCCGCTCGACCTGTTCGGGGCTGGCGCCGATCCGGCTGAACATGCCGCGATGTGCGGCGATGAAGCCGAAGCGGTCCGAGCCAGTGGCCTTCCTGAGCTCATCTGCCAGCTGCTCGCGCAGCTTCAGCATGCCCAGCCGCGTCTCCTCCAGTTCGGCCTCCCAGTCGGCGCGCAGCGCGGGGTCGGCCAGGATCATCGATACCAGTCGCGCGCCGTGGTCCGGCGGGAAGGAGAAGTTGAGGCGGTTCAGCGTCGCGAGGTTGGCCTGCGCCAGCCCTCGGGTCGCCTCGTCGGGCGCGACCGCGATCAGCAGGCCGGTCCGCTCGCGGTAGATGCCGAAGTTCTTCGAACAGGACGCCGCGATCAGAACCTCGGGCAGGCGTTGCGCCAGCAGCCGGGTCGGCGCGGCGTCGGCCTGAAGCCCGTCGCCGAAGCCCTGGTAGGCAAGGTCGATCAGCGCCGTGGCCCCGGTCTTGAGGATCAGGTCCGCAACCTCGGCCCATTGGGTCAGGTTCAGATTGGCGCCGGTCGGGTTGTGGCAGCAACCGTGCAGCACGATGACATCGCCCGCCTGCATCCCGGCCAGATCCGCCATCATCGCGCCGAAGTCGACGCCGCGCGTCGCCTCGTCGAAATAGCGGTATTCCCTGAGCCTCAGCCCGACATGCTTCACGATCGCATTGTGGTTGGGCCAGGTCGGGTCCGAGAGCCAGACCGTCGCGTCAGGCCGCGCGAGCTTCACCAGTTCCAGCGCCTGGTGGATCGCCCCCGTGCCGCCCGGCTGCGCGGCAAAGGCCACGCGGTCGGCGGCGACAGCGGAGCCCAGGATCAGCTCCGACAGCGCCAGCCCGAAGGCCGGGTCGCCCGCCAGCGCCGTGTAGGTCTTGGTCGTCTCTTCCTCCCACAGGCGCCTTTCGGCGGCCTTCACGGCGCGCATCACGGGCGTCACGCCCTCGGCGTTCTTGTAGACGCCCACGCCCAGGTCGATCTTGTCGGTCCGCGGATCCTCGCGGAACGTCTGCATCAGCGCCAGGATCTTGTCGGCGGGCTGCGGCTTGAGGTTCGTCAGCATCAGGCTTTCCCGGTTGCGACCTTCAGGTCGTTGTACATGCCCCACTCGCTCCACGATCCGTCGTAAAGCGCGTGGCGGCGGCCCAGTATCTCCAGCGCCAGAGACAGGATCGCCGCGGTGACGCCGGACCCGCAGGTGGTGATGACGGGTTTCGTCGGATCGACCCCGGCCTCGGCGAAGACCTGTTCGAGCTCGGCCGGGGATTTCATCGTCCCGTCGGGGTTGAGAAGGGTGCGGTAGTGGACGTTCTTAGACCCCGGGATATGGCCCGACCGCATGCCGGGCCGCGGCTCGGGCTCTTCGCCAGTGAACCGGCCGGGGGACCGGGCGTCCACGATCTCCCAGTCGCCCAGCTTGGCAGCGGCGGCGACCTGCGTCACGTCCTTGACCAGGTGGTTCTGCCGGCTGACCGTCATGTGACGGTCGCGGACCAGGGGCGGCATGTCCTCGACCTCGCGCCCCTCGGCAAGCCACTTCGGGAACCCGCCGTCCAGCACAGCGACATCGGTCTTGCCCATCAGGCGGAACAGCCACCAGACGCGGGCCGCCGAAAACAGACCCGCCCCGTCGTAGACCACGACCTGGTGCCCGTCGCCCACGCCCATCGCCCGCAGGCGCGACATGAACTTTTCCGTCGGCGGCGCCATGTGCGGCAGGGCGGACCGGGCATCGGACACGTCGTCGATGTCGAAGTAGCGCGCCCCGGGGATGTGGGCGGCCGCGTATTCGGCCTTCGCGTCGCGGCCCATGTCGGGCATATACCAAGAGGCATCGAGGATCCGCAGGTCGGGATCCTTCAGATGCGCGCCCAGCCAGTCGGTCGAAACCAGGGTCTTAGGATCGTCGTAGGCCATGCCGCCCTCCGCTGGGAACGGGGCAAAGCCTTACGCCCCACGGGGCGTGGAGGCAAGAACGGGCTGTTGCACCCGGCCGCCGTTGCGGCATTGATGGACGGCGGCTGACGGGAGAACGGGCAATGCGCAACGAAGCGGCAATCTGGCAGGCGGTCGAGGCGCATGTGCCTGACCTGGCAGGGCTGGCAGACCGGGTGTGGGAAACGCCCGAGACGCTCTACGGCGAATTCCGCTCGGCAGCCGAGCACACCGCCATGCTGCGCCAGAAGGGCTTCCGCGTGAGCGAGGGCGTGGCAGGCATCCCCACGGCCGTCGTGGGCGAGGCTGGCGAAGGCGGGCCCGTCATCGCGATTCTGGGCGAATACGACGCACTGCCGGGCCTCAGCCAGGTCGCGGGCATCGCCGAGCCGAAGGAAGTGGTGCCCGCGGGCAACGGGCACGGCTGCGGGCACAACCTGCTGGGCGCCGCTGCCCTTCTGGCGGCCTGCGCGGTCAAGGACTGGCTGGCCGCGTCGGGCCAGCCGGGGCGCGTGCGCTACTACGGCTGCCCGGCCGAGGAAGGCGGCGCCGCCAAGACTTTCATGGTGCGTGCGGGCCTGTTCGACGACGTCGCCGCAGCCGTCACCTGGCACCCCGACTGCATGACCCGCGTCGACCCGATGCTGAGCCTTGCCAACACACGGATGGACTTCGCCTTCCAGGGCCGCGCCTCGCATGCGGCGATGAGCCCGCACCTGGGCCGGTCGGCTCTGGACGCGGTCGAGCTGATGTCGGTGGGCGTCAACTACCTGCGCGAGCATGTCCCGCAGGACGCGCGCATCCATTACGCCTATCTCGACGCGGGTGGCATGGCGCCGAACGTGGTGCAGGCCCGCGCCAGGGTGCGCTATTCGATCCGTGCGCTTCGGCTTCACGAGATGCTGGCCATCGTCGAACGGGTGAAGGACGTGGCCCGCGGCGCCGCTCTGATGACCGGCACGACCGTCGAGATGAAGATGTTTGCCGCCGTGTCGAACATGCTGGGCAATTCGGTCATGGATCGCACGATGCAGGCGGCGATGGACGAACTGGGTGGCGTGCCCTTCGACGACGCCGACCGTGCCTATGCCCGAGCGATCCAGGCCACGCTGACCGACGGCGACATCGCCGCGCCATACCGCATCATTGGACGCCCGGTCCGCACGGACGAGCCGCTCTGCGACTATGTCGTGCCGCTGGAGGCGCGGGGCGAGGTGATGATCGGCTCGACCGATGTGGCGGACGTCAGCTGGGCGGTGCCGCTGGCACAGGCGCTGGTCGCGACCCACGCCATCGGCACGCCGGCGCACACCTGGCAGATCACCGCGCAGGGCAAATCGCCGGCCGCGCACAAGGGCATGGCACATGCCGCCAGGATCATGGCGCGCACGGCCGAACGCCTGATTGCCGACCCGACCCTTCTGGCCGAGGCGCGGGCCGCACATGCCGCGAAGCTGGCGGCCGAGCCCTATACCTGTCCGATGCCCGACGACGTCATGCCGCCGCTGGTGCCGCGCCCGGAGTAGGGGACGAAGAAGGAGCGACGCGCCCGCCCGGTGAACAGCCGCGAATGGGCCTTCGCTGCCCTGCCGTTGTCCTCAGAACGAAGCGTCCGACCTCAGCCCTGCTTGAGAAGTCGCTGCTTCTGCCGGTTCCAGTCGCGCTTGGCGCTGGTCTCTCGCTTGTCGGCCAGCTTCTTGCCCTTGGCGATGCCCAGCTTGAGCTTCGCCACGCCGCGATCGTTGAAATACATGGCGATCGGCACCAGCGTCATGCCCTCGCGCTGGGTCGCGGACCACAGCCGGGACAGCTCGCGCCGCGACACCAGCAGCTTGCGCTTGCGACGTTCCTCGTGGCCCCAGGTCTTTGCCTGCGCGAAAGGGGCGATGTAGCTGTTGATCAGCCACAGCTCGCCCTCCTCGACATTGGCATAGCTTTCGGCGATGTTCGCCCCGCCCTGGCGCAGCGACTTGACCTCGGACCCCTGAAGGACGATCCCGACTTCGATGTCGTCCTCGATGGCATAATCGAACCGCGCACGGCGGTTCTCGGCGATCAGCTTGGAGTTGGGGTCGGACTTCTGTGCCATCGCCGCGAGATAGGCGAGCCGCGGGCGCGAGTCCAGTCAGGCCGGCGGAAAGACCAGCCGCGCGCTCAGGCCGCCCAGCGGCGACTCCCCCAGCTCCAGCCGCGCGCCATGCCGCTGCGCGATCCGCTGCACCAGCGCCAGCCCAAGGCCCGCGCCGCCCGTCGTGCGGTTGCGCGACGCCTCGCCCCGCTGGAAGGGTTCGATCATCCGCGCGCGGTCGCCGGGCGGGATGCCCGGGCCGTCATCCTCGACCTCGATGCGCGCGCCCTGCCGGTCGCAGGACAGAGTCACTCGGCAGCGCGTGCCGTAGGCCAGCGCGTTGGCGATCAGGTTCTCGACCGCCCGCCGCAGAAGCTCGGCATTGCCCGGGACGACCGGGCTTTCGGCGCAGCTGTCGCGGAAGGTGCAGCCCGGGCGGTCGGCCACGGCCGCGACCAGGGGCGCAAGCGCCACCAGGTCGTCCAGCGCGGCGAGATCCGCTGCCGCGAAGCGCAGCGCGTCCTCGCCGATCCGGGCGATGTCGGCAATGTCACGGTCGACCTCGGCCTGAAGCCGGTCGCCGAGGCCCCTGAGTCTCAGCCTGAGCCGCGTCAGCGGCGTGCGGATGTCATGCGCCAGCGCCGCGATCATGTCCGACCGCGACCGGTCCATCCGCGCCACGCTGTCCTGCATCGCGTTGAACGCCTCCGCCAGCCGGCGCAGGTCGGGCGCCCCTTTGGGCGGCACCGGCACAGGCGCCAGCGTCTGGCCGAACCGCTGGGCGGCCTCGCCCAGGCGGCGCAACGGTCCCGCCTCGCGCCAGACCAGAAGAACGACGGCCATTGCAAAGACCGACGAGATCAGGCCTGTGAACAACCCCACGGGAAGCCCCATCACCGCCAGCCCCTCGACCCGGCGGGGCTCGACGATCAGGAAGGTGCCGTCGGCGAGGCCCATCGTGATCCGCAGCCGTTCGGGGTTCACCCAGCCCCGCAGCCGCGGCATCCGGCCTTCCGCCGACTCGGCCGGGATGGCCACCTGCAGCGGCCGGCCCTGCAACGCCTCGGCATAGGACCTGAGCCGCGACGACAGGCCCGGCATGACCAGGTCGGGCCGGCCCGCCTCGGACAGGGGCGGAAGGTCCGACAGGGTCAGGCCCATCCTCGCATCCGACATTGCGCGGACCAGAACTTCCCGCTCCTCGGGCGTCGCGCGGTCGAAGACCTCGGCCAGCGCGGCCAGCTGGTCGGGGAAGGGCGTCCAGGTCTCGACCTCGGCCCCGCCCGCCGCGCGACGCTCGGACAGGTAGGCCAACGACATCAGCGCCTGAACCGCCAGAAAGGCGATCGCCAGGTAAAGGATCAGCCGTCCCGCCCAGCCCAGCCGGCTCATCCTCTCTCCCTCCGCACGGGCAGGGCCAGGACATAGCCGCCGCCGCGCACTGTCTTGATCGCGACGGGCTGTGCCGGGTCGTCGCCCAGCTTGCGGCGCAGCTTCGATACCTGCACGTCGATCGACCGGTCGAAGGGGTTCGCCATCCGCCCCCGCGTATGATCGATCAGCCGGTCGCGGTCCATCACGCGGCCCGCGTTTCGCACGAGATATGCCAGCAGGTCGAACTCGCCCGAGGACAAGGGCACCTCGGCCCCGGCTGCGGTATCGGTCAGCGACCGTGCCGCGAAATCCAGCCGCCACCGCCCGAACACCGCAACCTCACCCCCCGGAGCGGGCGCGGCGGCGGGGCGACGCAGGACGGCGCGCACGCGCGCCAGCAGTTCGCGCGGGTTGAATGGCTTGGGCAGGTAGTCGTCGGCCCCGATCTCCAGCCCCACGATACGGTCGATGTCGGTGCCCCGCGCAGTCACCATGATGACCCGCGGCCCGCCCTGCCCCGCCAGCCGGCGGCAGATCGACAACCCGTCCTCGCCCGGCAGCATCAGGTCCAGAAGCAGCAGGTCGGCAGCACCGCGCGCCAGCACTGCATCGAGCTCGGCCCCCGTGGCGGCCTGGGAAACACGGTAACCCTCGGCGGCCAGCATCTCCGCCACCATGGCGCGGATCTCGGGCTCGTCCTCGACGACGACGATATGGGCCTGCGTATCCATGGCCGCGGACGATAGCGGCGAACCAAGCCCGAGCGAAGCGGCGGAGCGCAGCGTTTACAAAACTTCACGCTTCTTTTCAGGCCGCTCGTCATCGGCTTACGCGCAGGCGGTAGCTTGCGTTCCATCGGCCGCACCGATGCGGCCCCAACCGAAGGAGCAGCAGATGAAACCGATCTTCCTGGCGGCACTCTCCGCCCTCGCCATCGCCGCCTTCCCGCCGCCCGACGGCGCCCAGGCCGAAGGCTTCCAGCGCAGCGGAAGCGTCACCGGCCCCGGCGGTCGCAGCGCGACGCGCGACAGCACCGTAACCCGCGACGGCAACACGGTAAGCCGCTCGGGCACCGTCCAGGGCAGCGAGGGGCGCGGCTGGTCGTTCTCCGGCAACGCCACGCGCAGCGGCGACGGCACGCTGACCCGGCAGAACACGGTCACCACCAACAGCGGCCGGGTCATCGCGCGCGACGCCACGCGCACCTGCGACCGGTCCAACGGCGGTATCGACTGCAGCGGCAGCGCCACGACGACCGGCCCGAACGGCAACACCGCGTCTTCGACCTCCACCCGCAGGTTCCGCGACGGCCAGGGTATCGCGACCTTCACCCGCACCGGCCCCGGCGGCCGGACCGTGACGGGCGAACGCTGGATCACCGTCACCCCCTGACGCCCGCGCCCCCTTGGCCCCGCCCGCGAGCCCGGTATGATCCGCGGCGGGAGGGGCCTCATGCTGTTGCAGATCGCCATTGGCTCGGCGCTGATCCTCGCGACGGTGCTTGTGTCCGGCATCACCGCGCCGTGGATGGAGCGACTGTTCCTGAACGCGCGCCCCTGGCTGCACCGTGAACCGCACGGGCCCAAGCAGATGCTGGTTCTCTGCGTCGCTCTGGTCTGGATCCTGGGGCTGCTGACCGCGGCAACGTGGATCTGGGCCATCGCCTTCCGGGTGCTCGGGGTCTTCTTGACGATGGAGGCCGCGCTCTACTTCTCGCTCGTCTCGTTCACCACGCTGGGCTTCGGCGACGTCCTGCTGCCGCAGCAGTGGCGCCTGCTGGCCGGCATGATCGCCGCGAACGGCCTGATCAACATCGGGCTGTCCACTGCGATCATGGTCGAGGTCTTGCGCCAGCTCAGGCTGGGCCAGATGGAGACCAGCCGGAAGCAGCGCGACTAGGCCGCGCGCTCTCCCGACCCGGTCAGCGCGAGGAACACATCCTGAAGGTCCGGCTCTTCGGTCGCAATGTCGCGGATGGAGATGCCCGCCTGCGACACCGCCTGGAGGATGGCGCCCACCGGCGTCTCGCCCCGGCGATAGCCGAAGGCCAGCGCCCCGTCCGCCCGCCGCTCGACCGTCACGCCCCGGGGAACCGGCGGCGGATCGCACGGCGTCTCGGGATGGATCACCAGCGTCTTGCGATCCAGCCGCCCGATCAGCGCCGAGGTCGTGTCACGCGCCACCACCTGCCCGCGGTCGATGATGGCGATCTCGTCGCACATCTCCTCGGCCTCCTCCAGGTAGTGGGTGGTCAGGATGATCGTCATGCCTTCGTCGTTCAGCCTGCGGACGTTGGTCCACAGCATCTGGCGCAGCTCGATGTCGACGCCCGCGGTGGGTTCGTCCAGTACCAGCACGTTCGGCCGGTGCACCAGTGCCTTGCCCAGCAAGAGCCGCCGCCGCATGCCGCCCGACAGGGACCGCGCCCAGGCGTCGGCCTTGTCCGTCAGCCCGACCAGGGCCAGGCTGAAGGTG
>FWPV01003355.1_pt1 | contig 36459 bp, 37 predicted proteins | sample 2228371 | NCBI WGS metagenome assembly FWPV01 (sample SAMEA103939776, study PRJEB20133) | metagenome | reverse complement strand
AACTTTCTATCGCATTGGGAACGAAGATTACAAGACAAGCCCCCATGGCCTTGCCCAAGGTAAAAAGTGCTATGGACTTCGGTGGCTCTGTACAAATCCTCCATCCAAAGGGAATCGAGCCGGCGAGTGGGGCGTCGGTCCAGGAGGGTCTTCCCCCCAGCTTCAGTGCCCACTCCATGTTGCAGGCACATCGCCACCAGCCCCTGAAACTGCCTCCACCAAGCTGTTTTAGGCTGTAGCGCTTGGCATCCACGCGGGCCTTGGCGGCCTCATCCTACTCCCCGATGCTTGTGATTCGGGCGCTTGCCACCGGCGCGCATCCGCCTTTGGGTCGCTTCGGGTCATCGGTCCCTCCTTTCGTTTTGAGGAATCGAAGACCCCTTCGGTACCACTTTCCACTCGCGCGCCTGGATTTAACCTGCCGCAAGGGGTATGCTTAGGGCCCAGCAGCGGCTTTGGCTTGTAGGTGAAGGCCCCCATTTTGAGCCTTTCCTCAGCATTCCCCTGACGGGACATAAAGCCAGCTATTTTTTGTGGAGGGAAAAAATGCAGTCCAAGTTTGACATTACACGCGTGCGCAACATCGGCATCGCCGCGCATATCGACGCCGGCAAGACCACGGTCACCGAGCGCATCCTTTACTTCACGGGCAAAACGCATCGCATCGGCGAAGTGGACGAAGGGCAGGCCACGATGGACTGGATGCCCCAGGAGCGGGAACGGGGCATCACCATCACCTCGGCCGCCACTTCTGTGCTGTGGCGCGGCCACCGGATCAACGTGATCGACACCCCGGGCCACGTGGACTTCACCGCCGAGGTGGAGCGCAGCCTGCGCGTGGTCGACGGCATGGTGGCCTTGTTCTGCGCCGTCGGCGGCGTGCAGCCCCAGTCGGAAACCGTGTGGCGGCAGGCGGAGAAGTACCAGGTTCCCCGCATCGCGTTCGTGAACAAAATGGACCGCACGGGGGCGGATTTCTTCCGCGTAGTGCACGAGATGGAGGAAGAACTAGGGGCCAAGGCCCTCCCGGTGGTCTTACCCATCGGGGCGGAAGAGGAATTCGCCGGGCTGGTGGACCTTATCCATAACGAGGCCCTGTTGTACCACGACACCGCCGCGGGCACAGAGCTCCAGCGAGGGCCAATTCCCCAGGAGCTGCAGACCCAAGCGCGCTGGGCCCGCGAGCGGCTGTGGGAAAAGGTGAGCGAGGAAGATGAGGCCATGCTCGCGCAGTACCTGGCCGGGGTGGAGCCCACGGCTTCGGAGCTGATCGCGGCGCTGCGTCGGGCCACAATCGCCGGCAGGGTGGTGCCCGTGTTGGCCGGAGCGGCCGTGCGCAACAAAGGTGTCCGGCGGCTCTTGGACGCCATCGTGGACTTTCTGCCCTCCCCGGCCGACCTCCCGCCCGTGCGCGGCACGTGGGAAGGCCGCGAGTTGGGCCGCAACCCGTCGGAGACGGAGCCGATGTCGGCGTTGGTGTTCAAGGTGCAGGCCGATCGCCACGTGGGCCGGCTGCTGTACGTCCGGGTGTATTCTGGCGTGTTGCGCACCGGGGACACCGTGCTCAACACGACCCGCGGCGTGCGCCAGCGCATCGGCCGGCTGTTTGTCGTCCATGCCGACCACCGCGAGCCGGTGGAGGAGCTGCGGGCTGGCGACGTGGGGGCTGCCGTGGGGCTCAGCGATTCCTTCACCGGGGACACTTTGGCCGCGCGGGAGGCCCCGATTCTGCTTGCGCCCATTGAATTCCCCGCCCCGGTGATGGACCTGGCGGTGGCCCCGGCGCGCCGTGCCGACGCCGACCGCCTCAGCCGCGCCCTCGCCGACCTCGCCGCCGAAGACCCCACGTTCATCGTCCGTACCAACTCAGAAACCGGTGAGGTGGTGGTGTCCGGCATGGGCGAACTGCACCTGGAGATCATCGTGGATCGCCTACGCCGGGAGTTCGGCGTGGAAGTGGTCACCGGTCAGCCCCAGGTGGCCTACCGGGAAACGGTGGTGGGGTCCGTGGAGCACGAGGGCAAGCTGGTGAAGCAAACGGGCGGACACGGCCAGTACGCCCACGTGGTGCTGCGGGTGGAGCCCAACACCCCCGGGGCGGGGTTCGAGTTCGAAAGCCAAGTGGTAAGCGGCCGGGTACCCAAGGAATACATCCCCGCGGTGGAGCGGGGCGTGGTGGAGGCCATGGCCGAGGGCCCGTATGCCAAGTACCCCATGGTGGACGTGCGGGTCACCCTGCTCGATGGCTCGTACCACGAGGTGGACTCCTCGGAGCAGGCGTTCCGCACCTGCGCGGCCCACACCTTCCGCGAGGCCTGCCGCAAGGCAGGGATGCGGCTTCTGGAGCCGGTGATGGACGTGGAGGTCACCGTCCCCGAGGAGGCCCTGGGGGCGGTGATGGGCAGCTTGGCCAGCCGCCGCGGCCGCATCGCCGGCCTGGAAACCAAGGGCAAGCTGCAGGTCATCCACGCGGAAGTGCCCCTGGCCGAGATGTTTGGCTACGCCAGCGAGCTGCGGTCATTGACCAGCGGCCGGGGGGAGTTCACCATGACCTTTGCCCGCTACGAGGCCCTGCCCGAAGCGTTGGCCGAAGAGGTCGTGGCGGCCCGGCTGTCCGCAACCCGGTGAAGGGGTACGATAGCCCCGATGGACCTGTGGAAAGTCGTTCTTGTCGGGGCGGCCCTTTTGGGGCTGGTGGTGCTGTTCCTGGTGGCCACCGGGCCCGGTGATTTGCCCACCCCGCCCGACGGCCGGCTCCTTGACGAGGGCACGTTCGTCCTGGAGCAGGGTGGCGTCCGGCTGGGGGAAGAAAAGTTCGCCGTGTGGGTCTTGCCTAACGGTTTCCGCATTGACAGCACAGCGACTCTCGGCAGGGAGGAGCGGCGCAGCTGGGCGGTTGTAGGCGCGGACTGGACCCTGCACCGCTACGAGGCTGTGCGCATGGCGCCGCGGGTGTGGGAGACCATAAGCGCCCGGGCGGAAGAAGGGCAAGTCGTCGTGGAAACCAAGGCCGGACTGAGCCGACAGACGAAGCGGCTTCCCGAGGTGCCTCCTGTGGTCGTGGTGCACCACCCAGCGGTGGGGCTGTGGTACACGGCCCTGCGCCTGTTGGTTCAGGGGGGCGGGACATTTTCCGCCCTCGTGCTCGGAGAAAGCCGGATAGCGCCCGTGGAAGGGGCCGCGCCCCAGGCGGTGGGCCTGCGCATCCCCGGCCGCATCCTGCCTGTCGAGCGCTACCGCGTACGCCTGGGGGATGAAGAAGTGGTCCTTTACGGCCAAGGGGAGTTGCTGATCGGGATCGAAATCCCAGCGAAAGACTTCCTGGCCTACATGGTGGAGATCCTCCCCACCGGGCTGGAAGAGGTGGAACTTTAAGCCTCGCCCAACCCGGGCAAGCGAAGCCGCCTGCCTTGGAGGGGGCAAAAGAGAAGCGCCCCTTTTTTGGGCGCAGCTTTTATATACCGAAATCCGGCCCCCCTGTCAAGGGGGGCCAGGGCTTGTCTTGTAATCTTCGTTCCCGATGCGATAGAAAGCCGCTTCTCCCTCCCCTGGCGGGAGGGAGTTGGTGGGAGGGGGAGGGAATTTGGGAAACAGACCCAGGGGGCCGACCTTGCCTCCACCCCGCCGGGCAGCCCTTGAAAGGTTGCGCGGAGCTTTGCGTTGGGCAGCGCCTTTTGCCGCCGGCCTACCCCTTAGGGAAGCCCGTCGGAGGGTCCGCGGGGTGAGAAGGATGGCCCCCCAAAGGCGTCTTCAGCCGATCCCACGGCACTTCGCTCCGGGTGCCGTCCGACCACGCCACCGTCGCGGTTCGCCGGAAGAAGTGGTAGGTTACGATTTCTCCTGTACGACCGTCGATCGTGACCTCTTCGCCGGGCTCGGGGAGCCCCTCCAACGCCTCGCGGTACTGTTCATGCTCGTAAGCCAGGCAGCACTTCAGCCGGCCACAAGCCCCGGTCAGCCGCTCCGGGCTCAGCATCAACTGCTGCACAAAGGCCAGCTCCAGGGGCACCGGCCGCAGCTTGTGCAAAAACGTGCGACAACACAGCGGGCAACCACAAGGGCCCACCGTGCCGAGCAGCTTGGCCGCATCCCGCGGACCAAGTTGCCGCAGCTCCAACCGCAGCTTGAACGCGCCGGTGAGATCGCGCAGCAGCTCGCGGAAGTCCACCCGCTCGGGGGCGACAAAAAACAGCCGCAACAACGTGCGATCCAGGTCCAGTTCTGCACCGAGGAACTTCATGGGCAGCCCCAGCTCTTTGGCCCGGGCCGCTGCTTGAGCGCGCAGCTGTTGGGACTCGGCCGCGCGGACGCCGTGCAGTTCCATATCCGCCGCGGTGGCCCGCCGGACGAGACGGGCTTGGCGCTCACTCCCGTCCAGCAGCGGCGATTTGAGGACCCGCACCAACCAGCGCGTCCGGCCTTCTTCTTCGACCCATAGCTCGCCCGGGTTGCCCACGCGGGAGGACCAGGCGGCGAGGCCCACCTCGGCCAACGGGCCTTCCCGCCGCACCAAAGCGCTTAAGGTCTCTTGGGCCATAGGACCACCGCCTCGGCCAACAGCCGCACGTTGGCGTTGTCTTCCAGTTCACCGCGGGCCAGGGAGGCCTTGCGGGCCCAGCTCCACCGACGAGCCTCCCCTAGGGAAGGCACGCCTTCCTCCAGGAGAAAGCGGGCCAGTTCAGCGCAGAAAGCGCCAACGGCTTCGGCCCCACCGTGGGCCAGCCCCTCGGCCACAGCGAGGGCCTCGTCGGCCCCAGCGTCCGGCAACTTCCGGGCCAGCGTCCACGCCAAAGCTCGACGTCGCAGCGGGTCGTGCACATAGGCCCTCCAGCGGGAAGCCAACTCCACAAGGCCGAGTCCCTGCGCCTCTTTTTGGGCTTCTTCCCACTCCACCAGCGGCTGGCGCCGTAAACCCAGGAACGCCTCCCATGCTTCGGGGTTGTCCCCTACAAGCCAGCTCACAAAGGCCATTTCCTCTGGGCTGTACCCTTGCCGGGCCAGCTCCGCCGCCCAGGCCTCGGCGGTGGATGCCACCCGCACGACCACACACCGGGAGCGCACCGTGGGAAGCACCCGATCCAGGGCCTGGGCGAAGAGCACCAGCGCCAGGTGCGGCGGCGTGTCCTCCAAGACCTTCAACAGGGCGTTGGCCGCCTCATGGGACACCCGCTCAGCCGGGCCGATCACCGCAACTTTGTGCGCCGCCTGAAGCGGACCGTAGCGCGCCCAGGCCAAAACCTCCCGCACGCGGTCGATCCCCAGCTCCCCCCGCTCGGGCACAAGCACCTTGAGGTCGGGGTGAACGAGGCTTGGTGTGCCCACAATCCTTTGCGCGTGCTGGAGGGCCACCTGCTGCGCGCCCTCGCCCACAAACAACTTGGGGGTCATACACCCAAGTAGCGTAAGGGACGCCCCATGCCAGCACAAGGGCTTATGCGCCGCGCACCATACCTTGGGCTCGAAACCACGCCACCGCCTGGGCCAAGGCCTCCCGGGCCGGCGTCTGCGGGAAACCCAACTCCCGCACGGCCTTGGCTGGACTGAAAAACATGCGGTGCCGGGCCATGCGCACCGTCTCAGGGGTCATCCTGGGCGTGGTGCCGGTCAGGCGGCAGAAGCCCGCGTTGAGGTACGAAAGGGCGAGCACGGGGGTGTAGGGCAGTCGCAGCCTAGGCGCCGGAAGCCCGGAAATTTCGGACAAAAGCCCCAGAAGCTCCCGAAACGTCAAATTTTCCCCGCCCAGGATGTACAGTTCCCCCGGCCTCCCCTTTTCCAGGGCCCGCACGTGGCCCAGGCCCACGTCGGCCGCGGAAACCACGTTCAGACCGGTGTCCAAGTACGCCGGCATCCGGCGGTTGAGGAAGTCCACGATGACCTGGCCGGTGGGTGTGGGCTTGATGTCCAAGGGGCCCACGGGGAAGGTCGGGTTGACGACAACCACGGGCAGGCCCTTTTGGGCGTACGCCAGCGCCACCTGCTGGGCCAAGTACTTGCTGCGCTTGTAATCCCCCAGGATGTGCTGGTAATCCACGGGCGTGGTTTCGTCGGCAGGCGTACCGTCGGTTTTCAGGCCCAGCGCAGCCACGGAACTGGTGTACACCACCCGTTCCACCCGCGCTTCCCACGCTGCCTGGAGCACGTGGCGCGTGCCGTCCACGTTCACTTGGTAGATGAGGTGGCGCGGCCGCGGCCAAAAGGAATACAACGCCGCCACGTGGAACACCACGGCGCAGCCTTCCACAGCCCGCCGCACGGACGAAAAGTCCGTCACGTCGCCCTGAACCACCTCCACGGGGAGCTGATCGAGGTTGCGGAGGTCCGCGTGGGGACGGACCAAGGCCCGCACTTGGAACCCATGTTCCAAGAGCGCGCGAACCACATGGGCGCCCAGGAAGCCCGTGGCCCCGGTGACCAAAGCCTTCATCGCTGGGCTCTTACCTCCTTCGCTTGCCCCCGGCCATCGGGGAACTGGGGGCTTGCAGCCTTCCGGATCCAAAGCTACCTTGCCCCCATGCCCGCCGACCGGCTGCAAGAGATGCGGGCCATCGTGGAGCGCACGTTTTTGGTGCGCCGGATCACGTTGGGAATTTTCTGCCTCGTGGCGGTGGTGGTCACGGGTTTCCCCGGTTTCCGCTTCAACCCCTTGTTTTCGGTGCCGTTTGCCTGGCTTTTGCTCACCGTGCCGTTTCTATGGCTTCTCCGGCGCCAGCGCACCCTGCGCGCTTTGCAAAACGTCTACGCCGCCTTCTTCGGCGTGGAAATCGTGCTCGTCACGTTCCTTGTCCACCGGTTGGGGGGGCTGGAGTGGATTGGGGTGGTGTTTTACTTGTTCACGGTCATCTACGCCAACTTTTTCTTGCCCAAGGCGGCCGGGTACGTGGTGACCGCGCTGGCGGTGGGGGGGTACGCCCTGATGGGCCTGCTGGAGTACTTCGGTGTGCTGCCCCATGTGCCGGCCTTGGGGGCCGCGGAACCACACCGCAATTGGGTGTACGTGGCGGCGACGCTGCTGGTGGCGGTGGGGGTTTATGCCGTGTTGGCCTTCACCGTACGGGCGTTTGCCGGCATCTACGAGCGGCAACGCAAGGAGCTGGAGTGGAGGGAGCGGGCGCTGGCCCGGCTTTCGGTCAAGTTGCTCTCCGCCCAGGAAGAAGAGCGGCGGCGGATCGCCCGCAAGCTCCACGACGAGCTGGGGCAGCTTTTAGCCGCCGCGCGGTGGGCCCTCGCCGCCGGCCAAAAGGAAGAGACAGAAAGGCTTGTGGCGGTGGCCATGGAAGGGGTGCGCACCCTGGCCCGCGAGCTGCGTCCCCCCCTGCTCGACGAAATGGGGCTCGTGCCGGCTCTGCGCCACCTGGCCGAGCGTTTCACCGCCTCCACAGGGATCGCCGTGCAAGTCGAGGCCGCGGAATACAAGCTCCCCGAGGAAGTGGCCACGGTGGCCTTCCGCGTAGTGCAAGAAGCGTTGGAGAACGCGCGCAAACATGCCCAGGCCACCCACGTGAGGGTTTCACTGGAGTTGAAGGGGCCCAACCTTGTGGGCGTGGTCGAAGATAACGGACAAGGGTTTGACCCCGAGCGCACCGCCGACGGCCTGGGCCTTTCAGGCATGCGGGAATGGGCTAGCTTGCTGGGAGGCGAACTCACCGTGGCTTCCGCCCCCGGCCGCGGCACCACGGTGACCTTTGCCCTCCCCCTGCCCTCCGTGTCCCGTCCCTCCGGGCGTTCCACGGCCTGAGGCCTCATCTAAAACTTCTTGGAACAGAACCCAGCAGGGGCGGCCGGGCCCACGGTGAAAGTACAGGTCGAACACTCGCCCGCTGTCCGTCTTGACCCGGTACCAGTCGCGGTGACGCCTGCGCCACCACGCCCGACGAAAATCCAACTCCCTACGCACGCTCAGGATCTCCACCACGCGGTACTCCTGGCCCTGCCAGACAAAAGCTGAGGGGGGACCGGGCTTTTGGGCAAAACGCACCTCTACCTCCTGGGCGATGAGCTGCACACGCACCACAACAAGAAGTGTACAAACCTGGCCAGCACGGCGCCGATCCACAAACCTTCCCCAAGCTAGAATCCAGAGGGCGATGAAGGCCAAAGAAGAGGAGCTGCGGGTGCTGGTGGTGGATGACCACCCTGTGGTGCGGGCCGGCCTGCGCCGGTTGCTGGAAGCCGAGGGGTACTCCGTGGTGGGCGAGGCGGGAAGCGGCGAAGAAGGTTTAAGGCTCGCCCAAGAACTCCAACCCAATCTCGTCGTGTGGGACCTGGCTATGCCCCAGGGAGGACTGGGTCCGGTCCGCGAACTCAAGGAGAGGGCTCCGCAGGCCAAAGTGCTCGTGGTGACGGTTCTGGACGTCCGTGAGGTGATGGAAGAAGCCCGCCGGGCGGGTGTGGATGGTGTCCTCAGCAAAGGAGCCTCGTGCGAGGAGTTGACGCAAGCCCTCCGGACCCTCCGACAGGGCCGCTGTTTCTTCCTTGACTCTCCCCAGCTATCCCCCCGGGAACAAGAAATCCTGCAGCTGATCGCCGCAGGCTTGGGGAACAAAGAGGTGGCCGAACGGCTGCAGATCTCGGTGAAAACGGTGGAAGCCCACCTGGAGAACCTCAAGGGCAAGCTGGGGTTGAAGAGCACGGCCGAACTGCGGGCCTGGGCTCTGCGCCGCCCAGGTTCACATGTTTAGAATCGCCCAAGGTGGCCCCGATGAAGAAAAGCACGTCCTTTTTCGATGTGCCTCCAACAGGGGTGACGCCCCCGGTGAGGAAAATATCTCCACGCCCCCGATCCCACCAAGGTAGAAGGGGACGTTAAAACCGAGCTCGCTGCGTTTCGCGAGGTGCGCAACACCGTTGGATCGAGGAAGTTCTTGGCCCTTCCAGCAGAGGAAGCTGAGGGGCAGGGGCCAAGCCACCCCACAGGATGAAGCCGTCCACGACCCGCAGCGGATAGCCTTGGCGAGCTGGGGGCCCCACAGCGCTCCACGCTGAACGCGCCTTGCAACCATGCATGTGGCGGCGGTCTTCTGCGATTCCCGGATGCCCCCTGGTCCGCGACGCTGGATACCATTTCTGTCCAGACATGGGCATTCGCGTGGTCATCGCCGACGATCACCCCGTGGTGCGGGAGGGCATGAAATCCCTCCTCTCCGCGGCGGGGCTGAGCGTGGTGGCCGAAGCGGAAGACGGCCGAACAGCTTTGGGACTGGTGCGCGAGCTTCGGCCGGATGTGCTGCTTACGGACATCGCCCTGCCAGGGCTCTCAGGACTGGAGCTGTGCCGACAGGTACGACGCAGATTCCCCCAGGTGCGGGTGGTCCTGATCTCCATGTTCGACGACCCCGCTTGGAAAGCCGAAGCCGCCCATGCCGGGGCGTCCGCCTACGTGCTGAAAGGCGAGGAGCCTCAACACCTGGTGGAGACTGTAAGACGGGCCGCGGAAGGTGAAGCCCTTCTTCCTCAACTGGACGGGCCACGGCTTCCCTTGACACCACGGGAGCGGGAGGTCGTCCAGCTCATCGTGGAGGGGAAAAAACCGGGGGAGATCGCCCAAATTCTGTCCCGGTCCCTCACCACGGTGCGGGCGCACAAGGCCTCGGCCATGCACAAGCTGGGGGCCCACTCCACGGCCGACCTCATCCAAAAAGCGCTAGCCCTGGGCTTGGTCCGCGTTCCTTCCGCCAAGGAGGTCGTGGTTGGAGAGGATTGATCGGTACCGCCAAGCCATCGCGCAAGCTTTGACGGAGGCCGCGTCCCGCGAAGGTCCGCTGGCTGTACTCCTTCGTTACCCCTTGGGGTTGAGCGAGCCGGACGGGACGCCGGGTCCTGGCGTGGGGGGCAAGCTGCTGCGGCCCTCGCTTTGTTTGCTTGCTTGCGAAGCGCTGGGGGGAAGTGTGGAAGCGGCTCTGCCGCTGGCGACCAGCGTGGAGCTCGTCCACGTGTTTTCCCTTGTGCACGACGACATCCAAGATGGGGACGAGTACCGACGAGGGCGGCGCTCGGCGTGGGCTGTGTTCGGGGTGGGCCCCGCCCTCAACGCTGGCGATGGCCTTCTCAGTTTGGCTGTAAAGACCGCGGCCCGGGCCCCACTCCCCCCTCCCCTCGTGGTTCAGGCCATCGAATGCTTGGCCGAGGCCACCCTACGCATGATCGAGGGCCAAACTTTGGACCTGGCCATGGAAGGCAAGCGGGTGGGGACCAAGGAGTGGACGGAGATGGCCCTCCGCAAGACCGGAGCGCTATTCGGTGGCGCCCTGGAGCTTGGGGCCCTCGCGGCCGGCCGGCCCGAATGGGGGGAAGCCCACCGCAAACTGGGGGAAGAGCTGGGCCTGGCGTTTCAAATCCAAGACGACGCGCTGGCCCTGTGGGGCGACGAACAAAGGCTGGGCAAGCCCGTGGGCAACGACCTCGCCCGTGGCAAGCGCTCGTTCCCCATCGCCTGGGCCCTGGAACGCGACCCCACAGCCGTTGCGGTGTTGCAAAGCGGCGACCTGGCCGCCGCCCGCGCAACGCTGACGGCCCTTGGAGCGTACCACGCGAGCCAACAAGCCGCTCTTAACCAATGGAACAAAGTGGAAGCCATGGTGCGCGCCTTGCCCTGGGCCCCTTGGGCCCAGGCCGAGTTCACCGCCCTCCTGTCCGCGGTGAAAGAACGGGAGGCTTAGATGGGACGGCCCTGGCGCATGTCGTACGAACTGGCGCGGTACCTCCTGCCCCGGCGGAAGTGGCCGGAAAACGGGAAATTGTTCCCCATCGTGCTCATGCTGGAACCCCTCGAAGCCTGCAACCTCCGCTGCTCCGGCTGCGGCCGTATCCGCGAGTATGCCGACCACTCGGCGGCCCGCCTCTCTGTGGACCAAGCCCTGGACATCGCGGAGCAGGCAGGGGCCCCGGTGGTCTCCCTCTCCGGCGGCGAACCCTTGGTCCATCCGGACATCGTGCGCATCGTGGAAGGGTTGATCGCCCAGAGGCGCTGGATCTTCCTCTGCACCAATGGCCTCCTTCTTCCCAAACGCCTGGCGGAATTCAAACCCCACAAGCGGCTGTGCTTTGTGGTTCACCTGGACGGCACGGCCAAGGTGCACGACGCGATCACAGGCCGGCCCGGCACCTACGCCCAAGCTTTGGACGCCATCCGCCAGGCCCGAAGGCGTGGCTTCCGCGTGTGCACCAACACCACGGTGTTCCATGGCTCGGACGTCCAAGACCTGCGGACGCTCTTTGACGCGCTCAGGGCGCTGGGCGTGGAGGGCCTGATGCTTTCCCCTGGCTATGCCTATGAGGCCGTACCCGAGCGGGAGCTTTTCTTGCAGCGGGAGGAAGCGGTCAAGGTTTTTCAGGCCCTCCTCAACGGGCGGCGCTATCCGTTTTACGACAACCCCCTGTTCCTGGACTTCTTGCGCGGCCGGCGCACCTACCCCTGTGCGGCCTGGGCGGTTCCCACGTATACGGTGTTGGGTTGGCGCAAACCGTGTTACCTCATCGCCGACCGCCACACGCCCAATCTGCAAGAAATCCTGGATCCCGAGCTGTGGACGCGGTACGGCCCAGGCAGGGACCCCCGCTGCGCAGGGTGCATGCTCCACGCCGGGTTTGAGCCGGCCAGCGTGCTCGACCTCCTCAACCACCCATGGCGGCTGGTGCTCCGCTGATCGTGGCCGCCCTGCGCACGGAACTTGTGTTCGTGCCGGGTCCGAAGCGGGTGTTGGGTGTGGGGCCCCGGGCCCCAGGCTCCCTGCGGAGGACCCTGGATCGCGAAAGGCCCCAAGCCGTGGTCCTCGTGGGCTATTGCGCGGGGTTGCAGGGCGCTTTACCCCCCAAAAGCCTCATCTTGGCCGACCGGGTCCTCGGCCGCAGGGGCGTAGTCCGCATCGGCGCTGGCCACCTGGCCCAAGCGCGCAAGCTCCTGCCCCAGGCCCACGTAGGCCCCCTGGTTCAAGTGGACCGCATCCTCCTCGCACAAGAAAAGGCCCGCATGGGGTTGGAAGCGTTGGGGGCGGATATGGAGAGCTTTGGGGTGGCCCAAGAGCTCTTTCAACGGGGGATCCCTTTTCTAATCGCCCGGGTTGTGCTCGACGCTTTGTGGGAAGAGCTGCCGAGGGGCCGGCGCCAGCTGGGCTGGGCGGGGCGGGCGTTGGGCTGTTCGTGGATCTTGGGCCGCGCTGCCCCCTTGCTGGTCCAGGCGTTAGCGGATAACAACTGAACTGAAGATGAGTGAACGGCATCGCGCGCGGACACAAGTGGTGCGGGTGGGCGATGTCCCCATCGGCGGAGGCCACCCCATCGTGGTTCAGTCGATGACCAACACCCCCACCTCCGAGATCCGGGCCACGGTGGAACAAATCCGGGCCTTGGCCCGGGTGGGCTGCGAGGTTGTGCGGGTGGCCGTGCCCGACCGGGACTCCGCCCTCGCCATCCGGGAGATCAAAAGGGAAATAAGTCTTCCCATCGTGGCCGACATCCACTACGACCATCGCTTGGCCCTCATGGCCCTTGAAGCGGGGGCGGACAAGCTCCGCCTCAACCCCGGCAACCTCCGGGACCCGGAGAAGATTCGGGTTGTGGCCCGAGCGGCCCAGGAGCGGGGCGTGCCCATCCGCGTGGGCGTCAATGCCGGCTCCCTCGACGCCCGGTTCCTGGAGGGCCCCAACGCCCCCATCACCCCGGAAGCCATGGTCAACGCCGCCCTTTGGGAGATCGAGCTTTTGGAAAAGGAGGGCTTCCACGACATCGTGGTCTCCCTCAAGGCCCACGACGTGGCGCTCACGGTGGAGGCCAACCAGCTTTTGGCCCAGCAAGGGGATTGGCCCATTCACCTGGGGATTACCGAGCCGGGCCCGGGGGTGCCGGGAATCGTGGCTACGTCGGTAGGGATCGGCATCCTCCTCCACGAAGGGATTGGGGACACCCTCCGCGTCTCCCTGCCCGGGGACCCGGTACGGGAAGTGGAGGTGGCGTGGGAGATCCTGCGGGCCTTGGGGCTGCGCAAGCGGGGCCCGAGCTATGTGGTCTGCCCCACCTGCGGACGGACCGGGATCGATATCCCTGGAATTGCCGAAGCCGTGCGCCAGGCCCTCGCCAACGTGGTGCAACCCATCTCCATCGCCATCATGGGCTGCCCCGTCAACGGGATCGGCGAGGCCCAGCGGGCCGACTTCGCCATCCTCGGCGGCAAAGGGTTCGGCACCATCTATGCCCATGGGAAGGTGGTTTATCCCAAGGTGCCCGAAGAGCGCCTGGTGGACGAGTTCGTTCGCCTAGTGCTCCAGGAGGTCAGCCATGAGCAAGGACGTCATGCGTGACGCGTCCGCCTTCCCCGATCACTCATCACCGATCACCGATCACTGCATCCGTTCCGCGTCGCCCGTCACGAACTTGGACCAAGCCATTGAGAAGGCCACGGAGTGGTTGTTGGCCCACCAGGCGCCGGCGGGCTACTGGTGGGGGGAGCTGGAATCCAACGTCACGATCACGGCCGAGCAGCTGTTCCTCACCCACATCCTGGGCCTTGGTTCCCAAGGGCTTTGGGAGGCCATGGCCCGCGAGATCCTCGCTGAGCAGCGCAAGGAGGGCTTTTGGGCCAACTGGTACGGTGGGCCGGGCGACCTTTCCACCACCATCGAGGCCTACATGGCGTTGAAGATGGCCGGTGTGGACCCGGAAAGCCCGGAAATGAAAAAGGCCCAAGTGTGGATCGTCCGCCAAGGTGGGGTGGAGAAGGCCCGCGTCTTTACCAAGATCTGGTTGGCGTTGATGGGGGAATGGCCGTGGGATGCCACGCCCATGCTTCCCCCCGAACTCGTCCTCCTTCCCGACCGTTTCCCGGTCAGCCTGTATTCCTTCGCCTCCTGGGCCCGTGGGACGATCCTCCCCTTGGCCATCGTACGGGTTTTGAAGCCCGTGTACCCCTTGCCCCAACGGGCGCGGATTGACGAGCTGTTCCCCCGCGGGCGGGAACGAGCCGATTTACGCTTGCCCCGAAAGCCGGGCTTTGGGGGCGCCTTCTTTTACGGGTTTGATCGAGTCCTGCGCCTCTATGAGCGCAGGCCCATCCGGGCCCTGCGGAGAAGCGCCCTCCAAGAAGCCGAAGCGTGGATCTTGGAAAGGCAGGAGGCCGACGGCTGCTGGGGGGGAATTCAGCCCCCGTGGGTCTACTCCCTCATCGCCTTGTACGCCCTGGGCTACGGGGTGGATTCCCCGCCGATCCAGCGGGGGCTGGAGGGCTTTGCCCGCTACTCCATCACCCCGGAGACCCTGGCCCGCTACCCCTTCTTGGTCACCGACAAGCCTGCGCGGGGGTTCCGCCTTCAGTCGTGCATTTCCCCCGTTTGGGACACCGGCTTGGCTTTGCTGGCCCTTCAGGACGCCGGCCTTCCCCCGCACCATCCGGCGCTCCTCAAAGCGGGGATGTGGCTTTTAAGCGAGCAAATCTTCACCGGGGGCGATTGGCAAGTGCGATGCCGGGCCCGCCCGGGCGGCTGGGCCTTCGAGTTCGACAACGACGTCTACCCAGATACCGATGACACCGCCGTGGTGTTGATGGCGATTTTGGGCATCGATCTTCCCGAACGGGCCAAGAAATTAGCCATAGAGCGGGGCCTGGAGTGGCTGCTGGGGATGCAGTCCAGAAACGGAGGTTGGGGGGCGTTCGACCGCAACAACACCAAGGCCTCCCTTCGCCAAATTCCGTTTGCCGACTTCGGCGAACTGTTGGACCCGCCTTCGGCCGATGTGACCGGGCACGTGGTGGAGTTCCTGGGGAGGATGGGCTGCCGGCCAGGATTTAAGCCTTTGGACCACGCCGTGCATTACCTCTGGGGGGAGCAAGAGGAGGAAGGCCCGTGGTATGGCCGCTGGGGCGTGAACTACCTTTACGGAACAGGGTGCGTGGTGCCCGCCCTGACGGCCTGCGGCGTTCCCCCTAAGGATCCTCGGATCCAAAAGGCCGTGGCCTGGCTGAAATCCCGTCAAAACCCCGATGGTGGATGGGGCGAAGACGTGCTTTCCTATCACCGGAAGGACCTATGGGGGAAAGGATCCAGCACCGCTTCGCAGACGGCGTGGGCTTTGCTGGGGCTGTTGGCTGCCGGCGAAGCCCACTCCGAGGCCGTCCGCCAGGGCATCGCCTACCTCGTGCAAGCCCAGCGCCCGGACGGAACATGGGACGAGCCCTTCTTCACCGGCACAGGCTTCCCCACCGACTTCATGATCCGTTACCACCTTTACCGCCACGTGTTCCCCCTCATGGCTTTGGGCCGCTATCGCCGTGCCCTCCACGGGGGAAGGAAATGAGCAACCTTCGGGTCGAACTGGCCACCGTTTATGGCTTCTGCCCCGGGGTGCGGCGGGCCGTGGATATGGTGGAAAACCACCTCAAGACCCAGGGCCCTCTGGCTACCTTGGGCGCCATCGTCCACAACGCCCAGGTGGTGGAGAAGCTGAAGGAAAGTGGGGCCAAAGTGGTCCACCGCCTCGATGAAGTTCATGAAGGGGCGGTGGCCATCACCGCCCATGGCGCCGGGCCCGGGGTCTACGAAGCCATCGCCCAACGCGGGCTTACCTTGGTGGACACCACTTGCCCCATCGTCAAACGGGCCCAAGAGGCCGCGCGCCAGCTGAGCGAAAAAGGCTTTTTTGTGCTCATCTACGGGGAGGAAAGCCACCCCGAGGTCCAGGGGCTTCTGGCTTGGACCCGCGGGAAGGGCCGCGCGGCGCTAAAGCCCGAAGAGATCGGGGAAATCCCATCAAGCCATCTCGGCCTCATTTCCCAAACCACCAAGGAGCGGGAGAACTTTTGGGCCTTTGCCAGCGCGGTCCTGTCCCGGTTCGGAGCCTGCCTGCGCGAGGCCCGGGTCTTGGACACCATCTGCCCGGAAACCGGCCGCCGTTATCGCGCGGTGCAGGAACTGGCCCAAAGGGTGCAAGCCCTCGTGGTCGTGGGATCGCGCAACTCCGCCAATACCCGCAGGTTGGCCGAAGTCGCCCGGGCCACAGGCCTGCCCACGTATCACATCGAGACGGCGGAAGAAATAGACCCCGCTTGGTTTGCGCAGGTGCGGGCGGTCGGGGTTACCGCCGGGGCGTCCACGCCCAACGACGCCGTGCAAGCTGTGGTCGAACGCCTGCAAACCCTAGGAGGTGCGCGATGAACCCCACAGGAACTTCCACGCCCAAAACCCTCTGTTACCGCGCCAAGTTCCAGGTGAGGACGGAGCGCGCCCCCCAGTTCGTCGACATCACCGATCAAATCCAAAAGGTCGTTCGCGAAAGCGGTGTTTGGGAAGGCGTGGCTGTGGTGTTTTGCCGTCATACCACGGCGGCCGTGCGCATCAACGAAAACGAGCCGCTCCTCATCGCGGACATGGAGGAGTTTTTGAAGCGCATTGCCCCCCGCGAGCTCTACTACCGCCACAACGACTTCGACATCCGCGTCCATAACATGACGCCCGAGGAGTCGCCCAACGGCCATGCCCATTGCCAACACCTGCTCTTGGGCGCCAGTGAGGCCATCCCGATCGAGGAAGGCAAGCTGTGCTTGGGCCGCTGGCAACGGGTGTTTTTGGTGGAGCTGGACCGACCCCGGGAGCGGGAGGTGCGGGTCCAAATCTTCGGCCATGGATGACCTCAACCGGTGGCAGCGCATTCCTGCCCAGGAACGGATTCTCCTTTTGCCCCACTGCCTGCGGCCTAGCTCAGGCTGTCCAGGCCAGATGACGCGCATGGGCTTGATTTGCCCGACTGCATGCGCGCTTCCTTGCCCTATCGGCCAACTGCGTCAAGAGGCTGAGCGGCTGGGGTACAAAGGGACTTATGTGGCCCCGGGCGGAGCGCTGGCGTTGCGCCTGGTGCGAGAAACAAAGCCCCAGGGCATCTTGGCCATCGCCTGCCTCAAGGAGCTGCGCGAAGGACAACACGCCGTGGAACAATTGGAAGGGAAGCCGCTGGCTGTGGTCACCCTCCCTTTGAGCCGCGACGGATGTGTGGACACCGAGGTGGACGTGCAAAAAGCCCTGGAGCTCCTGCGTCTGGGGCTCTGCGCTGAGCTTGCTTCGGCCAAAGGGCTAGCCCCTGCCGAACGTTGAAGGCGCGGGCTCCTGGGGACCGATCCTCACGGACAGCGCACCAATGCCCTCGATCTCCACCGTCACTTCATCGCCGGGATGAAGTTCGCCCACCCCCTCAGGGGTTCCGGTGAGGACCACATCGCCCCGCTCGAGGGTCATGAAGCCGCTGATATACGACAGCAGTTGGGGAACCGGAAACACCATGGCCGAAGTGCGGGCATCCTGGCGCACCTGGCCATTGACCAGCGTGCGCAGGCGCAGATCACGGGGATCGAGTCCAGTTTCGACCCATGGGCCCAACGGGCAAAAGCCATCGGCCGATTTAGCGCGAACCCATTGGAGATCGGTTTTCTGAACATCCCGGGCCGTGAGGTCCACGGCGCAGGTGTAGCCCAATACGTAATCCAAGGCTTGGGACACGGGCACGTTGCGCATGCGGCGGCCGATGACCACCGCCAACTCGCCCTCAAAGTGCAGTTGGCGGGTGAACCAAGGGTAGGGGATGGTGGCCTCGGGGGCGGTTAAAGCGTTGGGCGCTTTGAGGAAAAGGCCGGGCTCGCGCGGCACTTCCTCGTTCATCTCCCGAGCGTGGGCCAAGTAATTGCGGCCTACACAGACAATCTTGGTGGGCTGGGCCGGAGGCCGAAGCTGGGCCTGGTTGAACGGAAAAGTACGTCCCAACAAAGGTCCCCCCGGCCCACGGGTTACAAGCACCCGCTCCCCTTCCACAACGCCCCATCCATGGCGAAAACGGACGATTTTCATGCCCCTCCCTTAGCGGACGATGGGCAGTCCTGCCCCGGCCAGCAATCGATCGCACTCTTCTTTGGTGGCCCACACGAAGTCCCCTGGATTGGTTTGCTTCAGCGTAGAAAGGGCCACCCCGTAGCGCAGGCCCGCTTCCACCCCTTGGGTGAGGTACCCGTAGAGGAATCCACCGGCAAACGCGTCCCCCGCTCCTACTCGGTCCACAATCTCGATGTCGAACAAAGGCCCGCGCAAGATTTCGCCGTGGGTATAAGCGAGGGCTGTCCACGTGTTGCGCCAAACTGAGGGTGTTTCGCGGATTGTGATCAAAACGACCTTGAGGTTAGAGAAGGTGTGATGCAAAGCTTCAGCCACGTTCTCGAACGAAGCCTCTTTAACGCCGAACACCCGCTCGGCGTCCTCTTCAGTTGTGATCAAAATATCTGCTTGACTGACGAGCTCGCCCATCACGGTGCGGGCTTGTTGTGGAGTCCACAGTCTGGCCCGGTAGTTGAGGTCAATGGAGACGAGAAGCCCCATTTCCTTGGCCTTATGGACCGCCTCTTGAGTCGCTTGGGTCGCTGTGGAGGACAATGCAGGAGTAATTCCTGTGGTATGAAACGCTCGACTTGTTCGAAAAACCTTCTCCCAATCCACCTCCCCTGGGCGGATACGCGCCATGGCCGAGTGCTGGCGGTCGTAGAGAACCGAGCTGGCACGGGGACTAGCCCCGAACTCCACGAAGTACAGCCCCATCCGATCTTCATCGGTCCACAGGATATGCGAGGTGTCCACCCCGTGTTCGCGCGCTTTGTTGGCCACCATGCGTCCGAGGGGGTTACGCGGGAGCCGTGTGACGTAAGAGGTGGAAAGCCCCAGCCGCTGAGCGGCCACAGCCACGTTGAGCTCGGCCCCTCCTACCTGTACCTCCAAGGTTTGTGCCTGCTCCAAACGCTGGAAGTGGGGTGGAGAGAGGCGGATCATCGTTTCTCCAAACGTCACGAGGTCAACGCCCATGGGTATGCACCTCCGTACGGGCCTTGTTCACGGCTTCTACGAGCTGCCGGGCTTTGGCGGTAAGAACGTCCAACCGCCCTTCTTGAACAGCCTTTGGGTCCACAAGCCAGGAACCCACACAGACCGCCACGGCTCCCGCCCGAATGAAATCGGGCGCGTTGTCGGCGGTAATCCCCCCCGTGGGCACTAGGGGGATTTGCGGCAAGGGTCCGTGGAGCTCCTGAAGGTACTTGGGCCCCAACACGCTGGCGGGAAACACCTTCACCATATCGGCTCCGGCCTCCCAGGCGGTGAGGATCTCCGTGGGGGTCATGGCGCCGATGATGGCGGGGACGCCGTATCGATGGGCCACCTCCAAAACGTCCAGTTTTACTGTGGGGGTTACGAGGAACTGGGCACCGGCGAGGACTGCCTGCCGCGCTGTCGGTGCATCCAGCACAGTTCCCGCCCCCATCAACACTTGCGGGAACTCTTCGCGTGCTTTCTCGATGGCCTGCAGAGCTCCGGGCGTGGTCATCGTGATCTCTAAGCAGCCGAGCCCCCCGGCCCACAGCGCCTTAGAAATTTCGACGAGATCGTGTGTGGTTTGGACGCGAATAATCCCCAAAGCTCCAGAATCCTCTATCCGTTCCAAGATGTCTGCTCTACTCACGCTACCCCCTTTGTTTAGGAATAGGGTATCCTGTTGTTTGTTTTTGTCAACCAGTTTTTGCTATAACCAAATCACGCTTCCCTGGCCGCTAGGTACCCGCCATCCACATAAATGACTTGGCCGGTTACATACCGGGAGGCGTCCGAAGCCAAGAAGACGGCGACACCCGCAAGGTCTTCGGGGAGGCCACTCCGTCCAAGAGGAACTTGACGAATCAACCGCGCGACCCAATCTTGATTCGCAAACAAAGCCCGGGTCATCTCGGTGTAGAAATATCCGGGGCCGATGCAATTCACCCGGATTCCCAGCGGCCCCCACTCAGCCGCCAACACCCGTGTAAGGCCCACCACGCCCGTTTTGCTGGCGGCATAAGGCGCCAAAGTAGGAATACCCACAGCACTGAGCAGCGAAGCAATATTGATCATGCTTCCTCCCCGACCTTTCATGACACGAGCGGCAGCCTGGCAAGCGAAGAAAGTGCCCTTTAAATTGACATCTAAAATTGTATCCCATAGTTCGGGCGTAACCTCCAAAGAGGGCATGCGCTGGTTGACCCCAGCTGCGTTCACGAGGATGTCGAGTCGCCCAAATTCCGCAACGGTTTCCTCGACCATGCGTTGGACATCCGGGAGTTTGGCGACGTCGGCCACCAGGGGAAGGGCTTGCCGGCCAAGGGCTTGCACTTCTCGAGCCGCTTCCTGGACCTGAACTTCGGTGCGACTGGCCAAAGCGACATGAGCGCCAGCTTCAGCCAGCGCCAGCGCAATTCCCTTGCCCAAGCCCCGCCCACCTCCTGTAACCAAGGCTACCTTCCCCTCAAGTGAAAAGAGCTGCACGACCCCTCCTTTTGATCCTGGCAAAATGGTTCGTTCGTGGTATAAATATACCGGAGGCGACCATGATGCACCCAAAGACCTGGACCGTTGTGGTAACCGACTTTAACTACCCTGACCTTGCTATCGAAGAGAGGGAATTGGCTCGATGGAATGCCCGGGTTGTTCCGGCTCAGTGTTCTACGCCGGACGAGGTTTTAGCGGTAGCAAAGGACGCTGATGCAGTTGTCTCTCAATACGCGCCTATTACCCGCCAAGTCATTGAAGGCCTTACCCAGTGCCGTGCCTTGGGCCGTTATGGGATTGGAGTAGACAACATCGATGTGCAAGCCGCCACAGAGGCCGGTATCGCGGTGATCAACGTCCCTTCGTACTGCGAGGACGAAGTCGCCGATCACACTATGGCCATGCTTCTCGCTTGGGTACGGAAAATCCCCCACTATGCTGTACAAGTCCGCCAAGGGGTTTGGGATTGGAAAACAGGACGGCCCATCTATCGGCTCAGGGGACAGGTCTTGGGCCTCCTGGGTTTTGGGAAAATTGCCCGCCAAGTAGCTGTGCGAGCCAAAGGCTTTGGCCTTCATGTGATTGCTCACGACCCTTACCTCCCATCTGAGGTGTTTAAAGAAGCGGGTGTGGAAAACGTAACGTTTGAACATCTCCTTTCCCGAAGTGACTTTTTGTCCATTCATGTCCCCCTTAACGAAACTACCTATCACATGATGGACGCCAAAGCTTTAAGCCGGATGAAGTCCACTGCTTGCCTCATCAATACTTCTCGAGGAGGCGTTATCGACGAACTCGCGTTGATCTCGGCCTTACAAGAAGGCCGCCTAGCTGGGGCCTGCCTTGACGTCACGGATCCGGAGCCCCCTAAAGCGGACCATCCCCTCCGCTCGCTCCCCCAAGTCCTCCTTTCTCCTCACGTGGCCTGGTATTCGGAAGAATCTCAAGTCGATCTGCGTCGTAAGCTGGCCCAAGATATAGGCCGGGCCCTTCATGGGCTACTTCCCACCGGCCTGGTCAACAAAAGCCTGGCAAGCCAATTCCGCCCAGGCTGAGGAGAGGACTGGGCCAGCGGTTCCTCCGCATGAAAATGCTTGCTGGGGCTATACTCCCGAAAAGGCGGAGAACCCACCGTCAATGGGAATGACAACTCCGGTGACGAAATCCGCCTCCGAGGAGAGAAGCCACTTCACAGCCCCAAGCAAGTCCTCGGGTTGGCCGAACCGGCCCATGGGCGTGTGGGCAAGGATTTGGCGCCCCCGCTCAGTAAGCTCACCCCGTTCGTCCAGGAGGAGATAGCGGTTCTGCTCGGTCAAGAAAAACCCAGGAGCAATGGCCACCACACGGATGTTCGGGGAGTATTCCTGCGCGAAGTGGACCGCGAGCCACTGGGTGAAGTTGGCCAGCGCCGCTTTCGCTGCCGAGTACGCCGGGACCTTCGTGAGCGGCCGAAGCGAGCTCATAGAAGCGATGTTCAAGATCACCCCGCTCCGCTGCTGGGCCATTATCCGACCAAACACTTGACTCGCCAGAAAAGCCCCCAGGAAATTGAGATCAAACACAAATCGCACAGCATCTTCAGGAAGGTCAAAGAAAGTAACAGAAGCAGAGGTGGTCGCCCGCGGATGATTGCCTCCTGCACCGTTGATCAAAAAGTCCACTTTCCCGAACCGGGACAATACAGCTTGAGCTGCAGCTTCAAGCTCTGGCTGGGAAAGGACATTGGTTTTTAAAGCAAGCCCCTCCGCGCCCGCCCGTTCCACACGGGCCAAGGCCTCCTTGGCCTTTTCTTCGGATATGTCCAGTAACGCCACCTTTACCCCTTCAGCCGCCAAACCCTCCGCAATTTGGGCGCACAGAACCCCTCCGCCTCCCGTAATGACAGCTACTTTCCCTTTCAAGTCCCGCATCACTCTGCTCCTTCAATCCATGAGGTAACCACCGTTGACGTCCAGGATTTCTCCGGTGATAAAACCGGCTTGGGGCGAAGCCAAAAATACCGCAGCCGCTGCAACTTCTTCTGGTTTCCCCAACCTCCCCAAAGGGATTTGCGCAATAATGGCTTTCCTTTGTTCCTCTGACCATTGAGCGCTCATCTCGGTTTCGATGGCGTGGGGTGCTACCGCATTGACAGTGATTCCATAAGGAGCGAGCGCTCGGGCGAAAGATTTGGTAAGGGCATTGACCGCGGCTTTAGAAGGTCCATAGCTTGGGGCCGAGGTGATATCACCGACTTTCCCCGCCACGGAGGAGATGTTAATAATTCGCCCCCATCCTTGTTTCTTCATAATCCGAGCGGCCTCGCGTGAACAATAGTATGTGCCCCGTAAATTAACCGCCATAACTTTTTCCCAATCTTCATCGCTGTGGTCCTCAAAGCTTCCGCGCCGGATGATTCCCGCGTTGTTCACGAGGATATCCAGCCGCCCAAACCGTTGAAGAACCATTTGAAATACAGTTTGAACTTCCGCAAGGTTAGACACATCCATACGGGCCGGCAGAGCTTGTCGGCCAAAATCCTTTTCCACTTCCTGGGCCACCTTTTGGACTGCTTCATCATCAACGTCGCAGATTACCACATCCGCTCCCTCTTCCGCTAAAGCACGAGCGATAGCTCGACCAATCCCTCTTCCCGCTCCTGTCACTAAAGCCACTTTGCCCAACAGCTTCATAGAGATTCACCCCTCATCCTTTCACCGCCCCACCGGTAAGCCCCTGCACCAAGTACTTCTGCAAAAGCAAGTAAAGGATCATAGGTGGGAAAACCGCAATGACTGAGCCAGCCATAAGTTGGGGCCAAAGAACTCGGAATTGGGTTACCAATCGACTAAGCCCTAACGTCACCGTGGCCATGGAATCGGTGCTGGTCAAGCACAACACCCATAGGAGGTCGCCCCAGGCGAGGAGAAAGGCAAAGATCAGGGTGGCTACCATCCCGGGAGTGATTAGAGGAAGCACAACGCGCATGAAGGCTTGGCGGCGGCAACACCCGTCGATCAAGGCCGCTTCGTCAAGTTCGTGAGGAACAGTGTCCACAAACCCCTTAAGCATCCAGGCGCTGAAGGGAAGGGTAAGCGTGGTAAAAGCAGCGATAAGTCCGACATAACTGTTGTAAAGACCTATGCGCGCCAGCATCTTAAAGTAAGGTCCTACAAGCAACACACCGGGAAGCATTTGCGAAGCCAAAAGCACGCCAATAAGGAAGGTGCGTCCTCGGAAGGCAAAACGAGAGAACCCATAACCGGCCAATGCACCTACCAATGTGGAAAGTAAAGCAGCGCTTAAGGATACAATGACGCTGTTTAAAAAGTACCGGGGGAAATTGGTCCAAAGCAAGACTTTCCCGTATCCCTCGTACAAAGTGGGATTCCGCGGCCACCAGGTAGGAGGAATGGCGTAAGCTTCTGGGCCGGTTTTAAATGAAGTTGAAACCATCCAAAAAAACGGAACGAGGTTGTACATCAGCATTACCACCAAGAACCCATAGGTGATAAACCGTGCTAGGGTCGGCCGCATCAAGCCCTCCTTGCCACGGAGCGGATATAGGGAAGTCCTACAACAAGCAAAATCAGGGCTAAAACCACGGACATCGCCGAAGCGTACTCAAAGTTGAAGAACTTAAAGTATTGGCGATAAGCAAGAACCGAGAGAATTTCGGTGGACCGTGCCGGTCCCCCCTCGGTCATTACCCAAATGAGGCCAAAGCGCCGGGCCTGCCAGATGATATCCAGGATCGTGGCGATGGCGATCATGCGGCGCAAGTTGGGCAAAGTGACGTAGAAGAACTCCTGGAAAACATTCGCTCCGTCAACCTTGGCCGCTTCAAATTGCTCTTTGGGAATGGCTTGAAGCCCTGCAAGGAGAACCAGCATCACAAACGGATAGCCGCGCCACGCGTCGGCCAAGATTACGCTGGGCATGACCAGCGTGGGTGTGGCCAACCATTCAACGGGAGAGGCAATAACCCCCAAGCGGAGAAGCGCATCATTGACCATCCCACTCAGGGGGTCGTACATCCACCCCCAAACCAGGCCGGCCACCACATCGGGAACCGTCCAAGGCAAAAGCGCCATCACCCGGAAGAAACGGCGGCCCCGAATGGCCGAGTTCAACGCCAAAGCCATGGCGAGCCCCAAGAACAAGTGCAAGAGCACGGTCGCCCCCACAAAGTAGACTGTGCGAATAAGGGAATTGAAAAAGATAGGGTCCTGAAAGAGCCGGCGATAGTAGCTTAGGGTAAAGCCCGCAAGGCCTTTGGTCCAAATGGGTGTAAAGCTGTTGAGAATGGCCACCACCATGGGAAATCCTAGTACCAGGGCTAACAACAAAAAGCAGGGGAAGATGAAACCAAGGGCCTGGAAGGTTTGACGGCGTTCCAGGGAGGAAGAACGGGGGCTGCCTCCGACACGGAAGCAGCCCCTCATTCGTGCCCTAATAGGCCGGGCAGCGCTCACCGGGCCTCCGACGATCGGCGAGGATTTCGTTAATCCGACGATAAGCATCGGCCCATGCCCGGTCAAGATCCTGGCCCAAGAAACCCTGCTGGATCGCGACGTTGATCGCTTCGATAATCTGAGGCCACTCGGGGATCATGGGAACCATGGTTGCCCGTGCAAGCTCGGCGCCGATCACCTTGGCGTAGGGATCCGCAAGGATGGGCCCGTACTGTTCAGACACGTCCTTTCTGGCGGACAAGACCGCCGCGTCCCTGAACCACTTCTCCTGCATCTCCTTGCTGGTCAAGAACTTGAGCAATTCCCAAGCCTCTTTGGGGTGCTTGGTGTTGCGGTTCATCGCGTAGTAGCTGAGGAACGCCGTGGTCCTAAACTGCGGATCCGTGCCCGCCTTCACAGGGACCGGGGCCAATCCGATGATCTGGTCCCATGGCTCGCCAGGGCGGATGCTTTTGACGATCGGCGGCCCCCAGGCCGAGCTGATCAGCATCGCGACCTTTTCCGCGGCGAACATCTCCCGGGCTTTCCCCGGTGCGACATCGGTAACGCCCGGGGGGATTACACCGTGAACTGTAAACAGCTCAACAAAGAACTTGGCAGCTTCCTTGGCCTCGGGACTGTTGATCGCCGCGCACTTGTAGTCAGGGGTAAGATATGTTCCCCCGAAGCTCAGCAGGGCGGGGGTGAACCGCAGCTGGAATCCCGGGTCGACCTTGCCAATGGGCACGAAACCCCAAGTATCGATCCGGCCGTCGCCATCACGATCGCGGGTGAGCTTCTTTGCGTAATCCAAAAACTCGTCCCACGTTTGAGGAGGGCGACACGGATCAAGGCCCGCTTCTGCAAACAGTCTCTTGTTCCACATGAGGACCATGGCCTGGTAGTTGTTGCCCAGGGCATAGACCTTTCCGTCATGGGAAAGGGCCTCGACCACGGCAGGATACCAAGCATCAAGGAATCCGGGGCCTTCGGCCTGGATAAATGGGGTTAGATCGTAGAAGTACCCACGGGAAGCAAAAAGCGGGAAAGAGATTTCCGCGGGGCCAAGGTGCATCACATCGGGGCCCACCCCAGCTTCAATGGCCGTCATGTATTTGGTCTCTTTCTCCGCGTAGGAAACGTAGTCTAAGACAACCTCGATATTGGGATAGCGGGCCATGAACTCGGCCACGGCCTCTTTGAGGGACTTTTCCCAGTGCGGCTCCACCAAGTGCCAGTTGGAGAGGACAATTGTGACCTTTTCGGCCAACGCCACCGGGGCAGTCACGGCAAGTAAGCACACTACTAAACCTAAGTACACCCACCTCAGCTTCATGTGCACACACCTCCTTGACTAACGCCTCAGCTTTTTACAGCACTTCTGCACGCGTAACTAGCCACCCTGTTGCTTCAGCGACCACCTCCTTTTTTGATTAAATCAAAGCTATTTGCGCATTAAATTATACACCGCCTGCCTAGGAGTGCGGTAGTCTCCCTTCTTGGTACGCTAGGAGATCGTGACCGGGTGGTTGAACAAGCTGGTGCTCCCCCTGAGAAGGCCTGAAAGCAAGGAAACGTAGGCCATGAACCACAAAATGGCGAGGAGGAAGTTGGTGGAGACGTACCGGGAGACGGGGAGCAAGGCTGAGACCGGCCGGAGGTGGCCTACCTAGTGAAGGCCTCCCCCTTCTGCAATCCATGGCTGAAAGTGCCTCCTAGAGCGAAGGGGCCTGGGGGGCTTGAAGGCCAAGCCCCATCCCGGCTCACGTCGCGACTGACGCCCAAGCAGAAGCAGCAGTTACAGGAGATCCTCCTCGAAGGACCCCAGGCAACCGGCTTCCCCACCCAACCTGTGGACACTCGCAGGTGGCCGCAGGCGATCGAGCGCACCTTCGGATGCAGTACCATCCCTGGCATGTCTAGAGGCTGTACGGGCTGAACTTCACCCCCCAGCCCAGAAGCCGGAGCGCCAGGCCCGGGACAGGGTCATCGTGGGGCGCTGACGACAGAAGGATTGGTCCCGGATCAAAAGCCCGCCAAGAAGGCTAGAGCATCCCGGTGCTCGACGAGTCCGGCTTCCTGCTTCAGCCGCTGGTGCGTCGCACCCAAGCTCCTCGGGGGCCGACACCGGTGCACTACAGCTGGGATCAGCAAGATCGGCTCTCGGCCTTTACCCTGGCGCCCCTGCGCCGCCGCTTAGGTTTGTACTCCCAGCTATACGACCACAACATTCGCTTCGACGGCGTGATCGCCTCCCTCCGCCTGGTTTACCGCCACCTGCAACGCAAACTCCTGGTGATCCTCGACCGCTCCAACCCTTATCGGAAGGCCATCCGTCTCCTACGGGCCACCGGCGCCGCTTGGCTGGAGGCGGAATAGGTGCCGGATTACTGATGCCCCAGACCTCAACCCGGTGGAGCCGTCTGGGACCCACACCAAGCACGCGGACCTGGCCAACTACATCCCCGAGAACCTTCACGACCTTCACCGGGCACCTCCTTCATCTAGGCCGCCTGTTCCCAAGAAGGGCTGCTGTGCTCTGCTCTCGAGCATGCGAAGCTGACCCTATGAGACGTTCGCTTGTCCGTGCAAAGAAAAGGGCTCACGAGGCTATGTCTTTGTGCTTGACATCTCTTTCTTCAGAAGTTTTTTGTATGCCAAATCCAACAGAGTAAAGAAGTTTTAGGCTTTATAGCAGAGCCTGAACTGGCTACAAAGGCAGTGTCCCGGGAATTGTACTCGCAAGAAAACACGGTCGAAGGCATCTCGAAATAGGGCTTGTCTTGTAATCTTCGTTCCCGATGCGATAGAAAGCCGCTCCTCCTTCCCCTGGCGAGAGGGAGCTGGCGGGAGGGGGAGAATTCACCCATCGAGGGGGAGGGATTTTAGGAGACAAGCCCACGGCGGGCGTAGTACTTCAACTTCACACAGCGCCGGGCCTCTGACCTTCGCCACGCGCAAGGCGAGCTTGGCGCGCCGGGGGTCCCGATGGCCCCTCGGGGGACCTCCATGTTCATCGTCCCCGCAGGTACTGCTCGGGATGGTCGACCCACTGGTTGTGGGCCGCTTTCACCAGCAGATCCACCCCGGGGCAGCGGGGCCCCACCAACAGGTCGTAGATGTCCCCTTCTCCATCGGTCACCCCCATCGCGCGCACCTGCCGGAGGAAGCTTCTGTTGGATCTCATCTAATCGATCCAGCGGTGGCTCTCTTTGTCTGGGGTGGCCCGCTGGCGCCGGGTGTGCCTCTTTCCCACGGCACCTTCCCGTGCCCACACCTTCTGGTGCAGCACGCCCTGTACGCTCACCACCAACGCCGTGTGGACCTTCAGTCCCAGGCGGAGGGGATGGTCCAACGGCCCAACCTTTGCGTTGAGTGGTGCGTGGTGAAGTCCAAGGTCGTCGTGTCCTGCACCACCAGCACCACCTCTTCCTCGGCCATGCGCCCCAGTGTGCTTTCGTGGTGGGCGTCCCGAAGGGCCTGGGCCGACACGCGCTGGTTAGCGAGGAACCGCTACACCGCCTCGACCTCAGCCCAATGAGAGAACGCCAGAGGGATGCTTGTCTCCGGTCGTTCGGCCAGCGCCTGCACCACCTGTACCGCACGCTCGTTCAGCCGCCTATCCCCAAGATCGATCGCTGCAAGCTCTTGTTCAGTCCACCGTTCCATGAACCCACCCCAGCAAATCCCCCTCCCAGACGGCAAATCGCGAGTTGTGGGTAATGCTTAGCCTCCAACAAGGGATTCGCCGAGTGGGGGAGGTGCTGGGGGACGAGGTAGTGGCCACAGCGATCTTGGATCGACTGCTTCATCACAGCCACATCCTCAACATCCGTGGGGAGAGCTACCGGCTGCGGAAGAAGAGGCAGACCGCGGGGCGTGTCCCTGAGCCGGCGGAAGAGAGAACGAAAGAGGAACGTTGACCGCAGGGGCGGGTCAATTCCAACTCGGCGAAAAGAGGTCAAAACTACACCGACGTTGGCAGCAAAGAGGCATGTGCGAAGTTGGCTTCCAATCCATAAAACCAACCTCCTTCTCCACCAATCGCTGCTTGTCAAAGCTTTTCCACCACCACGGTCTGGGCGCGTTGATGCACATCGGTGAATTGAATTTTTGTGGTTCCGAGACACTGCATAGAGGCCCAAGCCAGCGCTACCCCCATCTGTACAGCCTCCTTTATTGAAACTTTGTGGACCAGCCCCCAAGCCAGTCCTGCCGTGACAGCGTCGCCTGCCCCAGTAGTAGATCTGGGCTTCATCTCGGGGGCATGGGCAAACCACGCTGCTCCGTCACCCACAGCCACCAGGCCCTGTTGATCGAGCGTGATCACGACCCAACGAATCCCCTGCTGGAATAACTTTGTGGCCACCTCTTTCGCCATGTGCACTTCCGTGATCGGCACTCCGGCCAGCTCTTGAGCCTCGAAGCGGTTTGGCTTGATAGCAGTCGGGTGAGCGTTGACGGCTAACCTAAGGACTTCGCCGCTTGAGTCGACCACCACAGGTATCCCTAAGCCGCGGGCACTAAGCACCAACTCATAGAACAAGCTCAATGGGCATCCGACAGGGAGACTCCCTCCCAAAATAACGGCTCGGGCTTGCGGTAGCCACTTGTGGAAGGTATCGATCAGCTGCTGAACGTCGTCTTTAGATACCACAATCCCTGGAGCAGCAAGCGTTGTCTCTCTGGCCCCTGGTTCCCTGACCAACACCACGTTCAACCGAGATTCACTCTCCACCCAAACAAACTCGCAAACAATCCCCCGGCTGGTCAGCAAACGTGCCACGTGGTGTCCTACCCAGCCCCCAGCAAACCCCAGAGCAACGACTTCTTCGCCAAGCCCAGCTAGGGCCCAGGCAGCCACAAGGGCTTTCCCTCCCATTCCCCAACCCACCTCTTCGACAGCCACGCGACCGGAGGGGGAAAGAGCAGGGACCTTTACTACATAGTCAAGCCCGGTGTTCGGATTTACAGCAAGGATCATGGCCGGCGCTCAAGAAGTTCAAGGGCAAGAGCAATCAGCGCATTGTGTTCCAGGCGATCCAGCGCATCGTAGGCTTCGGCAAGGTTTTTCCCCACAACCACCACCCCATGGTATGGGATTAACACTGCGAGGGGATGCCGATCGAGCTCGTCCTTCAGGGGAGCAAGAGCGTGGGCCACAGCTTCAGCGAGCTCCCTGGAATGTGCAGGTGCCTCAACGGTCGGGAGGCTTCTAAATTTGCGGGTGTGTTCCAACACCATGGGAAGCTCCTTCCCTGAAGACGCAAAGGCTGTCAACAAGGGGGCATGTGCATGGATAATGGCGCCAGCTTGGCTCAACATTCTGTATATTGCAAAGTGCATCTGCGCTTCGCGCGACAACTCGCGCGGACCACGCACAACCCGTAACGAGGCCTCATCAACTATGCTAATCTGCCTCTTTTGTATTGCCCAGCGGTACTTGGACCCCATGAAGCGGGGCGTTAGGAAAATACGCCCGTTGGCTCTTACCGAGAGATTGCCTCCCGCCGAGTCGGTAAGACGACGTTCCCAAATGCAGCGAGCCACTTCCACCATCTCAGCTCGTGGATCAGGACGCCCCAGCTTCATCGCTTACGCGCGTAACGCTGCTGGAAATCGTGGGGGTACGGCGCCGGTGTGGAACTGACCTCATCCAATTCCTGCATTTCCTTATCGCTAAGCGCCCACCCCACGGAGCCCAGGTTGTCCTCCAGTTGTTGCAGGGTCCTCGCCCCAAAGATCGGCGCCACCACCCCCGGCCTCTGGATAACCCACCGCAGGCATACTTGCGCTATGGTCTTCCCCGTGCGCTGGGCAATCGCCTCCGCCCGATCTATTATCGCCCACAACCGCGCAGAGACGCGCTGTTCAGGAAGATCTTCCCAGCGATCACGCCGTCCTCCCCGACTGTCAGGTGGAGGCGTTGCCTCTTTTCGGTACTTCCCCGTAAGCCACCCTCCAGCCAAAGGGGACCACGCCAGGAAACCCACGCCCTCTTCCTGGCACAGATCCAACAATTCCCATTCCGCCGTGCGCACAAGGAGACTGTATTCGTTCTGTATGCTAGCCACCTGGGGCCACCCCTCGGCACGACACAGCATAAGGGCTTTCACAAGCTGCGCGGCCGTAAAATTGGAAACCCCGAAGTAACGGATCTTGCCCTCGCGCACGAAATCGGCCAGGGTGCTCAGAGTTTCTTCTAGGGGCGTGGCTCCGTCCCAGCAATGCACCTGGTACACGTCGATGTAGTCCGTCTGCAGGCGCCGCAAGCTGCCGTGGAGGGCCTCACACAGGTGCTTGCGGGAGAGCCCCATGTCATTGGGGCCATCGCCTGTAGGGAAGTAGACTTTGGTGGCAACGACGAGGGAACTGCGCCGGCCATGGCGGGCGAGCCACCGCCCTAAAATCCTTTCCGATTCCCCTTTGTTGTAGCTGTCAGCTGTATCGAAGGTATTCCCCCCTGCATCAACAAACCGGTCAAGCATCTGGAACGCTTCGGCCTCACCGGTTACCCAGCCAAAGGTCTGCACGCCGAACCACAACTCCGAAACTTTCAGTCCTGTCCTTCCCAGGAATCGATGCTCCACCTCAATCACCTCCGTGTTGAGTTTGCCAATTGGCCAACGCTTCAAAGCACGGGACCAATTGGGCATAAAGGGCGCCAAAGGCGCGGAAAAGGGCCCCGTAGGCCCCGCCGTCGTGGGGCGTCACTACCGATACAACCGGGACCAAGGCCTTCGCAGCCTGTTCAACCGTGGGCACGATACCCACGCCGACCAAGCCCAGTATGCCCGCCCCCAATGCCGTAACGTCCACTGGGTCCCGGAGGATCTCCAACGGCCGTTGAAGCACGTCCGCCAGGATCTGGGTCCACAATTGGCTCTGGGCTCCTCCGCCGGCGACCCGAAGCGCGGGTAGGAACAGCCCCCGACGCTCAAGGGCCTCCAAAATGGTGCGCAAGTGGAACGCCACACCCTCATACACCGCTCGTGCGCAGTGCTCTGGACCATGAGTTCGCGACAGTCCCACCCACGCGGCCCGGGCGTTAGCGTTCCAATAGGGAGCCCGCTCCCCCATGAGATAAGGCAAAAACAATACCCCCCCACTGCCCGGGCTGCTTTTCCTGGCCAGCTCTTCGAACGCCCGTACGTCATCAGCCCCCAACACCGCCTTGGCCCATTCCATGCAGCTACCTGCGTTGTGCATGGTGCCGTTGGGGGAATACCAGTTGTTCACCACATGGGGCCATGTCACCGTTCCCATCAAGGGGTCCAACCGAGGCTCGCGGCTGGCTGCACCAATCCAGGCCGAACTTCCCAGATAGAGATAAGCGCGGCCCTCGTCCACCACCCCTGCCCCAACCGTGGCGCACACACCATCCCCTGCCCCCAGTACCACAGGTGTTCCCTTGCGTAGGCCTGTTGCTCGCGCGGCCACTGAGGTGACTTCCCCGACCACTGCTGTGGAGGGCCGTACCGCAGGCAGTTTTTCCCGTGCGAGGGAGGTCACAGCTAGAATGCGCTCAGACCAGTCGAGCCGGCGTAAGTCCAATAATCCCGTGCCGCACGCATCGCTGGGATCGGTGCAAAATCGGTCGGTTAGTTTGTGGACGATGAAGTCCTTCGCTTGAAGGAACTTCCAGGTCTTGTCGTACACCTTGGGCTCATGGCGAGCGATCCACATCATCTTCGGTGCTGAGTAAGCAGGACCCACCCGATGCCCGGTGATGTTGTACAGTTCTTTCTCAGACAGGCCTGCAAGTAGTTGATCAGCTTCTCCTTGGGCGCGCTGATCGGCCCAGATAATCGCCATTCGCAACGGGGCCCCTTGTTTATCTACAGGTACACATCCCATCATCTGACCGGAGAAGCTGACCGCCACAATTTCCTCAGCGCGGATCCCCTTGCTCTTCAACAGTTGTTGCGTGCATGCACAAACGCTCCTCCACCATTCCAAGGGATCCTGTTCAGCCCACCCTGGCCGCGGGAACGAGGTACCATAAGGGACGAAAGTCGTGGTCAAGATTCCCCTCTCTGCTTCGATCAAAACGGCTTTATTCCCTGTTGTGCCCAAATCAAACGCGAGAACAGCCTTCTTCCCCATGGTTGACCTCACTTACCGATGGGAATTAAGCCCTTAATGAAGTATTTTTGCAGGGCCACAGTGATAAAAATCGGTGGTAACACGGCCAATGTAGACAGCGCTGAAATATCCCACCATTGTGGTCCACGCTGAAAATGCTGAGCTGCAATGAGCAAGGGTACAGTTTGCGTACGCGAATATGAAAGAATCAGGGCGAACAAGAATTCATTCCAAGCGAAAACAAAACACAGCAAAAAGGTTGCAGTAGCACTGGGCAGAATCATGGGCAAAACAACACGGAAAAAAGCCACAGCAGGGGAAGCTCCATCTACAAAAGCCGCTTCTTCCACAGAGCGAGGCACCTGCGATAAGAAGTTGGCCATGATCCACACAGCGAGTGGGAGGTTGAACACAATGTATACCAGGACTAGGCCGATGTGCGTGTCTAGGAGTCGGAGGTATCTGTACATGATAAATATAGCGAAAACGACTATGATCGGCGGTGTGATACGCTGTGAAACGATCCAGAACAAAATATCGTCATTCCTCATTGGACCAAACTTAAACTGATACCGTGTCAACGCGTAGGCAGCAAGACTCCCTAAGGCTGTAGCCAGGAGCGCACTTGTAAAGGCGAGGAGCAAGCTATTGGCATAGGGAGGGAGCAAGGAGCCTCGCTCAACGGTAAAAATGCGCACCCACCATTGAACAGTGGGGTGGAAATCCACCCAAGGAATGTACTTTGGGCCTAGAAAAACGTCGTTTTTGTCCTTAAAGGACGTGGTAACAAGCCAGAACAAGGGTGCAACGACGACGAATGACCAAGCTAGGAGGGCGAGGTACACAGAAAAAACCCCTAATTTTTTGCGCATATCAATCGATCCTTATCTGTCGCACCTTGCGAGTCATCGTGGCAAACACGATTCCCACGATCAGCACGGTTAAAAACAGGCTGAACGCAATTGTAGCGCCATAGGCTAAGTCAAAAGTCCTAAATCCTACACTGTAACCCATGAGCGTCATCGTTTCTGTGCTTCTTCCTGGACCACCGCCCGTCATGATAAAAATGATGTCCACAATCTTGAAACATTCCATTGTGCGTAACAAGATCGCGGCCACTGAGGCCGGGGCCAAGAGGGGAAAGAGAACGTGACGAAAGAGTTGCCAACGGGAAGCGCCGTCCACCCGCGCGGCCTCAATATAATCGCGCGGAATTGCTTGCAGCCCTGCTAACAAGATCAAGAACATAAATGGAGTCCATTGCCAGACGTCAGTGATGATGATGGAGTATAAGGCAACGTTGGTATCTGTGAGCCAGCCCACAGCTGGAAGGCCCAAGCGCTGTAATATCCCTGTGATAGGCCCACGCGCCACGTCAAAGATCATGCGCCACAAATAGCCAACAGCAATGGGCGTGAGCAGCATAGGAACGAGAAATAAGACACGGAAAAAACTTCGGCCACGAAATTGTCGATCCAAGAGAAGAGCCAGGGCCAATCCTAACACGTACTCGAGGCTTACCGCAATCAGTACCACACGGATTGTAACCCAAAAAGAGTTCCAGAAGCGGGCATCGTTGACAAGTCGGGTCCAATTGCGCAGACCAGCAAAGGTTATATTAAGACCCCCACCTACAAACCGCGCTTCTCCAAAGACCAACGCCAACGTGAACAGGAGCGGGAAGATCGTGAACAGCAACAGCAAGATCACCGTGGGACTCAAAAAAATCCTTCCTTGGGCTTGTCCGGCTTTCCCCACCATGTGCGTAGACTCACCTCTTGTTCAAGCAAGAAGGCCCCGGGACTTCCGAGGGAAGCCCGGGGCCTCCCTTTCTAACATAATGGGCCCTAGTCCACAGGCAACCCAAGGGACAACCTGTATGCCCTCAGCTGAGACGCGCGGCCCAGCTCATCGGTGATCTGATTCCAGATACGCGCCACTTCGTCCAACGCTTCCTGAGGGGTCTTCTGGCCCGCCACTACCAACGCCAATTGGGCGTCCAGAGCCTCGAAGTAGCGGGCAGCTCCGGGGATGCGCAGGTCGGGTTGCACATTGGGATGCCCGATGGTGTCCTTGATAGCTTGCAGGTAAGATGCCGCGGCCTCAGCACCGAAACCAAACCCAATCCACCCCGCTAACTCAGCAAAGTGGGACGCACGGTAGGGGTTGAACCCTGTTTCGGCTGTGGTTACAGATCTATAGCTGTTAACGGGCCGACTCAAGTAGGAGATAAAGTCATAGGCGGCCGCGATGTTCTTGCTGTTCCGATCAATAGCAGCAACCCACCCACCAAAGGCAAGGTAACCAGCTTGGTTGGGCTCAGGCAAAGTCACCCACTGATTCTGGGCAAAGTCCCACACTTCGTAGGAACCAGGGAGCACAGCGTAGCCCACCTTGCCTTTAACCCGCGACTCTGCCCCAACCTCGGAGATGACACCAATGTCGCCCCAGTCGATGGCCATGGCCGCGACTCCGGAGGCAAAGACGCTGCGCACCTCGCCCGAGTCCATGTTGATCATTCCTGGGACTCCAAACTTGATGATTTCCACGTAGTCCTCAAGGGCTCGGACATGTCCAGGGGAGTTGATGCGCGGCTCCATAGTGACCGGGTCAAAGAATTGTCCCCCTGGCTGACCGGGCAACGCTACGTACCCCACAGCGCGGGAGAAGAAGCACCAGTCCGCCTGCCCCGCGTACCGGCGGGGTTCTACCACGCCATAGTTGATGATCCCATCACCGTCCCAGTCCCAACCATGGAAGAACTCAGCAATGTCGCGCACTTGCTTCCACGTGCGCGGCGGAACAGGCAAATCGTACCCGTACTTGGCCTTGAACTGAGCTTGGTACTCTGGGTTTTCCAGCGCGTCTTTGCGATAATAGAAAATATGGCAGTCACCGTCCATGGGCACGGCGTAGATCTGCCCACGCCATGTCACAATTCGTTCCCTGTACACCGGCAGGATATCTTCCCATTCGATATAGGGATCAGCCGCAATGTAGTTGTCCAATGGTACAAGGAATCCTGCTTCAGCAAAATCGGGCAACCATGCTGCCGGGCAGATGACGATGTCAAACAACCCCTGTCCCAGGGCGAAGGAGGAGTACATCTTCGGGTAGAGCTCGCCCCATGGAGCGGTAATCAGCCGGATCTTGGCGCCCGTTAGGCGTTCCCAGTCCGGGGCAAACATTTGAACCGGTTTAGCAATATAAGGCGGTGGCTGCGTAAACACAGTAATTATTGCCCCTGGGAACCGCGCTTGAGCAAACCCTACTAGCCAACAACCCACGATAACCACAGCACCAACAACCAAAACTAACTTACGCATTGCCGCTTCACCTCCTTACAAATGCTGTTCCTGCATAAAAGGACTAACCCAGCCTTCCCGATCCGTGCAGTAAGAACCCGTCCTACCACCTCCTTTTTGTTTTAGCAAAAGTGTTTTCGTCTACTTATTATAGGCGACTCCCTCCTTGTGTCAAGCCCAGTGAAGCTTGCCTCAAATAAGGGCGGTGCGCTAACAAAACTCAAGGAACTGGGACAGAGACCCAAAGAGGGTGAGGAACACCTGGAGGCCCTGGGCCACCGCCCCCCATCACCAAGGGCTTCTCCCTAGGAAAGTACCACACTTAAC
>FWPV01003354.1_pt1 | contig 36480 bp, 31 predicted proteins | sample 2228371 | NCBI WGS metagenome assembly FWPV01 (sample SAMEA103939776, study PRJEB20133) | metagenome | reverse complement strand
AAGAATCACCGGGCTGAGGGGTGCGCCTTCGGCGGCGCGAAAGGCTTTTCGTGACGAATTAACAGTATCATCTCCCGCGCCTCCAAAAAACTTGCTTCCACCATTTGTTCCGTCAGGAGGTGGAATTTGTAATGTTTGTCCCGGATGAATCAAATCCGGATTTGTGATATTAGGATTTGCCCCTAATAATTGGTCAAAAGTTATTCCGTATTTTTTGGCTATTTTGGTCAATGTGTCGCCGCTTTGAACCGTATAGTTATCCTGGGGTAAAGGGAATGGAATTGGAGATGGATCAGGAAGGGGATTTTGATTTGAAGCGCCCCAATTATTAAAAATTTGATTGGCTTCATTATAGGTGTTATTGAAATAGTCTTTGACTTCTTTCCTGTTATAACCATTGATGCCTGTTTTATTTAAAAACGTTATAACGTTATTCTTTGTTGAAAAATAACTTGTATGATGTAATCCATAGGCTATTTCCTCAATGTTAAAATCAGAGAACATCGGGTCAGTAGCCCAGGTTTGAGCTTTATCCCAACATTTCTTGGCCCAGGCACCCAATGCTTTAATTTGTGCAGAAACATCATTTCTGCAGTCATTGACGTTAAGTACATCATTATTTTTTTTCCCCCATTCATTATTATAATATTCTACCGCATCTTTCCAGGTATCTTCATCAAATTGTCCTAAACCATAAGGGCCATTAGAGATTGGGCAATCAGCACCAGGATCAAAGCCAGATTCAACTCACATTGTTGCAATAGAATATGCGATCTGCTGCTGCGATAACCCCATCTCCGTCCAGATATTTACGGCACTAGAAATCCTATTATTCTTCTGTTCTGCCGTAATGTTTGCAATTCCAGCCCCTCTTTTTAAGCCAATGCTATCCCAAATAGATGACATGATTTTACTCCTTTCTTAAGTGATAATCTTCGATATAAAAATTTTCTTCATTAACTACTTCATGGAGATCTTGGTTCAAGTTTTCAATTTGTTTAATGTCAGTGATCAATTCTTTTCTATCATTGCCCAATGCCCGTTCGATTTCCTTCAAGTTCAATTCGTTAGACAAAAAACCATATATAAAATATTGATCAGTTTTTAGGTTTGTTTGAGACTTATGTTTTTCCTGCTCAAAAAAAGGTTTATATAATTTTGGGTTAAGATCGACCTTCAATCTGTTTTCGCTGATTTCAATATAAAGGTTAAAATAAGGCACAAATTTAAAAAGACCGGAAATGATCAACATGATTTCAGGATTTCCGTCATTATCAATATCTTCAATTTCCATCCAAACCGGTTCATTCACTCCTCGAACCGGATAATCTTCAACTTCAGCACTCTTACCTTTTTCTTCTTCCGATTGTTTGATGTGCGATTTGAAGTCCATGGAAAACCTCTCTATGGAATCTAAATAACGAACGCCATTTTTATCGTATTGAAATAGGAATAAAACGCCATTGCGTGTTGTTCCGCCCGCTGAAGTGTCAAATAAAAAATAATTCTTGTAAATACCATAAATTGAGTCGCCGGCTAATCCATATTCACCTTCGTCTATTGATTTTCTCTTTGATTGTATGAAATAAAATTGATTCCCATTAGTTAAAAAACCGACCTTGCCACCTGTTACTCCATCCTCATAAACATACCAATAGAGGCCGGCTTTTATATTTGTGCCCGGCAAAGTAATACCTGGCTCTCTTGGTTCTGGCACATAATCACCATCAGCAGTCTTTATCAGCTTAAATTCCCCCGCGTGTGCTGTAAATACAAACGTTACAAACACTGCAAACTGGAGAAAAATGAGTCTTGAAATCAATTTTTTGAAACCATTATACGGAATATTTGTTTTCATCACCTTCTTCCTTTTCTGCTTGCGCAGGGGCGGTGGGGTCGCATCTTTAATTTTGACTTTTTGCCGAAACACCAGTGATTTTAAGGCAAAATCAATGACAAATCACTTCCTGATGATCCTGGTTTTTAAGGGTTTTCCCCATTGCATCGCAGCCGAGCGCCGGGAGATGCTGCGGAAACAAGGGGGCAAATGTTTGAGTCCCGCCCATGGGTTTGATTCAAAGCGGGACGAGTTTTTGACCCCGCCGCAACATGCACCGGCGCAAGGGAAATTCGCCACAGGCGAATCCAGATGCAGGGCGTCTTTTCTTTTGATACTTTTCTTTGGACCGAACAAAGAAAAGTATATAAAAAAGAGTGACAAGAACGACGTAAGCAAAAGAATTGAATATGACGCCCGGAACAATGGAAAAACTGGATGTCAAAGCTTGAATTGTGAATTAAACTCTTCCAGTTACTGTTTTAATGGGTTGCTTTTGTTCAATTTTTTCCTTAAACAAGTTCTATCTGTGGGAAACCGCAAGAACGACGCGACATCACAGCATTAATCACTAATCAAGGTTTGACCCTTGACCCAGGCCGCCGCGCCAAGGAAACGGGCAGGCACGGCGGCCTGCCCTACGATTGATTTGCCTGAATGAGCCCCGGCAATTTTTAAAGACTCATACTGCTCCAAAGAGACCGTTTGCTCCCGGCCGATTCGAAAGACCGTTCCAGCGCCCCTTCTTTCATCTTCTCCCGGATCCGGGCCAAATCCGTCGAAAACAGCCCTGCCCGGCGCAGCACTTCGGCAGCAGGGATATCCCCTTGCTGGGTTTCTAAAAAAATCTGAAATTTTTTTTCGGCGATAAAAACCGCCGGGGCTTCTTGTTGCTTGAATTCACACTCGTGGTTTGATTCTCCTTTTTGCAGGATTGCGGGTGGGGAACTCCGGTCGCCCGATGGGTTCCCTTCACCCCTCACCCATTTGTTACCTTACCATGTAGCGTAATTCAATCCACGTTTTGGGACACAAATTCAGAAACAAAATGTTTTTTAAGTGTTTTTTCAAGACTCAATGACTGATAATTAGCTTATTCCCTAATACCGGATCAATCGTCATTTTGCCTTCATCCATCACAATACATATGGCGCCGTTGCGGTCGGTTCTTAAGACGGGGATCTGAAAGTTCGCATAACGCGCCAGCACGGGTTTGGAAGGAAATAAATCTGCTTTGCCGCAGGAGATAAGAATCATCTTTGGGTTCACCGCATGTAAAAACTCAAAAGAGCTGGATGTCTTGCTGCCATGATGGGGGGACACGAGGATATCTGCGGCCAGAGATGCGCTTGATTTTGACACCAGATATTTTTCAGCCGCAGCCATAATGTCACCTGGGAACAGGATGGAAAATCCGCCGAAACCCGCCTTAAGAACAATGGAATTGTTGTTGATCTCTTTTGCGGAAGAAGCGCTGTGGCGTTTGAGAAAATCAAGATCCGGATGAAGAATCTCCACCATTGCCCCGTTTTTAGAATAAACGCGCTGATGCTCAACAAATTCAGGATGTGCAATGGATTTTTGACCAATGAGATTGATAAATTCTTGATATACCGGGCTGTCGGACGCCTGATGATTTGAAATCACCTGCTGGACATGAAAATGCCTCAAAAGATAGACCAACCCGTTTAGGTGATCGGCATCTGCATGGCTGAGCACCAGGGTATGGATGGTTCGGATTTTTTGTCGCCATAAAAACGGCGCCACCACGCGCTCGCCGGGATCAAAAACCGCATGATCCCCAAACCCGCCGCCGTCAACCACCATGCATCCGCCTTTGGGAAGTTCCAATACAGCGGCGTTTCCCTGCCCCACATCCAGGAGGGTGATCCTCAGGTCTTCCCGAAAAAACCGTTGATACGCCCAGTATACGATATCTCCCGAAAGAACGCCCACCGCAAGATAAACAATAAAAAGAAGCCATGAAGCAGGCAAAAGCCCTGACGGTTTGTCGGCAATCATAGCCGCACGCGCTGGCTGGGGTGATGCAGGCGTTATCCATTTTGTTTTGATATATTCCGCCACTGCCCATATCAGCGCATAAAAACAGATGATTTCAAGAATAGAAGGGGTGATGGTTTTCACCGCCGCAACAGGAATGTTGGATAAAAAATAAATCATATGAATGACCGGCCGGATAATATCGCCGCAAAGGGTCAGCCCCCAGGCTGCTGCCTGAGGGGAAACCGGATAAAGAATCAGGGTTGAAAAAAGCCCCAGAATCACGCCAAGCCCGCCCATGAGGGGAACCACGATGAGGTTGGCCAAAAATCCCAAGATGGAAAACGTGTTAAAATAATGCATTACCAAGGGCGAAACGCCGATAACAGCGCATCCGGACACGCAAAACAGGGTGGCGAAATAATTAAAGGGTTTATATTTTCCACAGACCGATTGGCTTATCTTGGGTTGCAACATCCGCATTCCCCAGGAAATGGACAACACAGCCGCAAAGGAAAGCTGAAAGGAAACTGAAAAAAAGGCAGGAGGATGGATGATGAGAATGATCAATGCAGCAACCGCAATGGTGTTAAAAAGATCATGATCCCGCTGGATTAAAAATGTCATTAAAAAAACCGAAACCATGATCACCGCCCGCTGGGTTGACGGTGGCATGCCCGCCAGGATGCCATAAAGGATGACGGGGAACAGGGCGCACACGGCGGCGCCCCGTTTGGCCCAGGCGTGCACCAGCACCGGTCGAAAAAATGACAACAGCCACCGGAAAAAGAAAAAAGCGGCCGAGGCGACCATGCCCACATGCAGTCCGGAAATGGCCAGCACATGGCTCACCCCTGCCCGGTTGAATGCTTCCTTAAGCCCGCGGGATAGTGCTTTTCGTTCGCCGATGATCAGCGCGGATAAGACTGCTTCCACATCGCCATGGGTTGATTCTCGGATAAGATGCAAGATATTATTGCGAAACAAAAGAACCGAACCTGTGAAAACGCCCGCATTATTGGATGACACCCGCGCGAGACCTTGGCTGGACACCGACACGGCCCCCCAGACATCCTGCCATTTCATGTATCGGCTGTAATCAAATCCGCCGGGATTCCGAAAGGAGCGGATGGGTTTGATTTTGCCGGTGACACGAATCCGATGGCCCATGGCAAGGGCGTCTTTGACCCCGTAAATATTGACCTGAATCCTGCCGCGCACTTGGGCTGCCCCATGGGGTTGGGACATGGACGCAATTTCAAGATGGTTTAAAATGAATTGTTGACGCTTGGGATGAGAAATAGGATCGGAATCAATAACCCCTGTTACATCCAACACTTCATCGTTGATGTAGTGGCATACGTGTGGGGACTTTAAAAAAGGGGCTTCTGCGCTTGAAAAGGAAACATATCCCAGACAGATATACAGAATCAAGGGAGACCAGCGGACAGGTTTTTTTAAAACAAGACCATATCCAATGCGCGCCCCCAAAAAAATCAGCGCCCCAAGCGCCGGCACATATCGGCCGGGAATCAGATATGCCATGATGATGCCGATGATAAAAGCACATAGGATCGGGAGAACGGGCCGGAAATAATAAGCGTCTATTGGCGCTGAAAATGCAGTCCGCCGCTGCTTCCAATTCATATCTGCAACAAAAAGCCAAAATGATCAAGGAAAGATAATTATCCGGCGCCGCGCAGCCTTTTGATGTTTGCGCCGAGTTTTTTGAATTTTTTTTCAAGAGCCTCATATCCCCGGTCCAAATGATAGACCCGGCTCACCAGGGTGGTGCCTTTGGCCACCAGGCCCGCCAAAATCAGGGATGCACTGGCCCGAAGATCCGTGGCCATGACCGGTGCGCCAGAAAGAGCCGGGACCCCTTTGATCATGGCATGGCTGCCGGATATGGTGATGTCTGCGCCCATGCGTTTGAGCTCGCTGACATGGATGAACCGGTTTTCAAAAATGTTTTCCGAAATCACGGAAAACCCATTGGCCACGCACATGAGCACCATGAACTGGGCCTGCATGTCTGTGGCAAAACCAGGATACGGCATGGTTTTGACATCCACGCTTTGGATGGTTTCCCCGCCTTTAACGCGGATGGCGTTTTCAAATACCTCCACCGTCGCCCCGGCTTTTTCAATTTTATGGATAATGGCTTCCAAATGAGAAGGATTGCACTTTTTAATTAAAATATCGCCTTGGGTCAAGGCCGCAGCCACCATGAACGTTCCGGCTTCAATGCGATCCGGAATGATGGTGGCAGTGACGGGTTTGAGTTTTTTGACGCCATTGATGGTGATGACGGGGCTTCCTGCACCGGAGATATCGGCGCCCATGGCATTTAGCACATCGGCAAGAGCCGATATCTCCGGCTCCCGGGCGGCATTGCGCAACACAGTGACGCCTTTGGCAAGGGTGGCTGCCATCATGATATTTTCAGTGCCCGTGACCGTGGGGATGTCCAGATAGATCTCGCCGCCATGAAGCCGCTTGGCGGAAGCTTCCACATAGCCATGTTCCAGCGTGATGTCCGCACCCAGAATGGACAATCCGTTTAAATGCAGGTCAATGGGACGGGCGCCGATGGCGCAACCGCCCGGCAATGAGACCCGCGCTTTTTTCATGCGCGCAAGCAAAGGCCCCAGCACCAAAATCGATGCGCGCATTTTGCGGACCTGTTCATATGGGGCTTCATAATCCTTAAGACGGCTGGTATCCACATGCACCGTATGCCCGTCTCGGTCAAACTCTGCGCCCATGGAAACCAGCAAATTCTGGATGCTTTCGATATCTTTTAATTTTGGAACATTATGAAATGTAAATCGGCCGGGGGTGAGGATGGTGGCGGCCAATATCGGCAGGGCGGCGTTTTTGGCGCCGCTGATGGTCACTTCGCCACATAGGGGTTTGCCGCCTTCAATGGCAATTGCATCCATGATTAATGGCCGCCGGGGGAATCGCCTTTTTTATGCGCCGTATCCACGGCCGCCTTGATGATGCAGTATGCGAGCCCAAGCCCCATGATGGTCAATGCATACCACAAGCCTCCCATAAACACCATGTGGGACATATCCCAGACCCATTCAAATACAAAGGGAAACATATCTCAACCTCCGATGCCGACAAAAACGATCTCACAAATTTTTGATGAATATCGAACCGCAGAATGTCGTAGGGTGCCACTTCATCAGTTGATATTCAATATTCGATATTCTGCTTGCTTACTAAAATACCGAGACAATCCCTCACGGAAACGGTTCCATCTAATTCACAGGATTCAGCGCTTTTTCCTGGGGAAATACCGGCAAGTACCGGTGCGCCAGAGAAATCAGCATCACGCCGTAGGCCACGGGCAAAATGGTGGTGGCCACTTCCTGCCAGCTCGGGGAATACAGGAACCAATTTTCAAAGGATAACACCGGCACGGCCATGACTTGAAGGACCATAACCCATCGGTTGATGGAGCATCCCAACACTGCCAAAAAAACCGAAAGAATCAGCAGAAACCGGTTCTCCCGGCCCTTTCGGGTAATGAGAATCAGACCGGGCACAAATCCGCACAATATGATTTCCGCATACAGGATTCCGATATTGTAAATAGGATGGCGGGTATAAAAATCCGACAAGGTAAAGCCCAAACCAGGCGCGGTGACAAACGCCCAATATACCGTGTCCGCAGTTTTTGCGATGATATAGGTGATCAACATCCAGCCGGCGATTTTGGCTAAAAGTTCAATCACATCCTGTTGGACCAGTTTTTTCCGGGTGATTTTTTCCGTGATCCATGTGATTAAAATGGTAAAGCACGGACCGCAGGCCGCCGCTGACCAGGTAAACAGGAAAAATGTCCACGGCCAAATAAAAAGCCCCTCCCGATAGGCAAAGGGTCTGCCGAACAACACGCCGGCCACACCGCCCAAAGAGCCCTGGTGGAAAAAGGACAAAAATACGCCGGTGGCCGCAAACACGGCCATGATTTCATGCATGTTGTGGCTTAAATGATGTAAAAACGGCCTGGCGGCCAATCTGGGGTTTTCCAAAATCAGCGGAATAAATTCAATGGTGAGCACGCCGAAATAGCACGACAGGCAGAACGCCACTTCCGTAAGCATGGAATGCACATTGGCGTGCCAGAAAATAAACCATCCCCGCAGGGGCTGTCCGATGTCGATGGCCAAAATCAGCAGGGCGGAACTGTAACAAATGAATCCGATGATCACTGCATAATTAATAATTCCTTTGAGCTTATCCTTGCCGATGATATAGGTGAGAAATCCCGTGAAGAATGCGCCGCCGCCCAAAGCGATGACCGCAAGATCCGCCCAGATCCATAGAGCAAATCCATAAGCGTCGTTCATGTTGGTCTGATTGAGTCCTTTCCACCAGACCAAAATCATGGCATATACGCCCCATAACAACACGGCGCCCACCCCTGCCATCCAGAGTGAAAACTGCCAGGTGGGGCATCGCTTAACGCCTGGAGGTATCAAAGGTGTTTCCATCTTTTTATCACTCCTTGCCATTTATTTTTAGATGTTAACTTATCATTCCAAAATTGCAATTCATCTAATGATGCGCCGCGGCCTTGGCGCTCAATCTTCCCGGCGCTTCATCATCTAGGTAATTATCCCCGCATCTTCGGACCCATTCCCGGCTGGAGATATAATAGACCTTTGGATTGGTTTGAAGACGCTCCAACAGCCGGAAAGCATGCTTGTGATTTTTTAAACGGTAAACCGCATGCGCGGGATTGTTTAAATCCCCGAAAGTCATTGCTTTGACCGGGCATGCCTCCACACAGGCCGGCTGATATTCATGTTCCTCTATCTCCTTTCGATTTTCCTGATAGGCCTTGTCTTTGGCCAGTTGATACCGGTGAAAGCAAAAGGAACATTTTTCCACCACCCCCCGCATTCTGGGCGATACATTGGGGCTGAGATATTTTTCCATGTCCGCGGGCCAGACCGGATCCCACCAGTTGAATTTTCGGGCATGGTAAGGACAGGCCGCCATGCAATACCGGCAGCCGAAACACCGGGTGTAAATCTGGCTCACAATTCCGGTGGTGAAATCATAATCGGTGGCCACCGCGGGGCATACGGACACACATGGCGAATGGCCGTGTTTGCCGATACCATCGCACTGCATGCAGGGCATGGGAAGATAGCAGATTTCCGTATGGGGAAACGGTTTGCCGTTGGTCAGTTTCACCACCCGGATCCAGTTGATGCTGTCAAGCTTGTTGGTCTCGTCCTTTTTAAAAGGAATGTTGTTTTCCGCATAGCATGATATCATGCACGCACCGCACCCAATGCATTGGTCCAGATCAATGACCATGCCGTATCTTCTGGCGGTGTCGTGCGCAGATGTGTCTTTCATGAAAACCTCATTTAAATTTTTGTCAGTTTCGCCCGGATTCCCCAGGCCATGTCAAGGCCCGAGGACGGATCGTCCACAGGGCCCATCAACCGGTTCACATGGACGCCTTTGCCGGAAAGGCCCCATTCTTCCGAATAGGCCGTATGCCCCAGCCCCCTTGGCATACCGATGATGCCCGGCATCACACCCTCAAACAGGTGAACTCTGACGGATGCTTCGCCTTTGGGTGTGGACAGTTTCACCATGTCGCCTTCTTGGAGAAGCAACTGTTTGGCGGTGAGTGGATTGATTTCAATGAACCCGTCAGATTTTTTCAATACAATATCATCCAAGGTTTTGGTCATAAACGGCGGATTGGCCAGATCATAAGCGGCTAGACGGATGGAATGATAGGGAATCAGCAACAGGGGAAATTTTTGGGCATCCCCCTCCATGGCCACGGTTTCAAAAGCCGGGGCGACATCATTTTCAGTGCCAGCCCCGATGAAGTGAAATTCAAATTTTTGAGATGCGGTTTTAAAGCAATGCCGACTTTCGGAGGACCCAGGATGCGCAATTTTGACAAACCCTTCCGCAGCCAATGTCTCCCAATAGTCCGCCAATGTCTCTTTTAACAAGGACTCATAATTTTCCCAGACAAAGGCCGATGCCACGGATCCGCCCAAGGCCCTGGCAAGGGTTAGGATCACATCCCCTACATGTTGGGTGTTATACAGCGGCCGAACCACGGGCTTGGCCAGGGAAATCACCGTGCATGCGTCTTTGCCATAGGTGACCATGTCCCGATAGGATTCCAGATAGGTATGATCCGGAAGAACCAGATCCGCATATGCCGCAGTTTCATCCATAAACGGTGAAAAACTCACCAAAAATGGGATGTGTTCCATGCATTGAAGCACTGCCCGGGTGTCGGGCAGGGTATAAAGGGGGTTTGCGCCGGATACAAACAAAACATTCACCCTCGTCTCCGCCTTGGATGTGTTGATCATTGCCGGCAACCGGTGCGCCAATCTGTCGGAGTTGGGAAAAGCCTCTGACCCTTGACCGGCCAAGAAGGAACGGGTAAGTCCTTGCTGCGCGATAGTGTCCAGGATGGGGTCTGGGAATCGCGCATAATCCGGGGGATCCATTATCCAAAGTCCGCCGGGCTGATGGATGTTCCCCATAAGCGCATTAAGAGCGAGCACGGCGCGGGCTTCATCCAGACATCCGGCAGATTGTCCCTGCCCGCGGCCCCAAACAGCCACAGGTTTTTTGGCTTGTGCATATTTTCGCGCCAGGTCAAAAAGGGTGTCCACGGGCACGCCGGTGATCTCGCTGACGCTTCCGGGATGATATTTTTTTAAGACAATGGATTTAAATCCTTTGAAGGGCTTGTCTGTTTCAGTGATCTTATCTTCAAACCCGGATGTAAAATCATTGACAAAATCAATCTGATATAACAATTCCCGGATGATGATATGGGCGATCCCCAGAGCCAATACGCCTTCTGTTCCGGGTTTTACGGGCACCCACTGATTGGCTTTGGCCGCGGTGTCTGAAAGCCGGGGTTCAATCTGGATGAGGGTTTTCGGAGTCGCTGTCTGGGGCATGAATCCGGCCGCAAACACCGGGGCATTGCATCCGCTCAAAAGGCCGGCGCCGAAGCTTAGAATAAAATCCGCATGTTCAAAATCCCACACAACATTTCCGGAATTGCCGGTGGCATAAAAAGCCGCCAGATTCAGAGCATCCTGGGAACAGCCTTCGCGCAACAGATTGGGGGAACCATAGACTTTTAAAAACCGTTCAATAAGACTGCCCAAAGCGCTTGTTCTTTCACCGCTGATCCAGGCCACGGTATGGGCCATGTCCTGGCCGCGAAGAGATGTGAGCTTTTGTGAAATTTCAGAAATAGCCGCATCCCAGCTGATGGGCTCCCATTTCCCCTCTCCACGCTTTCCGGCGCGTTTTAAAGGAAATTTGACCCGCACCGGCCCGTATAGATACTGGAGCCCCGAAAGCCCCAGGGGGCAGATTCTGCCCTGGGACACGGGGTGGTTTTGCAGTCCCTGGATCTTCACCGCGCGGTTTCTGACTTTGCGCACGGAAATGCCGCATCCTTTGGGGCAAAGCGCGCAGGCGGAATTGACATATGCATAGGGACCGTCTTCGGGAACCGGAGTCCAGGGCCAATTCTGGGTCCAAATGGCCACATCATCCATGAGCTTCCAGGGCATGGGTGAAAACAGGGTGCCCACAGCACCGCCGCCCACACATGCGCCGAGGCCCGCCAAGAATTTTCTTCTGTCGATTTTCATACGCTTACCTTATTGATTATGTCCATCCATTGCATTGTTGCATCCGGCGTTATTTATGGCATTGAAAACAGGCGCCCTTGCTGCCGGTTTTCTCCAGATGGCAGTTGGCGCAGTCATTCATTTTCATGGGTTTGCTCTCATGTTCCGCGGGTTTTCTCAGCCGGGAAATGCTGTATCCCCAAATGTCTCTGCTGTATCCTGAAATCCGGTTTTGCTGATAAACTTTGGAATGGGTGGAATATCCGATATCCCCATGACAGGATTCGCAGCTCATGCCCGCCCCGGTGACATGGGCGGCATGGGAAAAAAACACGCAGTCCGGCTGCCGGAAATAGCTGAGCCATTCCACTTCCTTGTTTTGCTGGACATATTCGGTGACGAATTTTTCCTCCTCTGGATCAGAGCCCATGACATCCTGGTGACAGTCGGTGCAGGCGCTCAAATCCGGAATCCCGGAAAACGTGCCGTCTTGCCGGAAAAAATGGCATGAATTGCAGCCGTCGGACACATTGTCCATATGAATCGCATGATTAAAGTCAATGGGCTGATGTTTTTGGGAATAGAGCCATTTTGGGAACAAAAACCAGCCGAAAACCAGGCTTCCGATAAAGCCGATCATAAAGCAGAAAAACACAAACCATCCGGAAGATGATGGTCCGGGATGATGCTCTGCGTTTTCGGGCGGATCCACCGCGCGGTCAAAGTCTGGGGCGCTCATGAAAACTCCATTGTTGTTTACGTTGATATCCCTAAAGCGGCTGGCCGGACTGCACAAACCGCTTTCGACCACTTTTATAAAAAAATTCAAAAAATTTTTCATATCTATTTTGGAAGAACTTGTCAAAAAAAATTAAAAAAAAGTGTATCATCAAAATTTAAACCCGCCCCAAATCATTTTTCTCGATTTTGCAAATAGATTTTAGTAGAATTTCAGCGCATCCGGCCTGGGTATTAATTTAAATTCAAAATTTTTAATTTGAAATTTGATTTCAATCGGTATTAATTTCCAAGGAGGGACTATGGCACCAAAACATATCTGGGCAGCGCTGGCGGCCGCGGCGGTTGTGTTATTCCTTATGGGCGAGTCATCCGCCCAATGGGCCAAAACATTTTCATCCGGAACCGATGATTTCATCGGCGTCATGACGCCTTCCACGGCATCTTCTGGAACTTACAGCCTCTACGGACAAATCGGCACGGAAACTGCCCAAAAGGCTTTTATTGCAAGGCACGATTCATCCGGAAAATTTCAATGGGGAAAAACCATCTCCATCGGCGGAAAGGAATCTTTGGATGTTATGGAATTGGCCGACGGCGGATTTCTGGTCACCGGCACCCAAGACCTTTCCACCACTTCCACGCCGGCCAAAAACATCATCTTGGCCAAATACAATGCCTCCTGGTCGCCGGTCTATCAAAAAATGTTCGGCGGCTCCCGGGATGAGGACGGCGTTTCCTCGGAAACAACCCCAGACGGCGGATTCTACGGCATCGGCAGGAGCAATTCCTACAGTGCCTCAGCCGGAGATTATGACATTCTGGTGGGAAAGATCAATGCATCCGGAACGCTTCAATGGGCAAAAGCCATCCATCACGGCGCAGATGACCGGGGGGTGAATATGGTCCAAACTTCCGACGGCGGATACGTTGCTTTGGCGGAAGTGGCCAGCGCCACCGGATCGGATATCCTTGTTTTCAAACTCGACGCCAACGGCAATATCGTATGGCGGAAACTTTTCAGCAAATCAGGAAACAATTATGCTGATAGGATTTATCAGCTCAAAAACACCGATATCCTGATTGCGGGCACCACGGCCAACGCCTCCGGCGTGGACAATTTGTTTCTGATCCGATTAAACGGTTCCGGAACACTTTTGTGGCAAAAGACATACGGCAATACCCAGGGCAATGCCGCACTCTACAACCTGATTGAAAACAGCGACGGGTCATTGTTGTTAAGCGGCACGCTATCCTATTTCAATATGACCCCGCCCTATACAATGATATCCAAGATTGTTTTGCTGAAATTGTCTTCCGGAGGCGCCATCCAATTGCAAAAAACATTGACCGACGGCAATATCGATACCGGCACTGTATTTTTAGGCACCGACGGCCAATTGCTTCTGGCGGGCGCCAGTATGGCCATCAGCGCCACGGCCATGGATATGGACATTCTTTATGGAAAAATCAATCCCTCAACCCTTGTTCCGGTGTGGATGAAGAAATTCGGCGGGGCTGGCAATGAAATCGGTGCAATTATAAATACGGGTAGCACTTATTTTTTAAGCGGATCCACAGATTCGTTTCCTGTGGGCGGCCCCATGAAAACATTCGGCATGACCCTGGATGCAAACGGAAACTATTCGGGCTGTCCCTCCATCAAGACCGTGACCATGACCAGCGGAACCGCTGATCTGAGTGCGCCTGTGGGCACATTTACATCCTCCACCCCTACATTGGTTGTCCGTTCCCCAGGGCCGTTACAGCCGGTCAACACCTCCTTGACCGTGACGGCAAAAACCCTTTCAGAGGCCGTGATTTGCGGAGGAACCGCCGCCCCGCCGCCGGCGCCCGCCAATCTTAAAGCAACGTCTACATCCTCAAGCGCTGTAAAATTGACCTGGTCTTCGGCTTCCGGCGCCGCCTCATATAAAGTTTACCGTAAAACGCCTTCCACAACCTGGACTTTGATCAAAACGCCCACGGGTCTCAGTTATACAGACGCCAATGCATTAACAAACACCACGACCATCAGCTATTCGTATTATGTCCAGGCATGCAATGCCGCCGGATGCTCTCCGGCTACCCAGACCGCCGTGGTTCCATTTGCACCCGCGGGCCTTACCGCAACATCCGGTTCAGGCAGCGTGACGCTCAAATGGTCGGATAAAAGCACCAATGAAAAAGGATTTGAAATTTATCGAAAGCCCGTTGCATGTGCCACAACCGCTGCGTGGAAAAAAATCGCCGCCGTGGGGGCCAATGTCACCACCTATACCAACAGCGGTCTTGCGCCAGGCACATATGCATACCGCGTCAGGGCCTATAGCCGTTCAGCAGCAACTCCTTATGCCTTTGGGTATTCATCTTACACCGTCTGCGCCAATGCCACGGTGAAATAAAAAATGCAGGGCAATTTTTAATAAAAAGGCGGGAATCAGCCCTTGTTCCCGACCACAGCCCCGTAAAGTTTCAGATAATTCCGGGCGGAGCGTGTCCAAGAAAAATCCGCTTGCATGGCGTTTTGCATCAGACGTCTCCATGCGTTTTGGTTCTGATACAGCGATACGGCTTCTCGAACCGCCCGGATAAGGGCATGGGGCATGTCCGGTGTGAACTTAAAACCATTACCCTTTCCATTCTTGGGATCAAAATTCATGACAGTATCCTCAAGCCCCCCTACGCCGTGGACAATGGGGATTGTGCCGTATTTCATGGCATACATCTGGATCAAGCCGCATGGCTCGTATCGGGAAGGCACCAGCACCATGTCGGCGCCTCCCAGAATCCGATGGGCCAAGGGTTCGTCAAACCGCATTTCAAATCGGATTTGATGAGGATATTTTCGGATGGCGTCGCAAATGGCGTTTTGAATGGATGCTTCGCCGGTTCCCAAAACAATGAGCCCCACATCCAACGTCATGATATGGTCCAGGGAGGACAGCAGTAAATCAATTCCTTTTTGAGCATCCAGTCTGGAAATAACCGCCAATACCGGCCGATGGATGAACGCATCATCCATGCCCAATTCATGGATCAAGGATCGTTTGCAAACATGCTTGCCGGAGATTTTTTTGAATGTGTAATTGGCCGGAAGCAAGGGGTCTGAGCCCGGATTCCAGACATTTTCATCAATGCCGTTTAAAATGCCCGTCAAAGCGTTGCGGCGGTGACGCAGCAGACCGTCTAATCCTTTTCCAAATTCAGGCGTCTGGATTTCTTTGGCATGGGTGGGACTGACCGTGGTGAGCGCATCTGCAAACACAATTCCTGCCTTAAGCAACGAAAAATTCCCCCAGTATTCCATACCTTCAGGATGGAAATAGTGTTCCGGCAACCCGGTTAACTCAAATTTATTCCAAGGATAAATTCCTTGATACCCCACATTATGCACGGTAAACACCGTGCGTATTCCCTTGAACCGATCCGGGTTGGCCTTGATCCACGCGGGGATCAAGCCGGTCTGCCATTCGTTGCAATGAATGCAATGCGGCCGAACGGTCATCTGCTCGATAAATGTTACTACCGCACGGGAAAAAAATATAAACCGCTCCCCATTGTCGTAATAATCCCCCCAGGCATTTCCATAGAGATTGGGCCGGTCATACAAATCTTCCCGCGCCACGAAATATACAGGAACGCGGTCCGGCGTGGCGCCTTGAAGGATATCGGCCCGAAGCATCTGCCTGCCCAAAGGGACGTAAAGCCCGGATACCATCACGTTCAGAGGAAAATTCCGGTCTTGTGCAGCGCGGTAAAAAGGCATTATTAAGCGCGCATCCACACCCAACCCCCGCAGCGCCGCCGGCAACGCACCGGCCACATCCGCCAGACCGCCGGTTTTTGCAAAGGGAATAGCTTCGGGTGTAACAAAGAGGATACGCATTTAACCCCCAAACATCTGTGGGATATCGAAACAAAACCGTTTAAGCGAGGTTTCATTTCGGCATGTTCGACATTCTGTGTTTTTAGGTTTCTATGATTTTATTAGAATCATCGGGGAAGATAACGCCCTAGAGGTATTGAAAGAATCTATCTCCAGATCGTTTTAATCTCCAATGAGGGACCTTTTATATGTCGCAGGATGGGTCAAAAAGACAAACGGCATTGTCATTGCATTTTTTTCCCCAAATGCGGATTAAATAATCCTTCTGTTCCTCAAACACCAGCGCCTGCTCTTCCACCAATGCTTCCGCCTGATCCGAATTCAGCTCCAGGCTCTGAAGAATAAACGACGCTACCCGGCCGTAGTACAGGGGGGTCATGACCTCGATGAGCTTGTAACGGTTCACCTCCCACATGTGAAAGGTAGCGGCCAATTCATACAAAATGCGGGCCCAGGCTTGGGTGCTTAAAAAAAATTCCGAATCAGACAAACCCGCCGCCTGGTTCAAGGCATAAAAACTCTCAGGCGAAAAAATCTCCCGATACAAAGGGGAAAACTGCTTAAATCCAGTTTTAAACAAACGTATCAACCGATTCTGATCCACGTCTACGGGCTCGGGAATCACGGCTCCTTCAAACCCAAAGGTTTCCACCGCTTCGCTTTCCCGGATCTTTTTCCAAAAATCCTCATATTGCTCCATGAGCGTAAACACCGTCCATAATACCTGCCGGAACATGGGGGCCAGGTGCTGGGCCGGGTCTTTGGCGTCATGGATTTTCACCCCGAGATTGGCCTGGCAAATTTTAAAATTCTGGGTGATGGCATTGGTGGTCATCCAAATATCAATCCCGAACCGGGCGATATCCGTATCCCAGACATTTTGTTCAATATAATAGCCGGCCACATCTGCGGAAAACGCAAAATCGCCGCCAATAGGTTGACGGATTCTTTTCCCATACAGCGCCCGGGTAAGATTATACACAATATTATTGGTGATGGTGCCGTCATATTTATGTCGCATATAGACCGGCGCAACATAATCATACCCCCGGTTCAACACCGGATCCATGAGATACTTGACCCAATCAGGGGTAATACTACGTAAATCCGAATCCACCACGGCGCATGCTCGTACGCGGAGCCGACTGGCGGCTTCAAAAAAAGAACGCAACGCGCTTCCCTTCCCCGCCGGCCCTCGATAAATGGAGACGATTTTTTCCTGCCAGGGCTTTAATTGAAATTCCTTGGCCACCTCCCGGGTATCATCCGTGGACCCGCCGTCAGCGATCATGATAACGCATTTGGAATCATGGTAATGGTGAAATAATCCATGAGACAGCATTTGAATCACGTGGGCGATGGTTCTTTCATTATTATAGCAGGGAATGCCCACCAGAATATCGGCGGATTCAATTTCCTCAAGCCGTTTGGCGGTATAGGCCCGGATGGCGGTATTGAACACCATGGTGCAGACACCTCGGCTCAGTTTATTTATCCTTTAGATCCAGCCTGCATTTCTGTTCCTTGACGTCATAGACCATCACCACCTCCTGATTTTCTTTTTGATTTTTTTTCAGCGCACGATACTCCTGATACATGCGCTGCTGAAATTCCTCTTGGGTTTCCTGAGGCTCGACACCGTATTGCTTGAGCTTTTCCACCTGGACTTTCCATAAATTATCAATGGAATATTGGGCTCTGGGTTTCGAGGGCTCGGTTTCGCCGGCGGCTTGTCCGGCCGGCGGCAAAGTGGGATCCAAAACAGGCTGGCGGTTTTGGCGGTATGCGGCTTCTGCGTTTTCAAACATCTGGTTCCATGCCCGTTGATAATAATACACTTTCCATTGGAGATTATCCAACAAAGACTCAAGATGCTTGTTGGAGACGGCGGGATCAATCCGATATCTTTGGACCTTTTCAATAAACTCAATGTGGCGCGGATGTGGATTTTTCTGCCGGTCCGATAAGTAAAATCGAATCTTTTGGTCCATTTCTTGGACCTGCTGAATCAATCGGTTTAATTCATTTTCAATAGCTCGACGCCGGCTTTGAAGATCTTGGGATTTTTTCTGGCTTGCATCCACTGGCATATCTCCTCTCAATAAATACACTTAAACCCCATATGCGGGAAATACATCTGCCCCACCTCGGATCATGAAGGTATTTGTATCAAGATCCGTTGAAGATGTAAAGCAGATCAAAACAAGACGCAGTGGATATGAAAAAAAATAAAAAAAGCCGCCTCGGATTGAAAAAACCCGCTGCGGCCTTTTGGATACATTCTTTTTTAAGAAGGACTCAGAACACTACCAGGAGTGTAAAATTTCACTTCCCTTGGATTTGGCGATTTCTTCCTGAAACTGGTTGAAACGAAACCCAATGACTTTCACCAAATATGACATGATCACATATCCCATTTGCGGATCTTTTTCAAAAAGCTTCATCAATTCCGCTTTGGGAATCTTGATCACCGCGCATGATCGGGTTCCGCAATATCCGGACAAACGCATTTGATAGGGCGGCACAAAACAAGACCAGCCCAGCACTCGTTTTTCCTGTTTGTCCGTGGTCAGCGTGGATAAGGTTGTGTCTTCGGAGGTGGGTCTGCTCCCCGGCAGCTCAAACCGAAGGTCCACCCGGCCGTCTGTTACGATCCAAATATATTCGGCCGGATCCCCCTCTCGAAACAACCGGTCGCCGCGATGAAATTCCACCTTTTGGCAATGTTTTTGAAGGGCCATCAGCTGATCGTTGTTCAATGCCCCAAACATTTCGAATTGATCCAGTTCCTCAATGGTAACCATAGCATCTCCTGTGTTTTGATGAATCCTGCCTTTAGGCATCCATATTATAACAAAGTCTGCAGCAACTCAAGCATCTTTGCGATTCCTGAAGCGCATCCGGCTCACTTAAGACAAGATCCACTTCCTCAAATGTATGAATCCGCTCGGCCACCGGCAGTTCCGGCATTTTTGCGCGTTTTTTCTGGGTAACGCCCTCTACGGACTGAAAAATCGATTCTGGAATATATTTATTCACCAGCTGCCTGGGCTGGGGTTCTACGGGTTTGCCCCTGAGAAACAAATCAATGGATCGGGCCGCCTTCCTGCCGCCGCCGATGGCGTCCACCACCAGCGCCGGTCCGGTGGCCGCGTCTCCGGCGGCAAAAATATAGGGCACATTGGTTTTGCAGGTGGCGGGGTCCACATCGAATGTATTCCACCGGGTCACCCGCACATCATCCAGCCGATCGCCCTTTCCCCTGAAACTCATGTCCGTGGATTGGCCGATGGCGGTGATGATCATGTCCACATCCAGAACTGTTTCTGAACCCGGCACAGGCACAGGGCGACGTCGGCCGGACGCATCGGGTTCGCCCAGCTCCATTTTTAAATATTCCAAGCCGATCACCTGCTTGTCTTCATTGCCCAACACCTTGTTCGGCGCAGCCAAAAACACAAATTCAATGCCCTCATGTTCCGCAGCCACGATTTCAACCTCATTGGCCGGCATTTCCTTTCGAGTTCGGCGGTATACCAGATAGACTTTTTCAACGCCTTTTCGGACCAGGGTCCGGCAACAGTCAATGGCGGTATTGCCGCCGCCCACCACAGCCACCTTTTTGCCGATCTTCACCGGCGTTTCACTGCCGATTTTAGCCAAAAAGTCAATACCGGTGAAACATCCGTTTAAGTCTTCGCCGGGCACGCCCAATTTATAATCATTCCATGCGCCGATGCTGAAAAATACAGCGTCAAATCCCGCGGCAATCAGAGATTTAAAGTCAAAATCAACGCCCAGGCGCACATTGGTATGGCTTTCAATGCCCAGCTTCAAAATGCCTTCGATTTCCCAGTCCAGCACCTTTTTGGGAAGACGGTATTCCGGAATGCCGTATCGCAGCATGCCGCCCAGCTTAGGCATGGCTTCAAATATATCCACCCGGTGACCGGCCCGTCTTAGAAAATAGGCGCAGCTCAAGCCCGCAGGGCCTCCACCAATGACCGCCACGCGTTTTCCGGTATCCGGCGCGCAGGAAATAGGAAGACGCTTATTGGAATTCATTTCCCAATCCGCCACAAACCGTTTTAATTGATTGATGGATACAGGCTCATCCGCCAGACCCCGCCGGCATTTGGTTTCACATGGGTGTGGGCAGACCCGGCCACAGGCCAGAAGCAACGGGTTCCGTTCCCGGATGGTGTTTACGGCTTCGGCATATTCGCCCTTTCGGATATGCGCAATGTATCTGGGAATGTCAATTTCAGCCGGGCACCTCTGCGTGCAGGGCGCCAGCGCATCATCTTCTGCATTCAGATGGAGCAGCCGCTGGGAAACGGTGCGGACTTCCAGAATGGGCTTGGGACAGACTTTCTCGCATGCCCCGCATCCCACGCATTTTTCCTGATCCACCACGGGATACCCGTCAGGCCCCAGATGGATGGCGTCAAAACCGCAGGCCTTCACACAATCCCCAAGCCCCAGGCATCCCACGCGGCAATCGCGCTTTCCGTCATACATGGCGGCCAAGGCCCGGCATGAATTCAGGCCCAGATAATAAAACCGGTTTGTGGCCCGATTCCCGCCGTCACAGTGGTTATAGGATTTTGAGGGCTCGGCCACGCCCACTTCAGTGCCCATGATGGCCGCAATTTCAGACACATTTTCCGGGCCGATGAGGATGCAGGCATTGGGCGGCGCTTCTTCATTGACAATGGCTTTTGCAGCCGCAGAACAGCCTGCAAACCCGCAACCCCCGCAATTGGCGCCGGCAAGCAAGCCTTCAACCTTCTCAATCCGCGGATCTTCATACACATAAAATATTTTTGACGCCAAGCTCAGAATCACTCCACACCCAGCCCCCAACCCAAACAAAAACAAAACTGCTTCGACCATAATATGCCTCAATCCTGATGAATAATAAATTATACCATCCCTTTAAACGCATAAAACGCAAGCGAAATCAGCCCTGCGGTCACCAACCCGATGGAGGTGTCCTGAAGGGGTTTGGGAACACGGGCAAGCAATATACGCTCGCGGACGCCGGTGAATAAAATCAACGCCAAGCCAAAACCCACTGCATAAGAAAAAGAAGAAACCAGGGCCTGGATAAACGAATATTCTTCCTTGATATTGATCAGACATACGCCCATCACCGCGCAATTGGTGGTAATCAGCGGCAGAAAAATACCCAGACCCGCATACAAGGCGGGAATGCTTTTCTTTAAAAACATTTCCACAAACTGAACCAGGCCCGCAATGACCAAAATAAAAGAAATGGTCTGAAGATACTCAATGCCCAGCTTTTTTAAACAATACACATTAAGAAGCCACGTAATGACTCCGGCCATAACCAGAACAAAGATCACGGCCATGGCCATGCCAACGGCGGTTTCCATTTTTTTTGAGGTGCCTAAAAAAGGACAGTTCCCCAGGTACTGGGCCAAAAGAATGTTGTTGATCAATATGCAACTGATCATCAAAACCAATAAGTCGGTCATAATTACTCCTCACATCGATACTCGGTTTAAACCCTTCGTGAACAGGGGATTTATTTTTTCCCGGCCAGATTCATAAGGCAGAGCATCAATCCCAGGCAAACAAAAGCGCCGGGCGCTTCCACCATGAAAGTAAAGGGCTGAAAAGACGGACCGAACACGTGCATGCCGTAAAAAGTGCCGCAGCCGAAAACTTCCCGGACCGCGCCCAAGGCCGTCAGGGAGAGGGTAAACCCGATGCCCATTCCCAGTCCGTCAGCCATGGAAGGAAGCAATTTATTTTTTGAAGCAAAGGCTTCAGCCCGTCCCAGCAGAATGCAGTTCACCACAATGAGCGGAATAAAAATCCCAAGCTGTCGGAAAATGGCATAGGTATACGCCTGCATCAAAAGCTCCACCACGGTGACAAACGTGGCAATGACGATGATATAGCAGGCAATCCGCACCTTGGGGGGGATGATATTTCGCAATATGGATATCAGGGCATTGGAAAAGAAAAGCACAAAGGTGGTGGCGATCCCCATGCCAATCCCCCCTTCAACGGACTTTGTCACCGCCAGGGTGGGGCATAAGCCCAGCACCAAACGAAAGGGCGGGATTTCATTCCAAAGGCCTTTTGTGAATTCCTGAGCGATTGTTTTTGCCATACCTCACTCCCTATCCGGAAAATGTCTTTAACTGCTTTTGAATTTCAGGTTTAAGCCGCTGATATACCTCGCCGGCTTTTGAAACCGCTGCACAGGCCGCCCGAGACGTGACCGTGGAGCCGGTTAACGCATTGATCTTTCCGCCGTCCTTGGTGACCTTCGGCCCGGATCCAATGGGCATTCCCACAAATTGAGCGGTAAAATCTTTATTGGTTTCAATGGTTGCGCCGAAACCGGGGGTTTCATTGTGCGTGGTGGGCGCAATTCCCACAATCTTGTCGGAATCCACATCCACCGCCACCATCAGGCCCACATTCCCGCCAAAGCCAGAACCGAAATTTTCAAACGCCACCACATTGGCCTTGCCGTTGAATTTTCCCACAAAAAAACTCCGCTGGATATCGCCGTCCACAATGGTAAAACGATCCGCTATGGGATCGTTGCTTGCGCCTTGAAGAATCTTTTTAATGGCCGGTCCCTTGATGAATTGGAGCACCTGCAGCTCAATACGCTCCTGGGTGCTGTTTCGCAAGGCTGCCAGCAACCCGCCGGAAGCAGTACTTAATGCCGTCAACACAACCACCATTTTAATAATTTCACGCATGATGGATCACCTCTCCAATGACTTTGGGTCTGATTTTATCAACAAGGGGATTGATCAGATTGGCAACCAGAACGGCAAAAACCACGCCGTCCACATGGGCGCCGATATTTCGGATCAATATGGTCAAAACGCCGGCGCCCGCGCCGTATATGACCATGGGGATCACATTCACCGGCGATGAAGAATCTTCGGTGATGAGATAAAAAGCCCCCACCAGTGTATATCCTGTCAGCAAATGGAATGCCGGCCCGGCAAAATTGGGGTTGATTTTATGAAAACAAAAGGCGGTCAGCGCCACACCCGCAAGGTATGATATGGATATTTCCCAGCGGATATATCCCCGAATCATCAAATAAATGCCTCCGGCAATCAGGCCGATGCCGCAGGTGGCGCCGATACCGCCGATCTGGCGGCCCATGAGAAGATCATTTAAAGTAAATTCTTTGACTGCCGAAGCCCCAAAGGATTTTAACAGCGTCAAGGGATAAACCGGGTTAAAATCAACGGCGTAATTGGCCAGGGCGCCGTTAAAATCCAAAATTTTTCCCCAAGACATGGTAAGAATGGCCGCGGCCAGCAGCACAGGATTAAATGGATTGCCGCCGATGCCGCCGTAAATATGCTTGCCGATGATCAAGGCGATGCCGGTTCCGATCACCACGATCCACCAAGGCGCTGTCGCCGGCAACAGCATGGCAAAGATCATCCCGATAACCGCCGCATTGCCGTCGCCGATGGAAATGGGCCTTCGCATGACGAGATTCATCAACAGTTCCCATGCCATGGCCATCCCCACGGACAGCGCCACCACCCTTAAGGCAGGCACGCCGTACTGGTAGATGCCGGGAATCACGGCCAGCAAACTTGCCAAGAGGATATGACAACTCTTGGTGGAAATCCTGCTGCCGTTATGCCAGAAGGGCGCATATGAGATGGTTAATTTGGGGGTTTGATTCATTGACTACCTCCGCTTTTTTCCAACGTATATTTGGCCAGCTTGATGTGCTGTAAAATCGGAATCCGGGATTCGCAGACATAGGCGCAGAATCCGCACTCAATGCACGCGGACAAGCCGCATCGTTCCTGGGCTGCCTGAAACTGGCCGGCGTCCAGGTAGCGCACCAGCATATTCACCGGAATTTTCACTGGGCAAACCCGAATGCATTCCCCGCAATTGATACACGGAGTTTGCGGATATTCGAAAATGGTTTTTGCGTCTTGGACAATTAACGTATCCATATCGGGAAGCACCGGATAATCGGCTGAATACACGGAATACCCCGTCATAGGCCCGCCCACAATGAGCCGATCCCCCTCGTGAAGGGATTGGTTCATGGCCTCCAGGATATCCTGCAGGGGCGTGCCCAAAGGTGCTGAAATTAATTGCTTGTTGCCGTCTTTGGACATAAAGGTGATGATTTTTTCAGTGGGAATCCGGCCGGTGTTATAGGCGGCGCCGATGGCGGAAACCGCCTCGGCTGTGAAAAACGCCACTTTGGGATTGGCGGCCCCGGAATCCGGGGATGCATTTGTCTGGGAAAGGAGATATCGCTCAATTAAAATGGGATGGGCGGATGGATAGGCCATATCCACGGATTTCACCGTGGCGCCTGAAGAACCCGCCACTTGAACCAGCTGGGGAGGAACAATGAGAACCGTTTGGTGAATGCCGGTGATTTGCCGAAGCACAGAAATGCCTGTTTTCACAGATGCAATGCTGTTTTTGACCACGTATTGATTGGTGGCGCCGACCAGATCGTTATCCATGCCAAGAATGGCAATGGTTTGAATCGGATGGGTTTTGTTCAAAAACGCATCAAAGCAAGGCTTGCCCGGCAGTGCTTCTAAAAATTCCCTGGCATTACTCAAATTCGGCGTTTGGTGAACCTGTTTAAATCCTTCATCCACCGACTGCTTGGCCGCATCATCCACCGCAATGGTGACAGTTGTGAATTTTTTGCCAAAAATGCCGCTGAAAGGGGAAATGGATAAAATCTGGCCGGATCGACTGGCAATGGCATACGGTGGGCCCGGAGAGGTCGCGCCTATTTTTTGGCCGATTTTCACGGAGTCCCCTACTTTCAATGGCAACTTCGACGGATCTTGGCCGTTGGTCGTCAAAAAAAGAATAATTTTTTGCCTGGGCGTCACCGGAAGGGGCTCTTTGTAACTTTCATCCACCACTGCATACGTCAGCTTGGGCGTCATGCATCCAAAAAAAGACCGTTTTATCATGGTTCATCCCTTATCTGTTGATCAGGTAAAAATCATTTTCGTGGATTATAACAGCGTGCAACTTATAGACGTCAACAATATCAATAGCCGTGACAGGTTTTGCAGTCCGCCTCAACCGGACCGGCGCCAAGGTCTTCATGACACCCCATGCATTGATCATGAAATGCATTTACTCGTTTGCGGGGCGCGTGGCAACCGGCACAGTCTGATTTGCCGGGGGAAACGCCCATATCGTCATGGCATCCCATGCATTGCTGGTGGAACGCATCCATCCGTTTTAAAATAGATGCGTCTCCGGTCTCACGCAAATGGCAATCCCCGCAAGGCTCCAATCCGCCGGGCTTTCCCTGCTCATAATCATGATGACATTGGGCGCATTCCAGCCCATAGTCCTCGCTGTGTGTCTTGTGATTGAAAATCCCTTTGTCGCCCAAAGCCGGGCGGTATTCATTTTCCTTATGATGGCAATCGCCGCAGGGTTTCGGCTTATCGGATTTCCCCCGCACATAGGCGTGATGGCAGACATCGCATGCCAGATTATAGGCATCGCTGTGCGTTTGATGATCAAACAAGACATTACCGCCCAAGGCGTAAAACATCACCCGCGGGGGCGTATCTGGCGATTTAGCCGGAACCACCGTGTAACCTAAAACGCCGAGGGCAAGACATGCAACCGCCGCAATAAATGCCACGTTCTTTTCATTCTTTGAAGTCATCTCCGAATATTCCTTTCATAAAAATAACCATAAACAATCATTACTAAATTTACCAAAATTGAAAATGAAATACCTAATATGCCCGTCAATTGTTTGTCAATGAAAAAATGAGCCGGCTTCAAAATGCCAAATCCGACTCGGAAACCCGAAGACCCTTTGAGAAGAGGTCCCCAGGCGCTGCATGTATTTGGTTTATCCATCAGACAAACATCCAATGCATGCAACGCGCCAGGCCGAAATGGCGTTTTGAAACCGGCTCACCGCAACGCCGGCGTGTGGGGATGCCCTTTAATCCATTTTTCTTCTCATAAATGCGGGAATCTCATAATCCTCCTGCGCCTCATCCTTGGTTTGATAGGCATTGGTGACCTTTTTGATCAATTCCATCCTCTTATTCATAGGAGACGGCGGATTTTCTTTTGCAATTTCCTTTTTTCGGACATAGGCGGGACGCGCCAATTCGTTTTCAAAATATCTCAAATCCTCGGGTGTTGCCGATCGAACCACCCCTCGAGGGGTTATTTCCCGGACCAACGGTTTCATCTGCCGGACTTTGCCGTCTCCGATTCCAGTGGCAATCACGGTGACCCGCAACTCATCCCCAAGGGTTTCATCCACGGATGTACCCCAGATGATTTGCACGTCATCATCGCCGATTTCATTGTAAATCCGTTCGGAGGCTTCAGTGGTTTCCTCCAAGGTCAAATCCGCGTTGCAGGTGATATTCATCAATACCCCACGGGCTCCGGCAATGGAATTGTCCTCCAACAACGGATGGGAAATAGCCCTTTCCGCCGCCTCAATGGCGCGGTTTTCTCCGGTGGCCACGCCGATACCCATGATGGCCATGCCGGCTTTGGACATGATGGCCTTCACATCGGCAAAGTCCAAATTGACCAATCCCGGCCGCATGATCAAATCCGTGATTCCCTTGACCGAATGGAGCAAAATTTCATCGGCTTTTCGGAACATTTCAATCAATGTGGACCGCTTTGAAGCCACGCCCCTGAGCCGATTGTTGGGAATGGTGATGACCGCGTCCGCCACCTCCTTAAGCCGTGCCAATCCTTCCTCGGCCAGTTTGGCGCGCTTCCGGGCTTCGAAGGAAAAGGGTTTGGTCACCACCGCCACAGTCAATGCGCCGAGTTCTTTGGAGATTTCCGCGATCACGGGTGCGGCTCCGGTGCCCGTGCCGCCGCCCATTCCCGCGGCAATAAAGACCATGTGGCTGTTGGCCAGTGCTTCCTTGATCAGATCTGTGGATTCCACCGCCGCATCTCTTCCCACATTGGGATCCATCCCCGCCCCCAAACCGCCGGTGAGCATTTCACCCAATTGGATTTTTACATTTGCCCGGGAACTGGCCAAAGCCTGGGCATCTGTGTTGGCGACGATGAATTGCACACCGTCCAAGTTGGAGCTGATCATGTTATTGATGGCGTTGCCGCCGCCGCCGCCCACGCCGATGACTTTGATTTTTGCTGAAGCCGCAGGTTCAACATACTGAAACGTCATTGTCCCACCTCCTTGTTGGATTGTCCATGTTCATTTGAAAAAGTCCTTATCTGATGCGTCCTTGTGTTCTTATTTTAAATCTAAAAAAATGATCAAATTTTAAACCAGCCCCGCATCCGCTTGATGATCCGATGAAAGATATTGGTATCCCGAATGCGGAACTTTTTGCTTTCCTGGTTTCGGGAGCCGTACATCACCAAACCCACCCCCGTGGCATACATAGGATTGTTCACCACGTCCACCAGGCCGCTGATTCCCCGGGGGGTTCCCACACGGACCGGCAATTCAAAAACCGATTCCGCGATGGCGGAAATACCCTCCAGCAGAGCGGAACCTCCGGTGAGCACCACGCCGGAGGTCATGTATTCTTTCATGCCGGCCCGCAGGATCTCGCGTTTCACCAAAGTAAAAATCTCTTCCACCCGGGGCTCTAAAATTTCAGCCAGAATTTGCCGCGGAAGTTTTCGGGCTCCCCGGCCGCTCATATCCGGTATTTCAATGATTTCATCATTTTTCACTTTATCCGGCAGGCAGGTGCCGTAATTGAGCTTGATTTTTTCCGCCTCGGCAATGGGGGTTCGTAATCCCACGGAAATGTCGTTGGTCATATTGTTGCCGCCGATGGCCAACACAAAGGTATGGCGGATGTTGTTTCCGGAAAAAATCGCCAGATCCGTGGTGCCGCCGCCGATATCGATGAGCATGGTGCCGCTTTCTTTTTCTTCGGGCGTCATCACCGCTTCGCTGGAGGCAATGGGTTCCAGAATAATATCGCAGACATCCAGGCCTGCCCGGTGGGCGCATTTGACGATATTTTGCGCCGATGTCACTGCGCCGGTGACAATGTGAATCTTGGCTTCCAGGCGCACGCCGGCAATGCCGATGGGATTGCGGATGCCCGGCTCTCCATCCACGATGAATTCCTGGGGGAGCACATGAATGACTTCCCGGTCCATGGGGATGGCCACGGCCCGGGCCGATTCAATGACGCGATCCACATCGGCCTGGGTGATTTCATCGCCTTTCAATGCAATCAACCCATAGCTGTTGAATCCCGTGATGTGCCCGCCGGCAATCCCCGCATACACCGATGAAATCTCGCATCCAGCCATGGTTTCAGCTTCTTCAACGGCTTTTTTAATGGAATCCACGGTGGATTCAATATTGACCACCACTCCTTTTCGCAATCCAACCGACGGATGGCTGCCGATGCCGATGATGTTGAAGTCATTCTCCGACACCTCAGCCACCACCGCACATATTTTGGTGGTTCCAATATCCAATCCGACAATGATTTCTTCACGCTTTCCCACCTTTAACCTCCTTTTTTTCCCCTGGGGGGCCTTGATCTTCCCTTAAACATGCAGTCACATGATCCGGCACCCTCAGATCCAACGCATCCATTGCCGGAACATCCTCATGTTCTTTAATATATGTCAAAATCTTCTCCAGCCGATCATATTTGGTTCGATAATTCCCATAACCCAATTTCACAGTGGGAACGGGCGCGTCGATTTTTAAGGTCACTCCCACTTCCCGATCCACTTCAATGGCCTTGATCATGTTGTTGGTGACCACCTCGGTTTTATTTTTTCCCATATTCAATAGTTCCATCACCGAGGTAAAAACCTGGGAAGGCGGGCCGGAAGATTTCCAATCCGAGCAATCCACACCTGACACCACAGGAAAACGGGCGGCCTCATCTGAGTTGGCTACTTTAAAAATTTCACCCTGATCATCAAAGACAAATAACCGGCCGAAATCAATGACGCCCAAGGCCTGATGCTCTTTGATAAAAATAATGATGCTCCTCTCCGTCACCTCCCGGTATACTTCGGCCTCAGCGATCCAGGGATAGGCCCGCAAGCGTTTCTCGATGGTGGGAATGTTTACGGACAAAATATTGGTATTGTGATTGATTTTTGCAATCTCCATAATCTGCTCGGGCGTCAACCGGGAATCGCCCTGAATAATGATATGTTTGGCTTTGAAATAATCGCACTGGGTCAGGATGTCATGGACTAAGATAAATATCATGGGCATCCCGACAATAAATGCCACGTTGCGCAACGTCTTAAAGACCACATCCCCGATCCGCATCCAAATGGATGGAGGCGGCCCCTCTGATGGCTGTTTATATCTGTTTTTGCGAACCCGTTTTCTCAACATGAGCGACCTTCCCCTGGGTCTCCGATGATCTTGACTTCGGGCTGAAGCCGGACTGAAAATGTCTCATATACGGTTTTGGCCACATGGTCTGCCACTTTCAGAATCTCCCGGGCCGTGGCCCTGCCCCTGTTGACGATAAAATTTGCATGGATATCGGATACTTGTGCATCTCCTATCCGAAACCCCTTCAATCCGCACAAATCGATCAGCTTGCCGGCCGGACCGCCGGTTTCCGGATTTTGAAAAAAACATCCGGCACTGGCTACACCATGGGGCTGGGTGGCCGATCTTTGACGCACGATATGCCGCGCTTGGGCCCTTAATGCGGCGGGGTCTTCCGGATAAAGCACAAAATCCGCCGACAGAACCGTAAAATGTTTCAGTTCGCCTTCATGTCGCCCGTGGATGGAAAGCCTCCGATATCCCCATGTCATGGCCGAACGATCCACTTCGTAAATTTCCCCATCCGGGCTTAATATCTTGAGACGTTGCACCACCTGTTCCATGGACCCTCCGGCCGCGCCGGCGTTCATTAAAACAGCGCCCCCCACAGACCCCGGAATGCCCAAGGCGAAATTCATTCCGGCCAAATTCCGGCAGAGCGCGTACCGGCAGAGCGCCGCCAGCCGAGCGCCGGCCATGGCCCTGACACAAACGCCGCCTGCATGGCTTTCCACCCCTTGGATTGTCTTGAAGCCTTTTGCCAAGGATATCACCGCGAGCCGAACCCCTGCGTCTGACACCAACAGGTTGCTCCCCCGTCCCATGACCATATAATCAACCTGATATTCATTGAGCTGTTGAATCAGCTGTATCAGCTCTTTTTCATCCATGGGCATGATGTACATGTCCGCTGGACCGCCCACCTTCAACGTGGTATGCCGGGCCATGGGCTCGTCAAACAAAATGCGATCCTGAAACTGCTTTTTTAAGCTCTCTTTGAGGGCTTCAGGGATTGCCATGATTCAAACCGAAAAAACGTATCCAGCGATATGTAAAATTTAAAATCAAAGTTGGCCTATTGAATTTTCATCCCCAGATGTGAAATCATTCCGTCAAAATCCGATCCGGTGTTTCGATATCCATTAATTAAAAGGCCTTCATCGGCTTTTCTTTCCGCCTGCCAGCAGCATGGCCCCGGCTTTCCAGACATCCCCGGCGCCAAGCGTCAACACAATATCCCCTTGTTCGGCAATATTTCTCACATGGGCCGCCGCTGCCGCCATATCATCAAAAAAACAAACATCCTTATGACCGTGCTGCTTGATCCCCTCATAAAGCCGACGGGAATCCACGCCATCAATCTTATCTTCTCCGGCTGCATAAATAGGAAGCAGCACCAGCACATCGCACTGATAAAAAGAGCGCGTAAATTCGTCAAAAAGCGCCTGGGTCCGGGTATATCGATGGGGCTGAAACAAGACAATCAGACGTCTTTGCGGCCAGCTTTTGCGAACCGCTTCCAAGGTGGTCTTGATTTCCGTGGGATGATGGCCGTAATCATCCATGACCATCACGCCGTTGAATTCCCCCTTGAATTCCAAACGGCGCTGGACACCCTCGATGGTTTCAAGGGCGGATTTGATACAGGCAAATTCAATTCCCAATTCAAACCCCACGGCGATGGCCGCCAAAGAATTACAAACATTATGGACACCCGGCAGATTCAGCAATATTTCGCCGATGAAAGACTCCCCCCGAAACACACTGAATCGGGACCGCGTCCCGTCGAAAAAAATCTCTTTGGCCTGATAATCCGCCTGGGCGTTCAGCCCATAGGTGGTGTAGCGCTTTTTAATATGGGGGATAATCTCTTGAATGCGGGGATTGTCCAGACAGAGCACGGCCAGCCCGTAAAACGGCACCCGGTGGATAAAATCCAAAAACACCGACTGGATGCGTTCAATGTTCTTGTAAAAATCCACATGCTCCAGATCAATGTTGGTGACCACGGCAATGGTAGGGGAAAATTTCAAAAACGATCCATCGCTCTCATCGGCTTCCGCCACAATATAATCCCCGCCCCCCAGCACCGCGTTGGTGTTGATGCTTTTGAGCTTGCCTCCGATGACCACCGTGGGATCCAAACCGCCGGCCCCCAATACCGCGGCCACCATGGACGTGGTGGTGGTTTTGCCGTGGGCGCCGGCAACGGCGATGCTGTATTTAAGCCGCATGAGTTCGGCCAGCATCTCAGCTCTGGGGATCACCGGGATGGCGGCTTCCAGAGCGGCATTGACCTCGGGATTTCCGGATTTGATGGCCGAAGATGTCACCACCACATCTACGTCTTTGATATTTTCCGCGCAATGGCCTTGATAAATCCGCCCCCCGAGGCGTTTGAGACGCTCGGTCACATCCGACATGGCGATATCAGACCCGGAAACCCGGTATCCCAGGTTGAGCAAAAGCTCGGCGATGCCGCTCATGCCGATACCGCCGATGCCCACAAAAAAGATGTGATACTGTTTTCGATACATGAAATTCCCGTTATGCCGCGCATGATAGCGTCATGGCTTTAGCTCCCATCAGCGCAGAAACATCTTCCACAATACGTTCGGCTGCATCCGGATATCCGAAGGTTTTGATCTTTTTTTTCATTTGTGCCCGGATTTCCGGATGTTTGGCGTAAAATTCCAGCCGCTGGGCCAATACATGCCCATTGAGATCTTTTTCCAGAATCATTTCCGCGGCGCCCGCCTCCACCAATGGCTTTGCATTAAAGACCTGATGATTGTCTGCAGCATGGGGGAACGGCACAAAAATCACAGCGCAGCCCGCAATGGCCACCTCTGCAAGGGTGGTGGCGCCGGACCGACACACGACCAAATCCGCCTGCCGGTACAAGGATGCCATATCCTCAAAAAAAGGAACCGTGGTATGGGAGATTTTTTTTTCATCATAGGCGCGCTGAACCATGGCCGAATCCGCCTCGCCGGTTTGATGAATGAATCGGTACTGCTCCGGATGATTCAGATGCCCCACTGCCTCCACTAAGGCCGTATTCAATCCATGGGCACCCTGACTGCCGCCCAGAATCAAAACCGTAAACACTTTTTGGAGCCCGCCGGAATCGTTTCCGGCCTTCTGAAGCGATTCAATGATTTCCCGCCTCACCGGATTGCCGAACACCCGGATTTTTTCAGGGGCTGCTTTAAGCGGTGTATTCGTGTAAGCCACGTAGATCCGATCTGAAAAGCGCGCCAAAATTTTGTTGGTGATGCCGGGAACCTGGTTTTGTTCACAGATGGCCCGGTGGATCCCGAGCATCCATGCCCCCAAAATCACAGGCCCTGCCGAATATCCGCCCAATCCCATCACCACATGAGGTTTAAATTTCCTCAACAGGGCAACGGCGGTCAAAACCCCTTTGGGCAGAATCATGGCGGACTTGAATTTGGCCCAAAGGCTTTTCCCCTTGATCCCGGACACCTGGATGAAGGCGGTTTCATAACCGGTTTTGGAAAGCACTTTTTCTTCAATGGGCCTGCCGGATGACACAAACAGAATTCGGCTTCCGGGAAACCTGGCCTCAAATTCTTTAGCCAAGGCGATCCCCGGAAACAGATGGCCGCCGGTGCCTCCGCCTGCAAACACCACCCGCAGCCCAGGATGTTTTGGGATCTCATGGCCCTGAATCCCAAGGGGACGATGGGAGCTTATCTGTTTTGAGATGCCCATATGTTCATTAAAATTCCGATAAATGCCATGTTGATCGCCAAAGCCGTGCCGCCGTAACTTAAAAACGGCAGCGTCAATCCTTTGGTCGGTAAAAGACTTAAGCAAACGCCCATATTCACAATGGCCTGAATCCCTATGGACAGAGTCAGACCCAAAGCCAGCAGGGAGCCGAAACAATCCCGCTCTTCTTTGGCAATACATATGCCCCGCCACAAAATCACCAGAAAGAGCAAAATCACAAAAAGCACCCATACCAATCCGCCCTCCTCGCCGATGACGGAAAAAATAAAATCCGTGTGCGGGGTGGGCAGATAAAAAAGTTTCTGATATCCTTGACCGAATCCTTTTCCAAAAAGCCCGCCGGATCCAAATGCCATGAGGGAATGAATGATCTGATATCCAGAATTAAGCGGATCCTGCCAGGGATCTAAAAACGTAATGAGCCGCTTGACCCGGTACCCGCTGGAGAACATCAGGTATACCGCCGCCGGCAAAATCACGATCAAGGCCGATGAGACCAGATACATGAGCCGGACCCGGCCGGCAAACATCATCCCCCAGGCCAACATCCATAAAATGGCGATGGATCCGAAATCCGGCTGCAACAGAATCAAGACGGATAAAACCCCCAACAATATCACGTGGCGCAAAAACCCCTCGTAAAAGCGCTCCACATTATCCTGTCTTTTGGCCAAAGAATAGGCCAGATACAGCACCACCGCGAATTTAGCGAACTCCACCGGCTGGAAATAAAAGACGCCGAAATTAAACCACCGCCGGGCACCTCCGGCCGAATGGCCGATGCCGGGCACCAGCACCAAAACCAGCATGGACACTGCAAGGATCAACAAAGCATGAGTAAAATACCGATACAAACGGTATGGAAAATATCGGCATATGAGCATGATACATATGCCGACAGCGGCATAATACGCCTGCTTCTGAAAAAAATAATATTCATTCTGGTAGTTCTTCAGCGCCAGCTCGCAGCTGGCGCTGTAAATCATGACCAATCCAATGCCCACCAACATCAGCACCGGGATGAGCATGACATAATCCAAAGCCAGTGAATATGACGCTTTTCGGGTGTGATTCATTGGAATGCTCTTTTAAGTTGAAAAACGTTTTGTTTAAAATCATCGCCCCGCTGGGCATACCCGGTATACATGTCAAAACTCGAACATGCGGGCGACAACAACACGGTATCCCCCCAAGCCGCCTTTTCAGACGCGGTTTTCACAGCCTGGGCCATATGGGATACGCGGGTGCATGGGATTTTTTTGCCCAGGGCCGCCTCAATTTTATCCGCGGCTTCGCCCATGACAATCAGATGCTTCACGGTCCGTTTTATCTCAGGCAGCAACACCTCATATCCGCCGCCCTTGTCTCTTCCGCCCATGATTAAAACCACCGGCGAAAAAAAGGACTCCAGGGCCCTTTTCACCGCATCCACATTGGTCCCTTTGGAATCGTCATAATAATGAACCCCGTTTATGGTCGCCACATACTGAACTCGATGGGGCAGGCCTTCAAACCGAGTCAGCGTATTTTGAAAAACAGATTCGGATACGCCCAAGGAAAAAACAGCCAAGCCGGCAGCAGATGCGTTCTCTAAATTAAACCGTCCTTTCAGCGGAATGTCGGCGCAGTCCATGGAAAAAATTTTCCCGCCGGCAAGACAAAAATAAATGGTTTGACCGTCAATCCAGGCGCTGTTGGCGGCCGGCGTGGGGCGGTTGTAAATATAGCACGTGGCGCGAATATGGCTGAAGATTCCCATGACCGCCGGATCTGCGCCATTGATCACAGCCATATCCTCATGGGTTTGGTTCAAAAAAATCCTCGCCTTGGAACGCACATAGGCATTAAAATCTTCGTAACGGTCCAGATGATCGTCTGTGATGTTTAACAATATACTGACCTTGGGCCGAAAGGTGTCAATGGTATCTAACTGAAAACTGCTGATTTCCGCCACCACCCAATCGGCTGTTTGGCTGTTGGCCGCATAGTCAATCAAGGGAGTGCCCAGGTTCCCGCCCACAAACACATTGTACCCCGCATTTTTAAGGATTTCACCGATGAGCACGGTGACCGTGGATTTGCCGTTGGTGCCGGTGACGGCGATGATGGGGGTTTTGATAAAACGACCCGCCAGTTCGATTTCTCCGATGACCGGTATATGTTTCATCCGGGCCTTCTCAAGCGCCGGCAGGGTATGGGGAACGCCCGGGCTTAGAATCACCATGTCGCAGGAGGCAAACACGGGGTGATCCGGAGGCGGTCCCAGAATGGCTTGACCGCCCATGGCCCTGACGTTTTCCGCGGTCTTCTGCACTTTTTCGTCTATGGAAGCATCCACTGCGGTCACCTTCGCGCCCTGCCGAACCAGAAAACCAACCAGAGAAAGGCCGGTTCGCCCCAGTCCCACCACCACAATCTGTTTATTTTTCAGTTGCATCATCTTAGTTTTAATGTGCTGATGGCCAACAGCGCCAAAATAACGGCCACAATCCAAAATCGCACAATGACTTTGGATTCGGCCCACCCTTTGAGCTCAAAATGATGGTGAATCGGAGACATTAAAAAAATCCGCTTGCCGTGGGTGAGCTTGAAATAGCCCACCTGCAAAATCACAGACAAAGCTTCCACCACAAAAATCCCGCCCACCAGGATCATCATAATTTCCTGCTTGGTGATCACCGCTACCGTGCCCAACATGGCGCCCAAGGGCAAAGACCCCACATCGCCCATAAAAACCTGGGCCGGGTATGCGTTAAACCATAAAAAGCCCAAACCAGCGCCGGCCATGGCGCCGCATAGAATGGTGATCTCCCCGCACCCGCTGACAAAATTGATCTGAAGGTATTCCGCGATCTTGATATGACCGGATACATAGGCAAAAATCATATAAGTACCGGCCGCGATGATCACGGGGCCAATGGCCAACCCGTCCAAGCCGTCGGTGAGATTGACCGCATTGGATGTGCCCACGATAATCAAGGCAGCAAACACGATATACCAGGCCCCCAGATCCGGGGTGACTGTCTTTAAGAATGGAATGGTGACCCGGCTGTTAAAGGATGGATATTGATGCAGCAAATACCCGGCCACAGCGGCGAACACCACTTGGAGCAGAAATTTTTCCCGGGCGCTCAATCCCATATTGCGCTTTTTGATCTGCTTCAAATAATCATCGGCAAACCCGATGATAAAATAACCCGCGGTCACAAACAACACCACCCAGATGTAAAAATTTTTCAAATCCGCCCACAGCAGTGTCGCC